>PJUF01000590.1_pt1 | contig 24765 bp, 23 predicted proteins | sample 1512191 | NCBI WGS metagenome assembly PJUF01 (sample SAMN08177673, study PRJNA422409) | Feces metagenome, whole genome shotgun sequencing project. | isolation source: Chicken feces (3) enriched on wood chips | host: Gallus gallus | place: USA: Madison | collected 2015-01-15 | reverse complement strand
GTGGACGTCATCTCCGTGGGCGCCCTGACCCATTCGGTCATGCAACTGGATATCGGCCTGGACGCCGGCTGAGCGGACGCGGACCGGGGTTTTTCGGGGAACGGGCCCGGCAGGGGGCCGTTTTCATGGGGCGGGAGGGCGCGACCTCGAAGGAGAGACGCCATGACCAGGGTCCCACAGCCGCCCAGGGAGCAACGCAGCTTCGCCGACCGCGGCGCCCAGCTGATGGATGAGGCGGCCGCCGTGGATCGGCGCGACCGGGCGGACGGCGTGCAGTCCGGCCAGCCGGGCGATGCGGACGTCAACCTGAGCCAGCAGGGGCGTTACGGCAATCTGCAGCAGAATCTGACGACCCACCGCAAGACGCATCCCTAGACCAGGATCGATCAGGCTTCGGCGTTGATCGTGACGGTCGCGGCGGCGGGCTTGGGCGAGGCCGGGGGCGTCGCTACCGGGGCGGGCGCAGCGGCGGCGCGCGGCGCGGCGGCCGGACGCTCTTCCGTCTTGCCCGACGCCAGGGCTTCGCGCGCCAGGACGGCGGTGTAGGCCACGGCGCCCGAGGCGTTGCGGGCGGCCTCTACCGGATCGAGGCTGGCCTGGACCAGACGCGGGGCGTTCTCGGCTGGACCCGACGGGCGCGGGTTGTAGGCGAAGGCCTGGCTGGCGCCCGAGCGGCCGCCGAAGCGGTAGAACAGGTGGTCGCCGACCTGGTTCACCCGCACCAGATTGTTGCGCCACGACGGCGAAACAGCGGTGGTGTGGAAGTGGGTGGCGTTGCCGACGGCGGCGAACACCTGGCCGGACAGGGCCTTGGCCGCAACGTCGCGGGCGCGGTTCCAGGCGGCGCGGTTGACGGCGCCGCGCATGGCGCCGTTGCAGGTGAAGCTGAACTGGCAGCCCGAACCGCGGTTGGCACCCTGATAGACGACGCTGCAGACGGTCTTGGGGAAGGCGGGGTGGCGGGCGCGGTTCAGCACCACCTGGGCCACGGCCTTCATGCCGTCGCGGCCTTCGCCGCGTGCTTCATAATAGACGGCCTGGGTCAGGCAATCGAGGTCGCGCGACTGTTCCAGGGCGCCCTCGAGGCGGAAGGGACGAGCGGCGGAAACCCTGGTCGCGCCGGGGCCTTGCAGGCTGGCGCGGCGCAGGCCGTCCTGGCCCTGAAGCTGCTCCAGGCGGGCGGTCAGCAGTTCGGCCTGGCGGTCGCGCTGGGCCGAGCCGGCGACGGAATAGGGGTCATGGCGATGGGCGATGGTCAGGGCGCTGGCGTCCAGGCCGCCGGCCGCTTCGGCCAGGGCTTCCTGGGTGTAGCCGCCGGCGCCGGCGCCCTGCAGGCGCTCGGCCTGGGCGCGCACGGTCGAGGCCTGGGCGGCCAGGCCGCCCAGATAGGCCCCTCCGACAGCGAGGCCGACGACGCCGCCGAACGCCGCCGCGGCCGTCGTGGGGCGCAGGCGGAATGAGCGGGCGGCGTGCATCAGCGCACGCGTCTGCGAGGAGAGAGACAAAGGCGTAGTCCTGTACAACAGGGCGAGGATGCCGCCCCCGTAGATCCCGAACCCCGGCGACAAGGACGCGTCGCGCTTAAGCGGGTCGGGCGAACACCGACTGAACGCCGGCCCTCGAAGGCGGGCCTTTATCCATCCGATCATGGCCTCAATGTGACTGATTCGCTAGAATTGTAATTTCTTTAGCATAGGAAAAACGCCTATCAGTCATTATTCCGCGTCGTTTTAATCGTGACGAAATTGCGCCTTAGACATTCTTGCGAAGACTGTATTTGTATGTTGATAGAAGATTGAGCGTGGAGCGGTCGGGGGATGAATAAGCTATTGGCCGGGGGGTCGACATCTTGGTTGTCAGAGTCACGCCATAGATGGGAACCTGCGGTCGATTCTCGCGTTCCAAGCTGAGCTATTTCAAGGAGTTGCCCCATGACCCGCACCGCTTCCCGCCTGGCCGTACTGGCGCTGGCCGGCGCCGGAGCCCTGGCCCTGTCGGCCTGCGGCCACAGCATTGAACAGAAGGCGGCCACCGGCGCCGTCGCCGGGGCCGTGGTGGCCGGTCCGGTCGGGGCGGCCGTCGGGGGCGCCGCAGGCGCGGCGGTCGGCCATGCCCAAAAGCCTCACTGAGTTCCAGCCGCACTGAATTCCAGCCGCGCTGAAGGCTGACGCGGCCGCCTCGCGCGGCTGCATTGTGCGTCCGGGCGGCCTCTTCGCCCCCTAAATCCAATGAAATTGGGCCGTGGATCTTGATTTCGGCGCGAAATTCGGCTTTGGCCTCCCGCCGGGCCGAGCGCGTCGAGATGCGCCTCCCGGCCCGATCCAAGGCCGTCGCCTCGGCGATCGGCCCCTTTCGCCGTCTCCATTCCCTATCAAGGACACCCGCCTCTCAGCATGCGCGACCTCAAGAACACCGGCTTCAACGACCGCCTGTCCGCCCAGAAAGACGCCAAACAAGCCCTCCTGGCCCGGTTCAAGCCGAAGCCGACGGTTCAGGATCCCGAGTTCGAGAAACTGGCCGAAAAGCGCGCCGCCGAGAAGGAGGCCGTCCGCCAGCAGCACGAACTGGCCAAGGCCGAAGTGCGCCGCGAGAAGGCCGAGAAGGACGCCGCCCGCCTGGCCGCCGAAATGGCCGCCCAGGAAGAGGTGGACGCCGCCAAGCGCGCCGCCCGCAAGGAGCGCAAGCAACTGACCAAGGAAGAGCAGAAGGCCGCGCGCGACGCCCGCTACGCCGCCCGCAAGGCGCGCCAGCGCTAAGCCGGTGCGATGACGCCCCTTCCCGGCCGGGGAGGGGCAACGCTCATGCGGCTTCGACGTTACAGGGGCGAAGATTCCTGCGGCGGGGCGCCGCCGACCCCTTGGATCGCGGGCCGGACGACCTAACTGCAAGGCTGATCTTCACACCGCACTGCAAACGGGAGCCGTCATGAACGCCATCGACACCGGTCTTAAGCCCAAGGAGCGCGCCGACGTCGCGCGCGAACTGTCCAAGGCCCTGGCCGACAGCTACGCCCTCTATCTGAAGACGCACGGCTACCACTGGAACGTGCGCGGGCCGGAGTTCTTCAGCCTGCACAACCTGCTGGAAGAGCAGTATCGCGAGATCTGGGCCGCCCTGGACGAAATCGCCGAGCGCATCCGCGCCCTGGGCGAACTGGCGCCGCAGAGCGCCTCGGCCTTCGCCAACCTGACCTCGATCAAGGACGGCGATCCCGAGAAGGAGTCCTCCGAGATGCTCAAGGAGCTGATCAAGGACCACGGCGTGGTCATCGCCACCGCCCGCGCGGCCCTGGACGCCGCCGACGAGGTCGGGGACGAGGCGTCGGTCGACCTGATGACCGTGCGTCTGGCGGCGCACGAAAAGGCCGCCTGGATGCTGCGTTCCAGCCTGGGCGAGCGTTAAGCGGGAAGAGGACCGCCGTTTCGCCTCACGGAACGGTAATCTTCGCGTCTGAAAAGCGCCGGATTGGGCGGTCATGCAGATCGTCGATTTCCGGCGCCGTCAGGCGTCGCTATACGGACGTCGCATGAACCTCGGCCGCCTCACGCCGCTGAAGACGACCGGACGCCGGGCTGTGGCGGCGGCGCCTGCCGCCATGGCCGTGACCCTGGCGGCGATGGGCGTGGCCATGTCGGCCAGTTCGACCCCGCGCCCCGACATCGACCGCACCGCCGAAGCCGTGGCGCGCGCCACCGGCGGCGATCTGGGCCCGAACGGTCTGGCGGCGGTGACGGCGCGGATGGATGCGGGGCAGCTGGCCGTCGCACGGCGGCATGATCCGGCCCTGGGCCTGCCCGAACTGTATGGGCTGACGCCGGGCTGGGAGAGCCTGACCCTGGGCGGCAAGCCCAGCCTGGATCAGGGCGTGGCGGGCGTCGCCGCCCAGCAGTTGAACGCCGCCATGCCCAACGCCTTCGGCGCGCTTCAGCCCGCGCGGCCCTTCGTCTTTCGTCCGGCGGACGAGGCGTCGCGTCGGCGCGCCCTGCGCTGCCTGACCCAGGCCGTCTATTACGAGGCGGCGCTGGAGCCGACCGAGGGGCAGGAGGGCGTGGCCCAGGTCGTGCTGAACCGGGTGCGCGATCCCAACTATCCCTCCAGCGTCTGCGGCGTCGTCTATCAGGGCGCCGAGCGGACCACGGGCTGTCAGTTCAGCTTCACCTGCGACGGCTCCCTGGCGCGCGGGCCGGTGCGCTGGGCCTGGGACCGGGCCGAGCGGGTCGCGGCGCGCGCCCTGAACGGCCATGTCGCCGAGCGCGTGGGCACGGCCACCCACTATCACGCCGACTACGTCCACCCCTGGTGGTCGCCGACCCTGGCCAAGATCACCCAGGTCGGGGCGCACATCTTCTATCGCTGGAAGGGCGCGGCCGGAGAGGCGGCGGCCTTCGTCAACGCATACGCGGGCCGCGAGCCGTCGATCGACGAGGCCCGCTTCGCCCGGTCTCGCGTCCTGCTGGCCACGGCCGCCGATAGCGTCGAAGCGGCGCTGGACGGGGCCAGGTCCGGCGAACTGCGGACGGTCGAGATCGACGGTCAGACCCGCGTCGTCGGCGTCGCCAGCCTTGGCGGTCGCCGCCAGGCCGGCAAGGAGGAGATCGCCGCCATCAACGAGCGCCTCAAGGCCTTCGAGGCCGGGGCCGTCCCCAGCGTGACCGTGACCGCCCCGCCGCCCGCCGGCGTCACGCCCATGGCCGTCGAAGAGGTCGGCAAGCCGCAGGGGTGAGGGCGCGGGCAATCGCCCTATTCAGCCCGCTTCCGGCCATACTATCGTCGCTTCGAGCTTGACCATATGTGGGGAGCCCGCGCTGGAGGGCGTGCGGGGACTGTTGTTCGGAAGGGGAAGTCATGGCGTTGCGTTTCGGGGGCGGGCGGCTCGGCCTGGCCATGGGGCTGGTTCTGTTTTCGGCGGAGGCCGCCCTGGCGCAGGCGCGACTGGACGCCGCCTCGGCCACGACAGTCTTCGGACAGGCCCAGTCCTTGTGCGACGCGGACGGCGGTCGGGCGTGGGGCGTGTCGCTGTGCGGGCCGATCCTGATCGCCGATCCGGCGACGCGCGACTTCATCGCCAATGCGGACGGCGTCGATGCGCCCCTGGAGCGGGAAGGCGCGCTCTTCACAGGGCGACTGCCGGACGCCGTGCCCATCGCCAATACGGCGGTGCGCTGGAACGGTCGGGTCTGGACCATGCTGATGGCGCCGCTGCCGGAGGATGAGACGGCGCGGTCCATCCTGCTGATGCACGAGGCCTGGCATCGCATCCAGGACCAGATCGGTCTGAAGGCGATCCACGCGGACCAGCCTCAACTGGAGACCGAGGCGGGGCGGCTGTCCCTGCGTCTGGAGTTGCGGGCCCTGTCGGCGGCGCTCGCGGCGGTCGAGCCGGCGGAGCGCCGTCGGGCGGTCGAGGACGCGCTGGCCTTTCGGGCCTGGCGACACGCCCGGTTCCCGGAGGCGCAGGCCGCCGAGGACGCCATGGAGCGGAACGAGGGCGTCGCCGAATACACCGGCCGCCTGTTGTCGCGCGATGATCAGATGACGTCCCGCCTCGCCGCCCACCTGGCCAGGGGCGACCGGGCGCGCGCGTACGCCCGATCCTTCGCCTATTACACCGGCCCCGCCTATGGCGTCCTTCTGGATGATGCTGCGCCGGGCTGGAAGACGGACTGGGATCGCCGCGAGGGACTGGGGCGGATGCTGGCGCGCGCGCTGGAGCTGCAGGTCGCCGCCGATGACGCGGCTTTCGCGGAACGGGGAGCGCGATACGGGGCGGCGCAGATCGAGGTCGAGGAATCGGCAAGGGCGCGCGAACAGGCGGCGCGCGTCGCCGCCCTGAGGGCCGGACTGGTGGACGGCCCCGTTCTGGTCGCGCCCGTATCCGGCGCCAGCTTCAGCTTTGATCCCAATCAGGTGACTCCTCTGCCACCGGAAGGATCGGTCTATGGCGTCATTCGCGCCGCGACGGACTGGGGCGTGCTGGAGGTCGAGAAGGGCGGCGCCCTTCTGTCGAGCGATTGGTCGCGCCTGTCCGTGGCCCTTGCCGAATCGACCGCGACGCCGGACGGCATGACGGGGGACGGCTGGACCCTGACGCTGAAGCCGGAGTGGATGGCGACGCCGGGACCGCGCGAGGGAGACTGGACGATCAGGCGGCGGCCCTGATCGCGAACCGCCGCCCTTCGAGGGGGGAAGGATCGGCCGCCGGGGCGGCCGAGGTTCACCAGGCGCCGATCTTCTCGGCTTCCTTGTGGCTGATGGGGTGTTGGGCGGCCTTGTGGTCTTCCTCGGCCAGGAAGCGGGCGGCTTCCAGGGCGGCCATGCAGCCCATGCCCGCCGCGGTTACGGCCTGACGATAGACGTCGTCGGTGACGTCGCCGGCGGCCCAGACGCCCTCGATGGCGGTCGCCGCCGTGCCCGGCCGGACCCGCAGATAGCCGCCGGAGTTGGTCTCCAACTGGCCCTTGAACAGTTCGGACGAGGGGGCGTGGCCGATGGCGATGAAGACGCCGTCGGCGGGGATTTCGCTGATCTCGCCGGTCTTGACGTTCTTCAGGCGCACGCCGGTGACGTTGCGGGCCACGCCGTCGACCACGCCGACCACTTCCTCGACGGCCACGTCCCAGACGACCTTGATCTTGGGATGGGCGAACAGGCGATCCTGCAGGATCTTCTCGGCGCGGAACTCGTCGCGGCGGTGAACGACGGTGACGGTCTCGGCGAAGTTGGTCAGGAACAGGGCTTCCTCGACGGCGGTGTTGCCGCCGCCGACGACCACCACCTGCTTGCCGCGATAGAAGAAGCCGTCGCAGGTAGCGCAGGCCGAGACGCCGAAGCCCTGATATTCGGACTCGGAGTCCAGCCCCAGCCATTTGGCCTGGGCGCCGGTGGAGATGATGACGGTTTCGGCCAGGATTTCAGAACCGCTGTCCAGCGTCAGGCGGAAGGGGCGCTGCGACAGGTCGGCCTTGACCACGATGTCGTGGATGACCTCGGTCCCGACATGCTCGGCCTGGGCCTGCATCTGCTGCATCAGCCAGGGGCCCTGAATGGTCTCGGCGAAGCCGGGATAGTTCTCGACGTCCGTGGTGATGGTCAGCTGGCCGCCGGGCTGCAGCCCGGCGATGACCACCGGGTTCAGCGAGGCGCGGGCGGCGTAGATGGCGGCGGTCCAGCCGGCGGGGCCGGAACCGATGATGGCGACACGGACGGTACGAGCTTGGGTCATGGCGCCTATTTAGGCGCTGATTCCCTCAAGCGCGATGCCGATGCGACATTCCCAGGCCGGATTCAGGCGTGAGCCGGCTGTTTGGCGTCGGCGGCGCGGGCCGCCCGCAGCTGCTCCAGGGTGTCCGCGACGTCGGACAGGAAGACCTGGCGACGCTCCGCCGCCTCGGCGGGGTCCGCGCCATGACGCATGACGCGGCCGTTGAACAGGGCGGCCTCTTCGCGGATGCGGGCGACCAGGGCGGTCAGATGGCCCTTGCCCTTGCGCTGGTCCATGACCTGGGCGTGATTGTCGGCGTCGCGAACGCGCCGGGCCAGGGCTTCATCGACATCCTGTCCCATCTCGGCGCGGCCAGCCATCTGGCTGAAGTCATGGGCGTAGAGGCGGATGAAATTTTCCACGATCAATTAGAACGTCCTTTCCGTGACTGAGCTTCGGCCAAGGCGCAGCCGACCGTCGGCGTCGCCGCCGTCGATTCATGGGCTGGGTTTTGCCTTGATCCCGACATATGGGGACGGCGAGGGCCTTTCGCCAGCTTGGCCGCTGGGGAGCGGCCTGGGGCCTCAGCGCTTCGGCATGGCCGCCAGCACGGCGCGGGCGGCGCGCTCGGTTTCGTTCAGCGGTTCATGGGCCCAGGGCGTCAGCGTCCCGTCGAACGGGCGGGCGGCGCCGCGGGCCTGAAGATCGGCGTGCAGGCGGGCGAACTTGCCCGGCGCCTTCCTGGCGATCATGGGCAGGATATGGACGGGCTTGCCGGTCGAGGCGGCCTCGGCGGCCATGTTGGCGCTGTCCTCGGTGACGAGGATGTGGTCGGCGCCGTCCAGCATGGCGAACAGGGGGTTGTCGCCCGTACCGTCCCAGATCCAGCCGGGCAGGGCCGAAAGGCGTTCGCTCATCGCCGCCTTGGCCGCCTGCGGCGTGCGGCGCGAATAGGTCAGCAGCAGGGCGCCGTTCGCGTCGGTCACGGCCTCGGCGATCCGGCCGGCCAGATCGGCGGCGTGGGCGGGCGGCAGGTCGAAGGCGGCGGACGCTCCCCCGACCATCACCGCCACGCGCGGATGGGGCAGGGGGGCGATGCGCGCGGCGAAGGCGGGCGCCGCCTCGGCCAGCCTTTCGCGCGTGATGCGGTGAGGGCTGCCGGTGATCGACAGGACGTTGGGGCCGCTGAGGGCGTCATGGGCGGGGGCGACGATCAGGTCGTAGCGGTCGTTGCGCCAGCGCGGGTCCTGGGTCTGGACGACGAAGGTCCTGCCGCCGCTCCAGTCGCGCACGCGCGCCGACAGGGGCAGGCTGGCGCGGCCCGTGGCGATCCACAGGTCAGGCCATTGGGCGACGCGGCGCGGATCGAACGACCCCGGCGCCAGCATGGCGGGGGTCTTCAGGCCCGAGGGCCAGCGGTCGAAGGCGGGGCGCCAGCGGACGGTCTGGACCGTGATCTCGGCCGGGGTCAGGCGGGCGACGGCCTCGGCCAGGCCCAGGGCCTGGTTCTGGATGCCGGTGCGGCCGTCGGACACGACCCAGATGGAAAGAGGGCGCGCGGCCATGCCGCGCGCCCTGCCTTCAGCCTCGATGTCGGCGGAGGTTACTTCCACTCGACCTTGAGGATCTCATAGGCCTTCACGCCGCCGGGCGTGTTGACCTCGACCACGTCGCCGACCTCCTTGGAGATCAGGGCGCGGGCGATCGGCGAGGCGATGGAGATCTTGCCCAGCTTCACGTCGGCCTCGTGTTCGCCGACGATCTGATAGACGCCTTCCTCCTCGGTGTCCTCGTCCACGAAGGTGACGGTGGCGCCGAACTTGACCTGGTCGCCAGACAGTTTGGACACGTCGATCACCTGGGCGCGGGACAGCTTGTCCTCGATCTCGGCGATCGAGCCTTCGATCCAGCCCTGGCGCTCCTTGGCGGCGTGATATTCGGCGTTTTCAGACAGATCGCCATGCTCGCGGGCTTCCGCGATGGCGGCGATCACGCTGGGTCGTTCCACCGACTTCAATTGCTTGAGTTGATCGTCGAGGGCGCGATACCCCTCGGCCGTCATCGGCACTTTTTCCATTGTGTCGTGAGTTTCTTGCTACGCCCGAAGACAGGTGAGAGACGTTCCGGTACCGCTGCGGCCACGGGGGCGTTGCGTGACCGGCCCAAGAAGGTAGGGCACCCGACGCCCAAACTCAAGATGGCCGACCGGCGCCATTCGGCGTGGCGGAAGCGCGCAGCCCCGATTCAGCCCCTGTTCACGGCCTTGTGGTCGGAGCGGGCGGGACGGAGGGCCGGCGATCCCGGCTGAAGGCGCGGCGCAGCGCCGTCCAGGCGATGAACCCCAGGGCCGCCACGGCCAGGAGCATGAAGACGCCGGACACGACCGCGACGCCCGCGGCGATGAAGGCGATGACGAGACAGACGGCCGCGAAAAGGGCCGCGATGACCTGGAGAACAGACAGACGCATGAAAGTGTTAACGCCGCCGGGCAGGCCGGGTTTCCTCGGTCGGCTTCCGGACCTCAGCGCCGCCGCCCGCTCCAGCGACGGCGCCGATGGGGCGGCCGGGACGTCGTGCGGGCGCCGCGCGGGACGTCATGGACCGGGGCGCGGCGGCTCTTCCACAATCGCCAGGCCAGGGTCGCCAGGGCGATCTTGCCGGCATGGCGCGCGGCCAGGCTGCGGCCCCGACGCGACAGCAGCAGGCCGCCCAGCAGGGCGGAAAGGCGAGGCAGAGGCATGGACGGCGTCTCCTACGGATGCGGAACCTGCGGGAGCAACGGCCGGGACGCCGCCGGGTTCAGCGTCCCGGCCTCGCCTTATCGTCTCATTCCGCGCGTTTGGGCATCAGGGCCTCGGCGGCCAGGACCGAGCCTTCCACGCCCAGGGTGACGGCGGGCTCGGGCGTGATGCGGAACAGGCCCGAGTGGTGGCCGGGGGCGTCGTCCACCTGATCGGGCGGCGTGCCGCCGACGCGGAAATAGACGCCCTTCACGCCCAGCTCGGGGGTGACGAACTCGGCGAAGTCCTCGGCGCCCATGCCGGTGCGCGGATTGTCGATCAGCACTTCTTCGCCCAGGGCGGCGGTCAGGGCCTCGCGGACGCGTGCGGCGGTCTCGGCGTCGTTGATGGTGGGCGGGGTGTTCTCCAGCGGCGAGCGCACGACGGTCGGCAGCCTATCCTCGGGCACGCCCAGGGCGCGGGCGGTGTTGGCCGAGATGCGGTCGATGCCGTCCAGCAGCTTGGCGCGGACCTCGGGGCTGTCGGCGCGGACGGTCAACTGCATGTCCACCCGGTCGGAGATGATGTTGTGCTTGATGCCGCCCTTGATGGCGCCGACCGTGACCACGGCGCCCTCCAGCGGGCTGGTCTCGCGGCTGCGCAGGGACTGCAGGCCCACCACGATGTGCGAGGCGACCAGGATGGGATCGACCCCCAGGTGCGGCGAGGCGCCGTGGGTGGCGACGCCGTACACGGCGATGTCCACGCTGTCCGAGCTGGACGAGGTGATGCCCAGCGGCACGCCGATCCGCCCCGTCGGGGTGTCGGCCGAGACGTGGAAGGCCAGGGCGTAGTCCGGCTTGGGGAAGCGGGAGTAAAGGCCGTCCTGCACCATGGCGCGGGCGCCGAAGATACGCTCCTCGGCCGGTTGGGCGACCAGGATCAGGGTGCCCGACCAGTTGGCCTTGCGCGCCTGCATCTGACGCGCCGTGCCGACCAGGGCGGTGATGTGCACGTCGTGGCCGCAGGCGTGCATGACGGGCTTTTCGACGCCGTCGGTGTCGACCTGGCGGGCGGTGGAGGCGTTGGCCAGGCCCGACGTCTCCTCGACCGGGAGGCCGTCCATGTCGGCGCGGATCATGACCGTGGGTCCGGGGCCGTTGCGCAGGACGGCGACCACGCCGGTTCCGCCGACGCCGGTGGTGACGTCATAGCCCAGGGCGCGTAGCTCCTGCGCCATGCGGGCGGCGGTCTGGACTTCGAGGCCCGACAGTTCCGGGTTGCGGTGGAAGTGGTCGAACAGGGCGCCGAGGTTGGCGTCATAGTCCGCCTTGACGGCGGCCTTGAGCCCCGCGTCCTGGGCGATGGCGGGCGCGGAACCGGCCGCCAGCACGGCGGCCAGGATGGCGGTGAGCGTGGTCTTCTTCATGATGGTGTCCCCTCCGGTGTCGGGAGCGACCTTAGCCGCTGGAGGGGAGGGGGCAACCGGAGAAGGGGTCGTGTGCGCGCGCCCTCTCTGCCGTCATCCTCGGGCTTGACCCGAGGATCCAGGGTGGCGGCGCGCGTTCTTCCTTGCCGACGTCACGCAGGCGGATGGCTGGATCCTCGGGTCAAGCCCGAGGATGACGGCGACTATAGGGTGATGGCGGCGCCCAGGCGGGACGCGAAAAAGCCCCCGACGATCGCTCGGCGGGGGCCTTTCTTCAGGTCAGAGCCTGATCTCAGTTGTAGCTCTGGATCGGGCGGACATCCATCTCGCCGTGGCGGACGGCGGCGATGCCCTGGGCGGCGGCCAGGGAGCCGGACGCCGTGGTGTAGTAGGGGATCTTCATCATCAGCGCCGTGCGGCGGATCGAGAAGCTGTCGGCCAGGGCCTGCTTGCCGTCCGTGGTGTTGAAGACCAGCTGGACCTCGCCGTTCTTCATGGCGTCGACGATGTTCGGACGGCCTTCCAGCACCTTCTTGACCAGACCGACGTCCAGGCCCTGTTCCGTCAGGTAGCTATGGGTGCCGCCGGTGGCGATGACCGAGAAGCCCTGCGCCAGCAGGGTCTTCACCGCCTCGACGATGAAGGGCTTGTCGGCGTCGCGCACCGAGACGAAGGCGGTGCCCTCGGTCGGCAGGATGGTGCCGCCGCCGGTCTGGGACTTGGCGAAGGCGCGGGCGAAGGCGGGAGCCAGATCGGCCTCGCCCTCACGCTTCCAGTCCAGGCCCATGACCTCGCCGGTCGAGCGCATTTCCGGGCCCAGGATGGTGTCGACCCCGGCGAAGCGGGCGAAGGGGAAGACGGCTTCCTTGACCGCGATGTGGTCCAGTTCCTTGTCGACCAGACCGAAGGACGACAGCGGAACCCCGGCCATGACCTTGGCGGCGATGGCGGCGACCGGCTGGCCGATGGTCTTGGCGACGAAGGGCGCCGTGCGGCTGGCGCGCGGGTTCACTTCGAGGACGAAGATGCGCGGGTTCTCACTGTGCGGCTCCTCGATGGCGAACTGCACGTTCATCAGGCCGCGCACCTTCAGGGCCTTGGCCATGGCGGTGGTCTGGCGCTTCAGCTCGGCCACCGTTTCCGGGCGCAGGGAGAAGGGCGGCATGGAGCAGGCGCTGTCGCCTGAGTGGACGCCGGCTTCCTCGATATGCTCCAGAACGCCCGCGACGAAGACGGTCTCGTCGTCGCACAGGGCGTCGACGTCCACCTCGGTGGCGCGGTTCAGATAGTGGTCGATCAGCACGGGATCGTCGCCCGAGACGCGCATGGCCTCGCCGACGTAGCGGTCCAGACCTTCACGATCGTGGACGATCATCATGCCGCGGCCGCCCAGGACATAGGAGGGGCGCAGGACGACCGGATAGCCGACCTCCTCGGCCTTGACGGCGGCTTCCTCGGCCGAGCGGGCCAGGGCGTTGGGCGGCTGTTGCAGGCCGATGGCCTGAAGCATCTGCTGGAAGCGCTCGCGGTCCTCGGCCAGGTCGATGCTGTCGACGCTGGTGCCCAGGATCGGCACGCCGTCTTCCTGAAGCGCATGGGCCAGCTTCAGCGGGGTCTGGCCGCCGAACTGGACGACGACGCCCAGCAGTTCGCCCTTGGAGCGTTCGACGTCGATCAGCTCCAGCACGTCCTCGGCCGTCAGCGGCTCGAAATACAGGCGGTCGGAGGTGTCGTAGTCGGTCGAGACCGTCTCGGGGTTGCAGTTGACCATGATGCTCTCGACGCCGATGTCGTCGAAGGCGAAGGCCGCGTGGCAGCAGCAGTAGTCGAACTCGATGCCCTGGCCGATGCGGTTCGGGCCGCCGCCGAGGATGACGGCCTTCTTGCGGTCCGACACCTCCGCCTCGCAGGCCGGGATCTGGCCCAGCGCACCGGTCTCATAGGTCGAATACATATAGGCGGTGGCCGAGGCGAACTCGGCGGCGCAGGTGTCGATGCGCTTGAACACCGGGCGCACGGCCAGCGCGCGGCGGGCCGTGCGGACCTCGCCCTCGGTCTTGCCGGTCAGGACGCCCAGACGGGCGTCGGAGAAGCCCTTGGCCTTCAGCTTGCGGAAGTCGGTCGCGTCCGTGGGCAGACCCTGAACGCGGACGTGGCCCTCGGTGCGGATCAGGTCGGCGATCTGGCGCAGGAACCACGGCTCATAGGCGCAGGCGGCCTGAACTTCTTCCACGGTCAGGCCGTGGCGGAAGGCCTGGGCGATGACGCGGATGCGGTCCGGCGTCGGCAGACCAAGGGCGCGAATGACGGCGGCCTTGATCGCGGCGTCGTCCTCGGCCCCGGTCACGCCGTCGATCTCGATGTCGTCGAAGCCGTTCAGGCCCGTTTCCAGCCCGCGCAGAGCCTTCTGCATGGATTCCTGGAAGGTGCGGCCGATGGCCATGACCTCGCCGACCGACTTCATCGCCGTGGTCAGCGACGGCTCCGAGCCCGGATATTTCTCGAAGGCGAAGCGCGGGATCTTGGTGACGACATAGTCGATGGCCGGCTCGAAGCTGGCCGGGGTGACCATGGTGATGTCGTTCTTCAGCTCGTCCAGCGTATAGCCGACGGCCAGCTTGGCGGCGATCTTGGCGATCGGGAAGCCGGTGGCCTTGGACGCCAGCGCCGAGGAGCGCGACACGCGCGGGTTCATCTCGATGACGACCAGACGGCCGTCCCTGGGGTTGACCGCGAACTGGACGTTCGAGCCGCCCGTCTCGACCCCGATCTCGCGCAGCACGGCGATCGAGGCCGCGCGCATCATCTGATATTCCTTGTCAGTCAGGGTCATGGCCGGGGCGACGGTGATGCTGTCGCCAGTGTGGACGCCCATCGGATCGATGTTCTCGATCGAGCAGATGATGATGCAGTTGTCCGCATGATCGCGGACGACCTCCATCTCATATTCCTTCCAGCCCAGCACCGACTCCTCGATCAGCACTTCGGTGGTCGGCGACAGGTCCAGGCCTCGCTCCACGATTTCGTGGAATTCCTCGACGTTGTAGGCGATGCCGCCGCCGGTGCCGGCGAGCGTGAACGACGGACGGATGATGGCGGGCAGGCCCACGAAGGCCAGGGCGTCATCGGCTTCTTCAATATGGTGGATGGCGCGCGAGCGGGGCGATTCCAGGCCCAGCTTGTCCATCGCGTCGCGGAACTTCTGACGGTCCTCGGCCTTGTCGATGACCTCGGCCTTGGCGCCGATCATCTCGACGCCGTGACGGGCCAGGGCGCCCGAGGCGTTCAGAGCCAGGGCGGTGTTCAGGGCCGTCTGGCCGCCCATGGTGGGCAGCAGGGCGTCCGGCTTCTCCTTGGCGATGATCTTCTCGACCATCTCGGGCGTGATCGGCTCGATATAGGTGGCGTCGGCCACCTCCGGGTCGGTCATGATGGTGGCGGGGTTCGAGTTGACCAGGATGACCCGGTAGCCCTCGGCCTTCAGCGCCTTACAGGCCTGAACGCCGGAATAGTCGAACTCGCACGCCTGGCCGATGACGATCGGACCGGCGCCGATGATCAGGATGGACTGGATGTCTGTGCGCTTGGGCATCGGCGTCTACTCAGTTCGTCACGACCGCGCACTCCCAGCCGTCGTAGTCGAGCTGGAAGGCCGCGGCCCAGGTTTGCATCATGGCCGACACAGGCGAAAACGACGCCTCGTCGACCGGCATGGTGGTCTCCAGGACGGTCATGTCGCCCTGGCCCCGCGTCAGGAAGCCCGCACGGCGGGCCACCTCGCACAGGTCGCCGTGCGCCTCTTCCTCGCCGTAGAAGTAGAACAGCGTATGGCGCGGGGTGATCCCGCTGTCGCCTTGCTCTGCGAGCGCGGCGCGCACCATGGCGTCCTTCTCTTCATGACTGGTCAGGGCGGCGGTCTCCACGCGCGCAGACGGACGGGCGCGAGCGCGCTCGCGGCCGATCCGTTCAGGTTGTCGGTTAAGCGGCCCGTTTAGAGAGGGAGGGGCCGGGGGGCAAGGTGGAAACTGACCACGACCGTCAGAGCGTTGTGGGCGAGTGAATCCAGTCCGTTCAACCTTCGTTCAGGATATGGCGGCAAGGGGGCGATTCAGTGGCATATGTGTCACGAGGGGTTGGAAATGGGGTGTGAATGCGTCCGATTTTGCAATTGGCATGATCTCAAGCGACGTCGTTGGGTGGTAGTGTGACCAACTGTCCGGCGGTCAAAGGTATTAGGAGGATTTGTGTCCAATATTCGTTCTCGGCTTCTGGCTGGAAGCCTGTTGTCCTTGGTAAGCGTGGCGGCAGCCACAGCCGCCGTCGCTCAATCCGAGCCGCAAACCACGTCGCAGGATGAAGCAACCAGCGTGGCCGAGGTGGTGGTCACTGGCACGCGTCTGAGAATTCCGGATTATCGTGGCTCAAACCCCGTCGCTTCGGTTTCGGGCCAAGCTCTGGTGAATGCGGGCGTTACCAACGTTACCGACTTCCTGACGGACATGCCGGCGCTGACGGGCTCCACCACGTTGCAGGATAATTCGAACGCGGGCGATCGCGGTTCGGTCGGGATCAATCTTCTGGACCTGCGCAATCTGGGCACGCAACGCACCCTGGTGCTGGTCAACGGTCGCCGGCACGTCGCGGCGCAGGCCGGCAGCGCTTCCATCGACATCAACACCATTCCGGTCGCGCTGATCGAGCGCGTGGACGTCATGACCGGCGGCGCCTCCGCCGTTTACGGCGCGGACGGCGTGTCGGGCGTAGTCAACTTCGTACTGCGTGACGATTTCGAGGGCTTGGATATTCGCGCTCAGTCCGGTTGGTCGGACGCGGGCGGCGGCGACAACAACTTCATCAGCGTGACGGCCGGCAAGAATCTGCTGGACGGCCGCGCCAACTTCACGGTCTCGGGCGAATTCTCGAAGACGGGCCGTCTGGCGCGCGACGACCGGGACTACGCTAGCCTGAGCGGGCGCGAGAGCATCGTCGTCAACCCCGACTATACCGGAGCGCCGGGCGAATATCAGCGCATCTTTGCTCGCAACGCGCGTTACATCGACACTTCGCCGGGCGGTTCAGTCTATACCAACCTCGATTTCGCCGACACGCTTTCGGGCGTGGACTTCAACGGTGACGGCACGCCTTTCAAGGACGGCCTCTACACCAGCGGCTTCACCATGATCGGCGGCGACGGCAGCCAATTGGCGGCCTTCCAGACCGATCTCATCCCTGAGTTGCAACGGGCGTCGCTGAACTCGACGTTCAACGTTGAGATCACGCCGAAGCATAGCTTCTTCGGCGAGTTCAAATATGTGAACACCCAGACGCAGTTCCAGTCGCAGCCGTCGTTCGACTACGGCCTGTTCCTTTCCATAGACAACCCGTTCATGCCGCAAAGCATCTATGATGCTGCGACCGCGCCGGGCGGGATCGCCAACGCGATCGGCGGCGTGCTCATGGCGCGCGACAACTTCGACCTCGGCTACATCATGCGCGATGTAGAGCGTGAAACGTACCGCGGCGTCGTCGGCTTCCGCGGCGACATCACGCCGAACCTCTCGTATGAGGCCTCGCTGAACTACGGTCGCACGATCGAGAGCAACACGGAGCTGAACAACCGGATCGCTGAGCGTTATTACGCCGCCACGGACGCCGTGCGCGACCCGCTCACCAATCAGATCGTGTGCCGCTCCAATCTTGATCCGACAGCGATTCCGATCGGCAACTATCCCGGCTTCGGCACCCCGCTCGACCCGAACGCCTGGGGCGTGACCTTCACGCCTGGCGCAAACTCGGGCTGTGTGGCCGCCAATGTCTTCGGCGACGGCAAGATCTCGCAGGAAGCCCTCGACTGGATCATGGTCGATTCCGAATCGCGCAGTCGCGTCGAGCAGTTTGTGTTCAGCGCCTTCATCACGGGCGATTCCGAGCCGTGGTTCAGCCTGCCCGGCGGTCCGGTTTCGTTCAGCCTGGGCACCGAGTACCGCCGCGAGAAGGCTCGCAGCACGCCGTCGTACGAGGAGCTTCTGGGCGCGCAATACGGCTATGACGTAAGCTGGCTGGGGCAAGGCGTGCCCATGTCGGGCGAGTTCGACGTCACCGAAGTGTTCGCGGAAATCGGCCTGCCTCTGTTGCGCGACTTGCCGTTTGCCAAAGCGTTGACGGTGGAAGGCGCCTATCGCTTTTCGGACTATTCAACCGTCGGGACGACTGATTCCTACAAGGGCGGTCTACGCTGGGAGGTCAATGACCACGTGGCCCTGCGCGGATCAGCCGCGCGTTCCGTGCGTGCTCCGAATATTTCGGAACTGTTCCTGCCGCGCTCGCAGACCTTCGCGACGCTGTCAGATCCCTGCGATGACGACAACTATCAGGCCGGCATCAACCCGGCGGTGCGCGAGGCCAACTGCCGCGCCGCCCTGGGTTATGGGGCGAACGACCCCTACACCTTCAACAACACGACCTCGTCGTCTGTTGAAGGCGTCATCGCCGGGAATGAGAATCTCGAGCCGGAGACCGCCGACACCTTTACGGCGGGCATCGTCCTGACGCCGAGCTTCATTCCCGGTTTCTCGCTGGCGATTGACTACTATGACATCAAGCTGGAGAACGCGGTTCAGTTCTTCACGGCTCAGAATATCGTCAACAAGTGCTATGACCTGCCGCAGCCGAACCAGTTCTGCAGCTTGCTGACGCGGGACGCGGGCACCAACTTCATCGATTCGTTCTCGCAGTCGGGCGTCAATGTGGCTCAGTACACGACGTCGGGCTGGGATTTGTCGGTCCGTTATGTGATGGATCCGGCCAACTTCGGGATCGAGCGTGATATCGGTCGCTTCGGCTTCTCGCTGACGGCGAACAAGCTAGAGGATCTGACCTTCACTGAGGACACCTCGGATCCGCTGAGCTCGGATCAGACGGTCGGTCAGGCCTTCGTTCCCGAGTGGTCCGGCAACCTGGATCTGACGTGGGAATGGCGCAAGCTGTTCGTCAACTACGGCTTCAACTACTGGAGCGAAACGCGCCGGTATGAGGGGCGTCCGGACGACTTCATCGCGCCGGAGTACGTGGACTACAGCGCGCGCAAGACGCACGATATTCAGGTCCGCTATACCTTCGATGAGCGAATCTCGGCCTATGGTGGCGTGAACAACATCGGCGACCAGGGGCCGGACCGTGGCGTTCTGGAATACCCGGTTAACCCGTTGGGCCGTTACTTCTACCTCGGCCTCAACTACAAGATGTAAGACGGTCCTCCGATGGGAAGATGGAAGGGGCGGCCGATGGCCGCCCCTTTTTCATGCGTCGATCGCAGCGATCCAGTCGGGCAGTTCGGCGATGCGGCTGAGGCTGACGTAGCGGGGATTGCCTTCCGGGGCGTCGGCCAGTTCGTGGGCCCAGGTGATGTGGTAGGGGATGTGCGCCGCCCAGGCGCCGGCCTCGATAGCGGGCAGGACGTCGGACTTCATGGAATTGCCGGCCATCACCGCCTCGGCCGCGCCCGAGCCGTGGCGGGCGAAGACGCGGTCATAGGTCGAGCGATCCTTCTCCGACACGATCTCGACGGCGGCGAACAGTTCGCCCAGACCCGAGGCCGCCAGCTTGCGCTCCTGGTCCATCAGGTCGCCCTTGGTCACGAGGACCAGACGGTAGTTTCCGGCCAGTTCGGCCAAGGTTTCGTCGACGCCGGGCAGGGTCTCGACCGGGTGGACCAGCATCTCGCGCCCGGCGGCCAGGATTTCGCGCACGATGTGGGGCGGGGCCGAGCCGTCGCACAGCTCCATCGCCGTTTCCAGCATCGACAGGGTGAAGCCCTTCACGCCGTAGCCGTAGAGGCGCAGGTTGCGGCGCTCGACGGCGGCCAGACGCTCCATCATCACCGGCTCTTCGGCGTGGTCGGCCAGAAGTTCGGAGAAGCGCTTCTGGCTCAGGCGGAAGATGGTCTCATTGTGCCAGAGGGTGTCGTCGGCATCGAGGCCAACCGTGGTGACGGGCATGGGGGAACTCCAGAACTCGGGCGGGGCTGTAGCACGCTTCCCGGTGCGGCTCATCCCGGCGAAGGCGCAGGATGAATCTTCATGGCGACGGCTGCGACATTTCGGTCTATGCGGCGGGCATGAGCCAAGTCGACATCCTGCCTGAACCCTCGCACCGCATCGGCTGGGGTCTGGCCGCCCTGGTGGTGGCGGGGAACATGATCGGATCGGGCGTCTATCTGCTGCCCGCCACCCTGGCGCCGACCGGCAGCTCGAGCGTCATCGGCTGGATCGTCTGCGGCGTCGGGGCCGTGACCCTGGCCCTGGTGTTCGGCGGGCTGGGGCGGATGCAGCCGGAGGCCGACGGCCTGTCGGACTTCGCCCGGCGCGGTCTGGGGCGGTTTCTGGGCTATCAGACGGGGCTGGCCTATTGGGCCGCCTGCCTGACCGGCAACGTCGCCGTGGCGGTGGCGGGGACCGGCTATCTGGCCTTCTTCTTTCCGGCGCTGAAGGGGCCGATGTGGGGGGCGCTCAGCAATCTGGCGCTGATCTGGCTGACGACGGCGGCCTATGCGGCCGGGTCGAAGACGGCGGCGCGGTTCGGGGCGATCACCCTGGTGCTGGGGCTGATCCCGATCGGTCTGGCCATCATCGCCGGCGTCATCGCCTTCAGCGGCGAGACCTTCGTCGCCTCGTGGAGCCCGGCGGGCGAGCCGCTGATGAGGACGGTTCCGGCGTCATTGGCCGTGATCTTCTGGGCCTTCCTGGGGGTTGAGAGCGCCGCCGCCCTGTCCAGTCAGGTGAAGAATCCGGCGACCGATGTGGGCCGCGCCTCGCTGGGCGGGGTTCTGCTGGCCTTCGTCGTCTATGTGGCGGCCAGCGTGGCGGTGTTCGGCGTCATTCCGGCCGACGTCCTGGCCCATTCGACCAGCCCCTACGCCGACCTGGTGGCGCGGGTGATGGGGGCCTCGGTGGCCGGTCTGGTGGCGGCCTGCGCCGTCATCAAGGCGACCGGCACCATCGCGGGCTGGACCATGATGGGCGGGGAGACGGCGCGCGCCTCGGCCGAGGCGGGCTGGCTGCCGCGCTGGTTCGGTGGGGCGCAGAAGGGCAAGACGCCCCTGTCCAACCCCCTGATCAACGGCGTCATCATGAGCGCCATGGTGATCGCCAGCGCCCAGCCGACCCTGGGCCAGCAGTTCGGCGTGCTGATCGGCGTGACCTCGGTGTTGACGCTGTGCCTTTACGCCCTGTGCTCGGTGACGCTGTGGAAGCTGACGACCAGGCCGGGCTGGCGTCTGCTGGCCGTCGGCGGGGCGGTGTTCTCGGCCTTTGCGGTCGCGGCGGCGGCGGGCGGCTACATCTGGCCCAGCGTCGGCTTCTTCGCCGTGACCAGCCTGGCCTGGCTGTGGGTTCGCAAGCGACAGGGACGCGCGCAGGGGGCATAGTCGAAGGCCTGTGTTGACACGCCCCCTTCATCTCTTTAGCGACGCCGCCGTTTGTCCGCCCGTATTCACTGCTAGGAGCCCTGCGCCATGACGACTCACATCCTGTCCGGCGCCACCGGCGTCCTCGTGCTCGCAGATGGAACGGTCCTGTCGGGGATCGGCGTCGGGGCGACCGGCTCGGCCGTCGGCGAGGTGGTCTTCAACACCGCCATGACGGGCTATCAGGAAATCCTGACCGACCCTTCGTACATGAGCCAGATCCTGGCCTTCACCTTCCCGCACATCGGCAACGTCGGCGTGAACCTGGAAGACGTCGAACAGATCGGCGAGGCGCCCGAGCGCGCGGCGCGCGGCGTCATCCTGCGCGACGTGCCGACCGATCCGGCCAACTGGCGCGCCACGGGCGGGCTGGACGCCTGGATGACGTCGCGCGGCGTCATCGGCCTGGCCGGCGTGGACACCCGCGCCCTGACCCAGCTGATCCGCGAAAAGGGCGCCCCGCACGCCGTCATCGCCCATGACCCCGACGGCAAGTTCGACCTGGAGGCCCTGACGGCCCAGGCGCGCGACTGGAAGGGCCTGGTCGGCCTGGATCTGGCCAAGGACGCCTCGACCACCCAGGCCTTCGAATGGACCGAGGGCGCCTGGGAATGGCCGACGGGCTACGCCAAGCCCGAGGCCGGCGACAAGTCGGTGGTGGTCGTCGACTACGGCGTGAAGCGCAACATCCTGCGCGCCCTGGCTTCGACCGGGGTGAAGATCACCGTGGTGCCCGCCTCGACTACGGCGGAGGACATCCTGGCGCGCGATCCCGACGGCGTGGTGCTGTCGAACGGTCCGGGCGATCCGGCCGCGACCGGCGAATACGCCGTGCCCGAGATCAGGAAGCTGCTGGACAGCGGCAAGCCGCTGATGGGCATCTGCCTGGGCCACCAGATGCTGGCCATCGCCCTGGGCGCCAAGACGCTGAAGATGGAGCAGGGCCACCACGGCGCCAACCATCCGGTCAAGGACCTGACCACGGGCAAGGTCGAGATCGTGTCGATGAACCACGAGTTCTCGGTCGACGGCGCCAGCCTGCCCGAGGCGGTGGTTGAAACGCATGTGTCGCTTTTCGATGGTACGAATTGCGGCATTGCGCTGAAGGACCGTCCGGTGTTCAGCGTACAGCATCACCCGGAGGCCTCGTCGGGCCCGACCGACAGCCTCTATCTGTTCAAGCGTTTCGTGGATTCCATGAGGGCGTAAATGGCTTCACCGGCGGCGAAGTCGGCCTACCTAGGCTGGGTCGCCGCCGCGATCGCGGGCGAGAGGGGGGCCTCTCCGACCTTTGCGGCGGGCGAGCATGATCTGATCCTGGGCTACGCCACCGGCTATGAAGCCGCCGATGTGGCGGTCTTCGTGCGCTCCCTGCGCGCCGTCTATGCCGGGCCCGTCGTGCTGGTGACGGACCAGGAGCCGGAATTGCTGGCCTTCCTGGCGGCGCATGGGGTGGAGTCGGCGCCGCCGCGGTCTCTGTGCGACGGGGTCTGGCGGCCGCATCCGGTGATGCAGCGGTTCGCCGCCTTCGACGCCCTGATGAGCGAGCGGCCCTGGGCGCGCAGCGTCCTGCTGACGGATGTACGCGACGTGGTCTTTCAGGCGCCGCCGTTCGACCCGCCGCCCCAGAAGCCCGAGTTCTTCGTCGAGTATGACGGCGGGCTGAAGGGCCACGCCTTCAACATGAAATATCTGCGCGGCGTCGGCGGCGAGGACGTGGCGCGCGCCCTGGCGGACAAGCCGTGCGTCTGCGTCGGCACCGTCATGGGGCCGCGCGCGTGCATGATCCGCTTCTGCCGCACCCTGCTGATGCTGGCGGCCATTCCACGCTCAGAGATCGGCGGGGCCTTCGGGGCGGATCAGGCGGCCTGCAACATCGCCCTGCATCTGGGCCTGGTCGAAGGCGAGGCGGCGGCCAACTACGGCCGGATCGCCACCGTCGGCCTGACGCCGGGCGAGGCCCTGTCGTTGGCGGACGGGCGGATCGTGAACCCGGACGGCGGGATCAGTCCGATCGTGCACCAGTACGACCGCCACCCGGCCCTGATGGCCGCCATGCACGAACGCTGGGGCCAGGGGTTCGAGGCGCGCGAACGACGGCGAGGCAAGAGCCTGTCCGAGCGCGGGCGCAAGCTGAAGGAATCCCTGGCGCGGCGCCTGCCCGAATTGCGCTGAGCCTTCACTGCGCTGACCTGCTCAGGGCAGGGGCGCGGCCAGGGCGCGACGGAGTTGGGCCGCCTTGCCGACGGCGACGGCGGCCGCGTGCAGCCAGTAGTCGGCGTCTTCGCGGCGGTTCTCCTGACGCCGCCGCCAGCCGCGTCGCCGCCTCAGAGCGGCGTTGGCCAGCAGGCGGGCGTGAAGCGCGCGCGGCTTGAGCAGGGGGACAGCAGGAGAGCCGGGGACGGCGACGGCGTCGGGGCCTTGGGGCTCCACCGCCGGGCGGGCGATGGCGATGAACATGAGAAAACCCATCTGCGGACGGCGTCGGTCACGGTCTGCGGCGGCGCTGTCGGGAACGGCCTCTGTTTCTCAGAGACGCGAGAAGAATCCACAGGTGCTGTGGACAGTTCCGCTGTTATACGAAAAATATTGTTCGTAATCAGATGGTTGTGGCCGCAATGCGGTCAATATGCTTAATGAATTCCTAATCGACCGGCGGGGCGATGACCACGGTGGGCGGCGTCTTCTCTCCGTGTCGGCGGCGGCTCTGGCGCGGCTCGGACGGATCGACGCGCCGCTCGAAGGCGCGGCCGGCCAGGGCTTCGGCCTCGCCGGTCTGGAAGAGGGCGGTCATATGGGCCTGGGTGAAGTCCAGGGTGTTGGCCTCGGCGTGGTCGGGGATGGCGGCCACCGAAAGCGTCAGATCATAGCGCCGGGCGAACTGGGTGATGGCGGTCAGGTCCGAGCGTTGCAGGGCCTTCATCATGGTGTCGAAGCTGCGGGCGGCGATGCTGATGGCCGAGATGCGCGAGACCTCGAAGCGCGGGTCCCACTTGCCGTTGACCACGATCCAGATGCGGGCGTCGCCCAGGGGGCGGGCGTTCGGGGCCTCCAGCAGCAGGGCCTGGGGCACGACCAGGAAGCTGGAGACCGTGCCGCCATCGACGTGCAACTCCTGGATGCGGCGGCCCTCATATTCGACGTCCAGAAGGACGGGCGGGAAGGCGCCGGGGATGCTGGCCGAGGCGATCAGCACATTGACGAACAACAGGCGCGAGGCCGCGTCGTCGCGCTGGGCGATGGCGCCCATGTCCCAGACGACCTGAGTCTGGGTGTCCAGACTGGTGGTCGAGACGTAGAGGCGGCGGCCCTTGCGGTGCTCCTCGGCGATGGCCGCCAGCAGCTCGGGCGAGATGTTGTTCAGCACCAGATTGGTCAGGGGTTCGGGCTTGAACACGCCGGGCAGCATCAGGGCCAGCAGGCCGCGCGACTTCAGCAGGTCGTCGGTCTGGCCGCTGGTATAGGCATGCTCCAGCGCCGGGTCGAACCGCGGGCCGGCGAAGACGAAGGGGGCGATCAGGGCGCCGGTGGAGACGCCGGTCACCACCTCGAACTGGGGCCGGTCGCCGGCCTGGCTCCAGCCGACCATGGCGCCCGCGCCATAGGCGCCGTTGGCCCCGCCGCCGGACAGGGCCAGGATGTCGAACGTGCCGTCCGCCGTGGCGTTCTGGGCGTTGACCGTCTCGCGCACGAAGCGGTCGCGGGCCTCGGGGGTCAGGAAGTCATAACGCCAGGGCGGGCTGGCGGCGGCCAGGTCGGCGGCGTCGAAGACGGGGCGCGGAATCGTCTGGCAGGCGCCGAGCGCCAGCAGGGCGACGGGCAGCAGCATCAGGACGAGAAGACGAAGACGGCGCATGGTCGCTGGGCTCCGGCGAGGCTGAGGGTGTTAAAGCCCACTCGGAGGACGGAAGGAAGTCGGCGTTGTCCCCGGACTTATCCCCAGCGGCGTATT
>PJUF01000587.1_pt1 | contig 24801 bp, 30 predicted proteins | sample 1512191 | NCBI WGS metagenome assembly PJUF01 (sample SAMN08177673, study PRJNA422409) | Feces metagenome, whole genome shotgun sequencing project. | isolation source: Chicken feces (3) enriched on wood chips | host: Gallus gallus | place: USA: Madison | collected 2015-01-15 | reverse complement strand
TTCGTTTGCGGATTTAAAGCAAACATTGAGTTATTTCACAGAAGCGCTTTTCGGTAAGTCCAAAATCCGTTTGCGCCCTTCTTACTTCCCGTTCACTGAACCGAGTGCAGAAGTTGACGTTTATTGGGGACTGGAAACCGAAACCGATTACCGGATGACCAAAGGAACCGGCTGGCTGGAGATCATGGGTTGCGGAATGGTGGACCCGAATGTTTTGAAAAATGTGAACATTGACCCGGAAGAATACACCGGTTTCGCCTTCGGGATGGGGATTGAGCGGATTGCATTGTTACTTTACCAGATTGGCGACATCAGAATGTACACCGAAAATGATATTCGTTTCCTGGAGCAGTTTAAATCGGAATTGTTCTGAAAAACAAACTTACTATATTTCAGACCTGTCGGGTTTTTAAAAACCTAACAGGTATTTAATTTCGTATCATTCCAATTTCTTATAAAAATACAATTCATGTTTGGGAAACAGTTCCGGATGAAGAATCGCAGCCAAGTCTTTCAAAACCCAATCGGGGCGAACCGTTCCTGTTTCAAAATAGTCATTGGCGCCTTTGAGCGTTGTGCGCTTATACCAATTGTAAACCTTTTTGTTTTTTACTGAGGCAAACCATGTGTAGTTTTGATAACTTGCTATAAAAGCATCCAACGTTGGGAAATCACCAGCGTTTAACCAAACATCGGCTTCATGTGCTTTTTCAAAAACAGTCTCGAAAGAAAGATTCAATGAACTCTTTGAAGGATTATCTGCCCATAAATAATCGCCTCCGGCATCTTTGAAAAGCTGTGCCTGATAGCTTTCGCCACCCGGCATATACCAGATGTCACCATACATATGATTGGCCAAAATCGTTGGCTTTTGAATTTGATTACCTTGAACTTTCATTTGAATTTCTTTGTAGTTTTTTTCAATGTCGTTAAATAATTCTTGTGCCTCTTTTTCTTTTCCAAACAAGCGACCGAATAATTTTACATATTCCGCTCTGGCCAAAGGATTTTCTTCCAGATATTCATCAATATACAACACCGTGATGCCTTGATTTTTTAATAATTTATGAAATTTAGCCAACGTAGGGCTTGAAGTCGTAATGAAAATATCAGGTTGATTGACCCATATTTTCTCAACAAAAATCTCATTGTATGTAGCAATTTCTTCTAATTTATTTTCCCTGAGAAGAGATTGAATTTTTGGATTAAAAATATAATCTGGCTGACTGATTCCTGAGATTTTATCTGTCAATTGAAGCTCGTCTAAATAAGAAATAACCGATGTGGGAATAACCATTGCTGTTTTTAAAGGAAGATCATTTTTAGCAAAATGAATAATTTCATTTCCCGATTTTATAGAGATAGAATCCTGGTTTTCAACCCAATCAATTTTTGTAATGTATTGAAAATAATGATCAACATCTGCCAAGTTGTTTTTTGAAGGATTCTCTTTTTTACATGAAATGACAGTAAAAAGAAGCGCAATGATAATTTTTGAGAAATTCATAGCTGCAATTTAATGAATTTGGTCAAAAAATAAAGTATTTGTATATTTGCAGTCCGAATAAAAGGCCTCGTGGCGCAACTGAATAGCGCATCTGATTACGGCTCAGAAGGTTACAGGTTTGAATCCTGTCGAGGTCACTAAGAATAAAAATGAGGTTGGTAATGAAGTAGATACAAATTTAAAATCTATTTTCTGCCAATCTTTTTTTATTTCCTGCCAACATAACTTAATAATGCCGTCAAAAATCAATGAAATACATGATTTTAAACCTGCCCGACTTGTAAAAGGTAGTATGAAATCTCAACCCTATTTTTATGTTGAATTTTCTGCATTTGATGCAATATCCGGTAAACTTCGGAGAAAGCGTATAACTCAAATTAATTCCATTGAGAATTTGGAGCAAAGGGAAATAGCAGGAAATAAATTGGTTTCTGAAATAAATGAATTGCTTTTAAAAGGTTACCATTTCAATGATGTAAAATCAAAGGATATAGAACGGCACCAAATTGCTAAGGTCGGCAATAAGGTATATACACTTGAAAAAGCGTTGGAATATGCCTATGAAATAAAAATGCTCGAATTGGCAAAAAAATCTATAGCTAACTATAAACACGCTAAAAATTATCTGCTCAAATTTTCTGATTATCAAAGTTTGCGACATCAACCGATTTCATTTATTGAAAAATCTTTTGCTTTTGAATTTTTGGATTATCTGCGCGTGATACAGAAGTTGAAAGGGCAAACAATAAACGCTATCATCAGTCAATGTAAAGGACTTTTTGCGGTTTTGGTTGAAAGGGAAATTGTAGGAGAAAATATATTTCGAGTTGTACGGAAACAAAAGGAAATTAAATCTATACAAAATATAGCCTATGCGCCTGATCAGATAAAGAAGTTGAAAGAGTTTCTACAGGAACATGATTTGTTTTTGTGGAATTTCTGCCAGTTTGTTTTTTACAGTTTTATGCGCCCGAATGAGATACGGCAGTTGACCTTTTCAAATGTAAATCTTGAAAAAAGGTACATTTACCTTTCTGCTGAAAAGAGCAAAACGAAAAGGGAGCGGTATGTTTTTATTAATGATTCTTTTTTGGAAGTTCTCCGGGACCTGTTGTCTAAGGTTGAAAATGAAAATCATTTGATTTTTAATAAAAATTCTGACACACCGACTAAGCCAATGGGCACAAATACACTTTCGAACCAGTACCGTATTTATTTGGATAAATTGAATTTTGAAAAGCATTTCACGATTTACAGTTGGAAGCATACAGGGAATGTAATGGCATATAAATCGGGAATTGATATATACAGCTTAATGAAACAAAATGGGCATACGTCTGTAGATACTACTTTGAAATATTTAAAATCCTTGGGATTGGTCATGGATAAGGAATTAACGGACAAATTCAATTTGCTGAAGATATAAAAAAACCGCCCCTGAGGTAGGGCGGTAAACATGAGTAAATGAATGATGTGTAGGCTAACCTTCTACAATGGTTTTACCTGTAATTTCTGTTCCTTTTTGACCGTCCGCCGTGTGTACGTGGACTTGGAAATAAACGGTCTCATCTCTAGTAACATCACCGACGGCGTCCGCTATTAAAAGAGGGTCAACATTAATAGGTTGATTTGCAGCGGTGGCAGGTATCTCGACCCTGACTCTGTTTTTGAACTTATTTTTAACGGAGCCGTAGTTGCGGTTTTGAGACTCGTTGACAACTGCGAAGCCTACAGATAATACGTAAGTATCTGCCGGTAGGTCTACCGGGCTTCTGAAGTCTAGTACGTTGTTGGCAGGGATTTCGGAAATAATGAACTTAGGGGTTGTCAGGCTTGGAATGGGCAGTTTTTCACTGGGAACCATGAGTGGAGTGTCCCAGCCTGAATGTAGCCGATTTTGGTTGACGCCCACGAAAGCGTTGAAGCCTGTTTGCGGTCGTGAATCTCCCATACGGTCAGTTTTAGGGTTTAACGCTGCAAAATCCTTCCATGCTTTTACCTGCTCTTCTGTCAGGGTTCCCCAAAGCTGGGTAACAAAGCCAAAGATAGAGCGTAAGGCTGTTTGCTTGGCGGTTTGTGGATTGGTAGGCTTGCCTGCATTTCTGACGTACAAGCCACCTTTGTTAAATGCAAATACGGAACCTCCAATTTTACCTGAAATTTGCGTGATCCCGATTGCTGACATTTTAATTTTTGCCATGATAATGAAATTTTGAATTAAACATTTTTTTTGCGGAATAGTGCTATGATTGTACCTACTGCGATTATAAGCTGGGTGAGTGCTTGTACCAAATTTGGCAAATCAATTTCGCTGGCCCCAAATGTTGCCAGTACAGCTGTAGTACCGATTCCTAATTTTTCAACTGTGTTCATATATGATACATTTGTCAACAAATATATGACAAAAGTGTAAACAACTCCTATTCACGTTCGTTAAATCGCCCTGAATGTGTCAAATTTTAGTTTTAAGCGCATTTTGGTTAAAATTGGTACGTGGTACGTTCCGTAAGTTTTGCGACCGTAGGGAGCAATAATAAAGGGCGGAGCGGACGGGGGGCGCCAGAGGGACACGGACAGAGAGCCCGACGTAGGAGGGCGTTGGACGTGAAAGGCAAATCCGCCCGAGCCGCCGAACGTCAGAGAGGGGGCGAGGGCGGGAATGCCGACCCGATGGCGCAAAGCGCCCGCCCAAATAAGCGAACGGGAGGGCGCAGCCCGAAGAGTGAGCGGGTGAATGCCCGTTGAGCGATACAAGGGCGTAGCCCGTAGGGGAGCGACCAGCCACGTGAACGCCCAAGAGGAGCGACCGCAGGGAGTGGAACGCAAGGGCGGAAACTGGGGCGCAGGAGGGTATGAACACCATTGCAAAGCTCTACACCCGACCGAAGCGAAAATACAATTAGCGAGGGAGGGAAGCGCAGGGCAAGCCCCTGACGGGGCGACAGCCCCACACAGGAAGCAGGCGAGCCGGAAGGGGGCGGAAGCCCTGCGCTACATCAGTCCGCAAACCAATCTTTTACACGGTGTTTTTTACAGATTTTCTCCATTAAACTTTTAGGCTTTTTGGATTTTGGTTTTCTGCTGGGCTTTGCTTTCTTCATGATAAAATTTAATTTAGAATGATTGATGATAAATGATCATCTAAAATTGATTTTATGAGTGGGGTTTTATTTATATCAAAATAGAGGGTAATTACCTTTTTTTTGCCGACTTCGTATATTGAAACATGTTTGTAGTTGTGGTATATCCATTCAAATTCCTGTAGTTCTTCTGCGTTGCCCTGAAAAGTTATTCCGGTGCATTTTGAAAGTTCTTGACTGCAGCCCCAAATCCTGCCGTTGACCCCCTGGTCCCTGAGGTTTTGATAAATTAATTCAAATTTTGTGAGTTCATTTTTTAATGATTCTCTTTTTTCGATTAATTCTCCCCATTTTTCATTTTTCCAGTCTAAAAAGTTGATTTCTGAACTTATTTTGTCGATTTCATTATTTAGATGATCAATTTTTTCTAATACTTTTTCTATTTGTCCGATTCTCTTGGTTTTGGTGACGCCTTTTGCGAGGTACTTGGAAATATAGGCCTGAATATTTTTTATTTTATATAGAGCGTGAATGTCGGTAGTGTTAGGATTCGTCCAATTTGTTGCGATTCCTTTGTGGTATGCTTTTTTTTGCTGTGCTAAACTCCGGGTGTCTTTTGGATTTTTTGATTTTATGAAGCCATTTTTATAATATGATTTCATGTTTTTTTGGTATTCCTTGATGTAGCCTAATTTTCCGATTATTCGATTCCAAATTTTTCTGATTTTTTGCCATTGGATATATTTTTCTGTGAGTATATGGAAATGTATGTTTCCATTTTCTTGTTTTTCAGCCTTCCAAATGTACCTTTTGACTTTGTGGTTTTTTCGGAGTTCTACCAAGAATTGATTTAGGCATTTTGATTTTATATCTTCATCGCTGTGAACCTGTTTTGATGGTAATGTAAGTGTGATGAATGTCAATTTATATTGAATTTCTTCTTTGTACTTCTGTCCTTTTTCTAACTGCGTTATGTAGTTTTGGTATTTATTTTTGATTTTTCTACCTCCGACTTTTTTTGGTTTTGTTAGGTACATCATGAATTCTAATTTTTGCCTAAGTCTTTTTTGGGCGTTTTTTGATAATTCCCCGAATTTATTTTGATTGTCTTTTAAGTTTTCCCAACCTTTTGGAAGTCCTGAATTAGGCATTTTTAGCCCTTTTAAGCTAAGTTGGTTGCTGTAATACTTTTTTTCGGGTAGGTCATAGATAGTAATAGAATTAGGCTTAATGGAATAATGAGGTATAAGTTTGTAATCATTCATAATACAAAATTTGAGTTGTGGGCGTTAAGATAAACCAATTAGATACGGACGTATTAAAAATTAATACAACCAAAGACGAAAAGGATTTTTTTCTTTGTGATCATCTACATGAATAAATGATTTTGCAATGCCTATTCGGGTAAAACCTGCCTCTAATAGGGCATTAACAATGATAATGCGTTGATTGTCATTGTTACATCTGATATCCGCAGCCAAACCTTTTAAATGGCTTGAATTTGCCACCCCGCCTACTTTTTTGTTGTGGGGAACAGTCCTATAACCTGAATTGATAATAAATGGTATTCCTGCGATTTCTCTCGCTGTAGTCAATTTGGCGATAAATAAGGGGTTCATTAGTTGTCCGGAGCCTTTGACGTCTGGGCTGTCAAATTCTTTTGAATTGAAGTATTTTGAGAGTTGCATAAGTAAGATTTTAATAGTTAATTTTTATCATTGCTGTTTTTAGTGATTCTTGATTTTTGTAGACTTTAATTATAAAGTTTTCTACTTCGCTATCAACTTGATTTATCATGTTGATTTCCTTCTGAATAGTGGTAAGTAGTCCATGATTTCGGTAAAAAATTAAAGTGCATGAAATGCTATTTAATTTCTCTATCAGCTTGATTTGTCTTTCAACGTAGTAGCGATTTACTTTGTCTGATTTCTCATATTTTTTGAGGTCGGATGTAAGTAGTTCAATTAATGATTCTAATTCTAAAGCCGGGTCTATTGCTGTAATGTTCATTGTAGTGTTATTTGGTGAGTCCTAAATTTTTTGAAAGTTCATTTTCCCGTAAATCCTTGATTTTTTTTGGGGGTTTTTGGTTTTTAGGAAGTCGGATGAGTTCTAATGGTTCTACGTTAAGAATTTTACAGAGTGTGAAAAAATGTGAGGTAGTCATGTCGCAATTATCTTCTAATTGAGCATTGCAGTATTTTGCCATTGTTTGGCGTGTAACTCCTAAAATTTCAGGTAATTTCTTTTTAAGGGTTTTGGCTTCTTTGTGTGGCATTAAATCCAAAATTTCTAAGATTCTGAATTTCTTTTGATTGGTTTTTGTTAAATTTGCTTTCATGTTGTGTAAAAATTAATTAACAATAAGTATAAAATGATACACAAATGTAATAAATAATAATACAAATATCCAAATTTGATACAAAATGAATGAAATACATATAGGTTCTTTGCTTAAAAAGTATGTGGAGGATAGTGATACAAATATTCAGGAATTGGCTCAAAATCTTGAGATTAGCCGAACTCATTTGTATAAGATTTTCCGAAGTGAAGATGTATCTACAGCAATGCTGAAAAAGTTTGGAAATTATTATAATGTACCTCTCCTTGAACTCTTAACCGACAACATGGAAATAATACAAGCTATCAACAGTATCATTATTAACGGAAATGAAAAAATGAAAATGCGTAATGCTGATAATTCCAGTAATGGAAATGAACAGTTAATGAAAGAAATTGAACTACTAAAAAAAATCATTAATGACAAGGAAGAAATTATTAACCTACTTAAAAAGAATATGGGTTAAATATTGGGATTTTGAGTGGGAGTATGGATATGGTGCATTTTACTTAAACATTGGAAAATTTTTGCTTCGTCTTTCTCCTTTTGTGGTTCTTATATTATTGATTTTCAAATAATTGCCAATCCTGCCAAGATTATATCTAAATCTTTTATACCTAAATAATTAATATTCAATTATATAAATAATTCTATGAATTTAAAAAATTCCTTTCCTGTCGAGGTCACAAAAATCCTGCAAATCAATTGCAGGATTTTTTTATGGAATTTAAACAAGATTCAACTTCCAAGAGAGGTGAATTGTTTACTTTTGTTAATCGAAATTTTAATTATGCATTTTGTAAATCCTGAAGAAACTTTTGATCTTATCATTCACCGGGTGGGGAATAAGTCAGCCGATGAAGGCGTTCATTTGTCAAAGACACTGACTTTTTATCCGCAGGAACTGTCAGAAACGTTGTATAGTTTCTTTACAAAACCATTTAAGACAGAGGAATACTTCCGATTTTCAGAAAAGGACGGATTGGAGGCCAATGCAGTATATTTGGCCGTTAAAAGCACATTTGAAGAACCCACACAGCTTTTACAAAATTCTGTTCATATTGCCAATCATCTTTACAATGTTAGTTTTAATCCAAAAATAAAAGGTGGAGATTTGTTTGTCGTATATTTTCCGGATGCGATTGTGGAAGGAGAAAACACCAAAGCGATTGGAATTTTCAAATCGGAAAACAAAGAAAGAGTTCTCCAGGCGATTCCAACAGAAAACGCCTATAATGTCAAACTGGAAGAAGGAGCGCTCCTTTCTAAAATTGACAAAGCTTGCTTAATCTTTAATTCGGAAGAAGAAGATGGATTCATCGTTTCCTGCTATGACAATAGCAAAGGTGATGAAACAGGAATTTGGATGGATGATTTTCTCGGTCTTATGAAACGTGAAGATGAGTATTTTGATACAGAAAATACGCTCAATCTTTGCAAAAGCTATGTGATGGATAAGCTGCCGGAAGATTTTGAGGTTAAAAAAGTAGATCAGGTAGATTTACTTAATAAATCAGTGAATTTTTTTAAAGAAAATGATCAATTTAAATTAGGAGAATTTGCAGAGAAGGTTTTGGTTCAGGATGAATTGAAACAGAGTTTTGAAGATTATAAAAAACGGTTTGAAGAAGTTTATGAAGTAGAATTAAATAATCAGTTCGAAATCTCAAAAAACGCGGTTAAAAAACAAGCGAGATTCTTCAAAAGCATCATCAAACTCGACAAAAATTTTCATATTTACGTTCATGGCAATCGTCAGATGATTGAGCAGGGGACTGATGAGGAAGGCAAAAAATATTATAAATTATATTACGACAGCGAGAATTAATCAATTTTATTGAAATAGTAAACTTTATAGCACATCAAATCCATGGAATCTTATTACATCAAATCTGACACAAATAAGCAAATAGCAACCATAGAGTTCTACCATCCAAAAAGCAATTCTTTTCCCAGTACACAATTACATGAATTAATCCGCATTTTAGATGATCTGGGGAAAAATGACAAGGTGAAAATCATCATTTTGAAAAGCGCTGGAGAAAAAGTTTTCAGCGCGGGAGCATCTTTTGATGAATTATTGACGATTGATGAATTTGAGAAAGGAAAAAAATTCTTTATGGGCTTTGCCAATGTAATCCTGGCCATGCGCCGCTGCCCCAAATTTATTGTAGGTTGCATCACCGGAAAAGTAGTGGGAGGAGGAGTAGGGTTGGCTGCGGCTTGTGATTATGCACTTGCAGACACAAATGCTTCAGTTCGGCTGAGTGAATTATCAATCGGCATCGGTCCGTTTGTGATAGAACCTGCCATTACCCGTAAAATAGGAATTGCGGCTTTTTCCGAAATGACGATGAATCCCACCGAATGGAAATCTCCCCAATGGGTGAAAGAAAAAGGAATTTATAATCATATTTTTCCAGATGCCACAACCTGTGAGCACGAAGCTCAATCTTTTGCAGAAGAACTGTCTGTCTATAGTCTGGAAGCCATGCGTGATTTGAAATCCATATTCTGGCAAGGAACAGAACACTTACCTGATTTAATGCAGGAACGTGCTGAAATGAGTGGCCGTTTGGTGTTATCTGACTTTACCAAAGAAACTTTAATGAAGTTCAAAGCAAAATAATGATCAATACTATTCTATTCGATTTTGGAGGTGTTTTAGTCGATTGGAACCCAAGATATGTTTACCGGGATTATTTTCAGGATGATGAAAAAATGGAATGGTTCCTAAAGCATATTTGTACAGACGAATGGAATTTAGAACAAGACAGAGGTAGAAGTTTACAGAAAGCAACCGAATTACTGATAGCCCAACACCCCGAATGGGAGAAAGAAATCCGGATGTATTATGGCCAATGGGAAAAAATGCTGCGTGATGCAATTTGGGAAACAGTTGATATTTTGTATGAACTGAATAAAAAGCATAAAATGTATGGTTTGACAAACTGGTCGGCGGAAACTTTTCCGGTTGCACTGGCCAGATTTGATTTCTTTCAGATTTTCGAAGGAATTTTAGTTTCGGGTGAGGAAAAACTAATCAAACCCAATCCGAAAATATATGAATTGATGATGAATAAATTCAATCTGAAACCGGAAAATTGTCTTTTCATAGATGACAATCTCAAAAATGTAGAGGCTGCAAGAGTATTTGGTATCAAAACCCTTCATTTTCATAATGCAAATGAACTGAGAGTGGAGTTGGCTGCAGAAGATTTTTTATGAGATTAAAATGAAATCCATAAATGATGGTAATTTTTCTTGTAAGAGAAAGTTCTATTTAGTTGGTTTCCTTTTTAAAATATCTTTCCTTTATAAACTCAAAAATAATCGGTAAAATGGATAGGATGATGATGGCAATGACCACTTTTGAGAAATTATCTTTTACAATAGGGATATTTCCTAAAAAGTATCCAACCAACGTTATACCTACAACCCATAAAAGAGCGCCCAAAATATTGTAAGTGATAAATGTCCCGTATTTCATTCGCCCGATTCCGGCCACAAACGGGGCTAGCGTTCGGACTATCGGTACGAAACGGGCAATGACGATGGTTTTGCTACCATATTTCTCATAAAAAGCATGGGTTTTGTCAATATGTTCCTGCTGTACGAATTGCTTACCGAAAATTTTAACCTTCGTTACCCGCATACCAAAGTTCCTGCCTATGGAATAATTAAGAGAATCTCCCGAAATAGCGGCAATCAATAATAGAATGATGACAATCAGAATGTTTAATTCATTGGGTTGGGCAGCCAGCATCCCGGCGGCAAAAAGTAGAGAATCTCCCGGCAAAAATGGCATCACGACCACACCGGTTTCCACAAAAATAATCAAAAACAAAATAGCATAAACCCAATACCCATACGCGCTAATGAACTCAGTTAAATGCTGGTCTATATGAAGGATAAAATCAATTAATTCCATTCAAGAAAATTTTTGCGAAGTTAATTCAAATTAAAACAATAGCCATAGACGGAGTGTTAATTGAAAACAAAGAAAAAAGTAAAGCGAATAGATACTGAAAATACAAACTAAAGAAAATCCGAAGAAATTTATATAACTTATTTTTCCCAGATGTTTTTTGAGCAGATAGAAAAGCCCAACCATCGTTACGACAGTAAGGATAAGCGCCAAAAGTCCGTTTATCAGGTAAACTTCCATTTAATTTTAGTTGCAGAAATTTTGCCAAAGCAAAAATATTTTAGGATTTATGAATGAAACTGAAAATAGTAGTTTTAAATTACTATAACCAAACGAATAGCGATTTGAATGGTTAAGATGTACCATATAGGAAGATTGATTAATCCAAAAATCAGTAAAATAAAGAAAAGATGAAATCGATCTTTCAGATTCAAAATTTTAATCAGGAAGCGATGAAATAGAATCGTTGAAATGGCGGTTAATGAAATAGACATTATAAGAGAGATAACAATCATGTTCAAATGAATAAAAAATTAGGAGTACAGATGCTTGCCCGCAGATAAATAACCGAAGTGTCCAATAATCCCTTAAATTCCATGTTATGAAATTGCGCCATGGATTTCCCTTTCCGATAAGCTTTCCGATAATGGTTGATGAATTCAGGATAAAGAAAAGTACCAATTCCAATCATTGAAAACATATACAAGCTCCGTTTTCCATTCCCAAAAAGCAGGTATTGCATAGCGATTTCATCCTGGATTTCCGTTCCGGTTTCGGTGATGATATGGAAAACATCATGGTTTTCCAGTTTGGGCATCACGCTAAATCCTTTTGAATGATAAAATTCCCCTATTGCTTTCCCCAAAGTTCCTTCTGGATAGAGCAGGAATTCATTTTTTGAAATCCCCCATGCTTTTTTGTTTCGTTTGAAGATTTTGGCATAAAGGATTTGTGACCAGTCATAGAGCCATAACATAAATTTTAATCGGTAATTCATAATTTAAATATTTAAAGTACTTTGAAATACAAAGTATAATTATAAAAAATTTTAAGTGGTTTGATATTCCTTTGTTTTTTCAAAAGAATGAATGATAAACTGATAATCAAATCGGTCGCCGATGTGCAAATCACTGAACTGCATGATGGTTTTTCCGATGAGGTTTTCAGGAAGGTTGGGCACATACATTTTCTTCCGGACAAATTCCACCCAAAAAGGCTCTACCTGCCAGGCATAAATCCCTCCCGAAAGTCCTAATCCGACTGCACTCAAAAGGGAATTTCTGATAAATTTTCTTCTGTTCATTTTTATTGTAATTTTCACTTTGAAATTCAAAGTATTATTATAAAAATTTTTAATTTCCTGTAATAGGTGAATTAAAAACCCCTACGGCCAGTTCAGCCCAAATAAGCAACAGCACAAGCAAAGCAAATCCGCAAAGGAAAATTCTTTGCATTGTGGTTTTGAATTTCCTGAGAATGAATTCGCAGCTAAATACCGTTCCGAAAAGAAGGATCCCCATAATTAGGAAGTCAAAAAAGTTCCAGTTAACTTCTTTTGTAAACAGCATGGCGATGAGTGGGACAGCCAGAATTCCTATTGGGACAAAGATAATGGCGGTTAGCCGTTTGTTTTTCTGAATGAAACTATCGGTCTTATGCATAATATTAAAATTAATCTTCTATTCTTTCTAAGTATAGCATGTCAGAATTTTGTGAGGCTTCAACTCTGAGATTTATGGGAACATGATTAAATCTTTTTATATATAGCTCTCTTATAAACATATTTTTATACTTATAATTATGTAAAATAGTCGTGTCCGCTCTATATAGGTCTTTTTCTAAAACCATGAAACGGATGGGTTGTATAGAATCCCTTTTTTCAAAATTATCAGAAACCTTTATATCTTTTATAATAATTTCTTTGTCTTGATCTGATATTTTTAAATCGGTGAATTGATAATATTCAGGCATTCCAGATATCTCACTTCTTATAATTTCAAAATCATCCTTTAATTGAATGTCAATAAGTTTTAAATCTTTTTCAGCATCGGATTTAGAATAAAGTTTACTCTCAAAAATGAGAAAGAAAAGAGGAATGAGTACAATCAAAGCTAGAAATACAGATATAAAAATCCCGGTTCTTTTATAACCTAGATATTTTAAAATGAAATAAGAAATTGGAGAGCAAATTAAAATTATCATCGCCATTATTGCTCCTATTAAAACACCTGCTCCCATACCTTACTTAAACTATCCTCCTAATAATTTCTCCAAAGCCTCCAAATGCTGCTGAAACGCTTCGCGCCCTTTTTGGGTTACCCGATAAGAAGTTCGGGGCTTTTTCCCTACAAACTCTTTTTTGACTTCTATGTATTCTACTTTTTCCAAAGCAGACGAATGACTCGCCAGATTGCCATCGGTCACATTGAGCAGCTCTTTCATTTCGGTAAAGTCCACCCAATCGTTGACCATGAGCACCGACATCAAGCCCAGCCGCACACGGTTTTCGAAATTCTTATTTAGTCCGTCTATGATACTCATTTGTATCGCTTTTGCATCAAAAATCCGTAAATTATATGCAATACACCAAACCCGATTGCCCAGAAATACAACCCATATCCGATAAAAAACAGGGAGATTAAGCCCAATGCAATTTCACAAAGTGCCAACGAATGAAATTCTTTGAGCGTGTATTTACTTCCGTTCAGTAAAGCCATTCCGTAAAAGATAAGCATGACCGGGGCGATCAATCCGGAATTTCCATAGTAAAGCAATGCGATACAGAATAATCCACCGGCTACAAGCGGAATTGCGACCTGAACAAACAAACGTTTGGTCGTAGAATTCCAAAGCTTCACACCTTGTTTTTTTGCTTTCAGCGAAGATTGAAAGAATGCGGTTCCTGCCGAAAAAAGAATGACCAGAAAAGCAATTCCAAACAAATAAAGATTTTGTGTGGAAAATAATTCGTTCAGTCCATTGGAATAATTATAATGAACCGCCCGCCCGGAACCATATGTGTTTACATCTGATGGAATAAATTCCGGATTGAAATTCATCTTAAAAATCACATAATAAGCCGCGGCCGCTCCCAGAAGCGAATATATTCCGGCCATGATGCCGATCCAGCCACTAAGTGACATGAAACGAGTGCTGCGCTCCATCAGGGAGCGGATTTCCTTTAATTGTTCGTGGGGATTATGATTCATTTTAAAAGAACTTTGAAATACAAAGTAAATTTAAAAAAATGAAACTACCAAAGTTTTTTTCGGCTTTTCTGAATTCCGTATTTTTAAGCACAAAATTTAAAATTCATGGATTATAACAATTTACTTGTAGAGATAGAAAATAAAATTGCCGTCGTTACACTGAATCGCCCACAAGCGCTCAACGCTTTGAATAAAGACTTGTTGAAAGATATCAGTACTTTTCTGGATGAAGTGGAAAAAAATGCTGAAATCCGTGTCATTATCCTGATAGGTTCCGGTGAGAAGTCATTTGTCGCTGGAGCAGATATCAAAGAATTTAGTGATTTTGATGGCTCCCAGGGAGAAGAATTGGCGCGAAAAGGACAGGAAATGGTTTTTAATAAAGTCGAGAATTTCCCAAAACCCATTATCGCAGCTGTAAACGGATTTGCCTTGGGTGGCGGACTTGAATTAGCCATGGCTTGTCATTTCAGAATCGCTTCTGACAATGCAAAATTAGGTTTGCCTGAAGTGACTTTGGGATTGATTCCCGGATATGGAGGTACCCAGCGTTTGCCAAAACTCATCGGGAAAGGTCGTGCGGCGCAGATGATTTTTACAGCCGAAATGATTCCGGCTCAAAACGCATATGAAATGGGTTTAGTCAATGAAGTCGTTCCGCAATCTGAATTGATGGATAAGGTGAAATCCATTGCTTCAAAGATTGCACGTAATTCTTCCACTGCCATTTCAAAAGCAATTCTGGCAATCAATTCAAGTGATTTACCATCAGGTTTTGATGTGGAAATCAAAAGCTTCGGGGCGCTTTTTGATGAAGTGGATTTCAAGGAAGGTGTTGCGGCTTTTATTGAAAAAAGAAAGCCGGACTTTAAATAAGCAAAAAAGTTTTTTAAAAGGATTTTATTATCATTGCATATTAGACAAGTAATTTTTTGTCGATAAAACAAATTGAACAGATATAAAGCGTATGACAGAATATTTTAACCACTTAGCAGAAGAGTTTGAATTGCCTTTACAAAATCCTGTTTTGGTTTTTTCGTTAATACTGCTTATCATTTTGATGGCTCCCATTCTTTTAAAAAGATTAAACATTCCGGGGATTATTGGTCTGATTATTTCAGGCGTTGTTATTGGACCATATGGCTTTAACTTACTTGAGGACAATTTTGCCATCAAATTATTTTCTACAATAGGCTTACTTTATATAATGTTCATTGCCGGGCTGGAATTGGATTTGAACGAATTTAAAGCCCATAAAAACAAAAGTTTGGTTTTTGGTTTTTTTACTTTTATCATTCCTATTAGCATAGGATTCCCGGTTTGCTATTATTTTTTAGATTACGATTTTAACGCGAGTTTTCTTACTGCGAGTATGTTCGCCACTCATACACTTGTAGCCTACCCGATTGTCAGTAAATTAGGCGTTGCCAAAAATCAGGCAGTTGCTATCACGGTAGGCGGAACCATCTTGACCGATACTGCTGTTCTGATTATTCTGGCTGTAATCATTGGGAATAGTCAGGGAAGCCTTGACCAATCATTTTGGATTAGGCTCATTATTTCGCTTATCATTTTTTCCGTCATTATGTTTTTTTTGATGCCCCGCATTGCAAAATGGTTCTTCAAAAAACTGGAAAGCGAGAAACACATGCATTACATCTTTGTTTTGTCGGTAGTGTTTTTCTCGGCCTTTCTTGCCGAAGTCGCGGGAATTGAACCCATCATTGGAGCGTTTGTCGCGGGATTGGCATTGAATCCGTTGATTCCCCATTCATCGGCTCTGATGAACCGTATAGAATTCATTGGTAATTCATTATTTATTCCTTTCTTTTTAATTTCCGTGGGAATGCTTGTTGATGTGAGTGTGATTTTAAGCGGCCCTATGGCCATCATCATCGCCCTTACGTTGAGTGTGGTAGCCATTTTCGGGAAATGGATTGCAGCATTTCTCACCCAGCGCATATTTAAATATTCATCGGCGCAACGGCAAATTATTTTCGGATTGAGTGGAGCACATGCAGCAGCGACCTTGGCTGTGATTTTGGTAGGATACCAGGCCGGTATTTTGGACGAAAACATTCTCAATGGAACCATTATCCTGATTCTGATTACCTGTATTGTGGCGTCATTTGCAGCTGAAAAAGCAGCAAAGAAAATAGTATTGAGTGAAGAAAATGATATTTCAGTAGATGAATTAAAAAATCAAACATATTATAACGAACAAATCCTGATTCCTGTTGCCAATCTTGCCTTGGTGGAGAATTTGCTCGATTTCGCGCTCATTATAAAAGACAAAAATTCAACCAACCCTGTGACACTTCTTTCCGTAGTGCCAAATAACAATGAAGCGGAATTGAATATATTGAAATACCGCAAAGAGCTGGAGAAATTTATTCTGCAGGGTTCCGCATCTGAATCCAGTGTGAGTACCATTACGACCATTGACCACAATCCGGCAAGTGGAATCGCCCGTGCCGCTAAGGAAATCATGGCCGATTTTGTCATCATCGGTTGGCCGCAGAAGACAGGTTTTATTGATAAAATATTTGGAGAAAAAACGGATTCCATCATTAATAACGTGGACAAAGGACTTGTGCTTTGTCGATTTGTACGTCCGCTGATAGAAAAGAAAAAGCTGGTATTTATTTGCCCGCCGTTTACGGAAAAAGAAACCGGATTTGCTACGATTGTCCAGAAAGTATTCAGGATTTCTCAAGAATACAGTATTCCGGTTGTTTTGTATTCTGAAAATAAAACACACGAAGCCATTCTTCAGATTATGAAAGCTCTGAAACTGAACGGGAAAGTGACGTTTAAGCCTTTTTCTTATTGGGAAGACTTTCTGGTTATTACCAAAGATATTTCACCAAGTGATTTGATTATATTCATTGCTTCGCGAAGAGGCTCCATTTCATATGCGCCGCATCTGGAAAGGATTCCTGATAAATTTGAACGATATCTGAGTCAAAACAACCTGATTGTGGTTTATCCGCAAGAAAATGTTAGCGGAATTTCTATTGACGAGTATGAAAATTTCTCACCAGATCCAATTAACAAAGGAATTGAAGCCATAGGTCAGATCGGGAAAGGAATTGGTAGTATATTTAAAAAAGAAAAAGGAAATGATTGAGAATAAATTACAAAACAAAGTCGCCTACATCACAGGCGGAACAAAAGGAATCGGATTGGGAACGGCCAAAGTTTTACTGGATGCCGGAATGCGTGTGGCCATCAGTGGACGGAAATTGGAAGATGCACAAGCTGCTGCGAAATCTTTGGGCGATGAATCAAAAATTATAGGCATTCAATCTGATGTGACGAATTTTGATGATGAGCAAAAGGCGGTTCAAAAGACCCTGGAACATTTCGGTAAGTTAGATGTGGTTTTAGCCAATGCGGGATTAGGGATTTTTTCTCCGGTAGATGAATTGTCTATGGAAGATTGGAGCCAAATGATCAACACCAATCTCACGGGTGTTTTCCATACCTTGAAAGCTTCTGTAGAGGAACTGAAAAAATCTGAGGGATATTATATTACGTTAGCAAGTTTGGCAGGAACAAACTTCTTTGAAAATGGTGCCGGGTACAATGCGACCAAATTCGGGGTAGTAGGATTTACACAAGCCGCTATGCTTGATTTGAGGAAATACAACGTCAAAGTCTCGACCATTATGCCGGGTTCTGTGGCAACGAATTTTAACAACCATGTTCCAAGTGATTCCGACAAATGGAAAATCCAGCCGGAAGACATTGGGGAGTTGGTTTTGGATTTATTGAAAATGAACCCCAGGACATTACCAAGTAAAATTGAAGTCCGCCCGACACGCCCGGATTTGAAATAAGAAATAATTCTTATATTTCTGTAATGAAAAAACTATAACCATGAAAAAACTTTTATTCTATTTATTTCTATTTCCATTTTTTGCCTATTCCCAATACGGTGTTTTGGATGAGTCTTTTGGAGAGGGAGGAATTTATAGCACTCAAGTTCCGGATGATCTTGCCAATAATTTAAATACCACATCGTTAATCACTGACCAAAATCAAAATATTTATGTAATTGGAAACTTCCAATTAACCCTTAATCAGAATGGATTTTTTATAGCCAAATTTTCCCAAAATGGGTTGTTAGACACTACTTTCGGTGAGATGGGCTATAAAAGATTTATTGTAAATGAGGGTTCTATAAATGCAAATGATATCATTTTTACTAATGACAATATGTTAGCAATTGTAGGAAATTTTAAAACATTTGAACAACAAGATATAAGTCAAATATATGTTATGAAATTAGATTTGGCAGGAAATCTGTTAAATTCTTTTGGAGAGGAGGGGGTTTGCTTTTTCGCCCCCCAAGAATCAGAAACAGGGTATATGCTGGCACAAGATAATGTTGGGAATTATTACATTGGAGCTAATAGTGGTAATTTGGGGTCTAACTATTTAATCTCTAAATTAAATCAGTCAGGAATATTGGATATAAATTTTGGTTCAAATGGTAAAGTTTATAAAGATGTAGGAAGCGAGGATTATCCTACTCAGTTAAAGATTGCTGGCGATTATTTATATCTTTTAGGAGTTAGCACGATGTTTGAACCCTCTCCGTTACTTGACCACGATATTTGTGTATTAAAATATAGCTTGGATGGGGCTTCGGATGATAGTTTCGGAGAAAATGGAATTGTTTTAACATCATATGATAATTCGGATATTGATGCATTCTGTTTGGAATTTGGCCAAAATGGTGGTTTTTATATTGGAGGTACAATAATGAGGGAAGGAGGCAACGAAGACTTCTTTGTAACAAAATATTCAGAAAATGGATCAATTGATTTAACTTTTGGAGAAAATGGAATTTCTCAATTTGATTTAGGAGGAACAGATTACCCAGTAGTCGGAATTCATATTATGGGGTCTAATAATATTATTCTCACCGGAAATAAATATACTGCTCAAACTGAAATTGGATTTCAGTTTGCATTTATCAGTATTGACTCCATTGGAAATTTAAATCAAAACGTGGGAGAAGATGGATTTGTAATTACAGATATAGTTGAAGGGAAAAGTGATAGAGCATTTAAGTCTATAAAATACGGAAATGATAAAATTATTATGATGGGAAAATCAGGAAACAATAGAATATCATTAGCAAGATATTTTACAGGAGAGAACCTGAAAGTATATGATAATTCTCAATATAATTCCATTCAAATCATTCCAAATCCGACTTCCAATTCATTCGTAATAAACGGTTTGAAAGGAAACAATAATCAAATAAAGATTTTTGATTTGACCGGAAAATTAATAAATGAATTTAAATCTGTTCATGAAAACCAAAAAATAGAATTGGGTGCGATTTCAAAAGGGATCTATTTGGTCAAAATCTATTCAGAAGGAAAAACAGAATCCAAAAAATTAATTGTAAAATAATTCTAACCCCTAAATAAACTTCTTTGAATCTTCGATTTCTAAATTCTAAATTCTAAATTTGCCAGAAACTTAGAAAATGTTAGTCGTATCTGCTATTCAGGAAAACAAAGAAAAGGTTCTGGAAGGACTTAAAAAAAGAAATTTTAAACAATTGGAATTGGTTGATGAAGTAATCAATGTTGATGAACTTCGTCGTAAAACCCAATTTGAATTAGACAATCTTTTAGCAGAATCAAATAAATTATCGAAAGAAATAGGGCAGTTATTTCAACAGGGTAAAGCAGAAGAAGCTAATCAGCTTAAAGAAAAGACGGCTCGACAAAAGGTTCAGGTAAAGGAACTTCAGGATTTGCTTTCTGAATATGAAGAATCATTAAAACATATTTTATATCAAATCCCGAACATTCCGCATCAAAGCGTTGTACCCGGAGCAAGTGCAGAGGATAACGAAATTGTATTTACAAAAGGTGATGCAACACCAAAATCCGACGCTTTGCCCCACTGGGAAGTTGCCAAAAAATTCAATCTGATTGATTTTGAATTGGGTGTGAAAATTACCGGAGCCGGATTTCCTGTTTACATTGGAAAAGGAGCCAGATTGCAGCGTGCTTTAATTCAATATTTTCTCGATAAAAACACAGAAGCCGGTTACACCGAAATCATTCCGCCTTTTGTAGTAAACGAAGCATCGGGTTATGGAACGGGACAACTGCCAGATAAAGAAGGGCAGATGTATTTTGTGAATGAAGATAATTTGTACCTGATTCCAACTTCAGAAGTGCCGGTAACAAATATTTACAGGGACGAACTATTGAATGAAAATCAGTTGCCGGTTAAAATGACAGCTTATTCACCTTGTTTTCGCCGTGAAGCGGGAAGCTATGGAAAAGATGTCCGCGGATTGAACCGTTTGCATCAGTTCGAAAAAGTAGAGATTGTCCGTATTGAAAAACAGGAAAACTCTTATGCTGCTTTGGATGAAATGGTTAATCATGTAAAAGGTTTGTTGGAAGATTTGGAACTGCCTTACCGAATTTTGCGCTTGTGTGGGGGTGACACAGGATTTGCATCTGCATTGACATATGATTTTGAAGTATTTTCTGCAGCACAGGAAAAATGGCTGGAAGTAAGTTCGGTTTCCAATTTTGAAACCTTTCAGGCAAACCGGCTGAAACTTCGGTACAAAACCGGAGGTAAAAATGAGCTTTGCCATACATTGAACGGAAGTGCTTTGGCATTACCAAGGATTATGGCTTGTATACTGGAAAATCATCAACAAGCTGACGGAAGTGTTCGGATTCCGGAAAAAATCAAGAATTATACAGGATTTGAAACAATTTAAAAAAGGAGAGCCGGGAATATTTCACTGAGCTTCCCGGCTCTTTCAATATTCTGATTAATATATACTATCTTAAAGAATGGTTATTTTGAATAATGGGTTTGGCCAAATCTATCATTTGAGGTCTCGCCATCAAAGAATTAATCTGTTCCATATGGCGCATATGATGTAAATCTGACCCAATAAAGTCGATCATATTATTTCTGATCAACCAAACAGCCAGTTCGTTTACATCTTTTCCATAATAATTCGTCAGGGAAATCATATTAACCTGAAACAAACAACCGGCGTTTTTTAAATGTTCGTAAACCGCTAAGTCTTTATGGAAACTTTTATACCGCTCAGGGTGGGCCAAAATAGGAATAAAACCTTTTACCTGGATTTCGGCAATTGTTTCAAAGAGATTGGAAGGGGGCGCCAAATAAGACATTTCAACCAAGATTTTATTCTCATGTATGGGAAGAAAATCTTTATTCCCCAAAAGGCGCTGAAAATTCTCATCCATCATATATTCGGCCGCTACCCGAATCTCAATATCTCTTAAAGATGGAGTTTGATTTACAATGGCCTTTAGTTTATTGTAAGTTGAAAGAATTTTTTCGGTAGAATTCATCCAAATGCTTTCAATCACATGAGGGGTGCACACAAAATTCTTGATACCCAATCTACGCATATGAGTTAACAATTGGAGAGAGTCTTCGATTGTTTTGGCACCGTCATCAATGCCCGGAAGAATGTGGGAATGAATGTCAATATAGTTTTCTGTAAAGAGATTATGAGTAGGAATAGAATCCTTCTTTTTTACTTTAAATAAATCTATTATCATTATTTTTTAGTTAGGACTTGTGCCAATTTACAAATAATGAACCAAACTTTTATTGATTCTATAAAAATATGACCCTTGATTTTAAAAAAGTCACGAATTTTAACATAATAACGAAATTGAAATTCGAAAAACACAATTCCTTTTTGGCGATTGTAAAATCAATAGAATAAAAAAGAAAAAAGAGAACCATTTCTGATTCTCTTATCGTTGTAGCGGGAACAGGACTCGAACCTGTGACCTTCGGGTTATGAGCCCGACGAGCTACCTACTGCTCCATCCCGCGATTTGGACTGCAAAGGTAAAACAATATTTTGATTTGACCAAATTAAACTTTTATAGGTGGATGAGATTCTATGAATTCTGCAGCTAATTCAGGGTTATCACAGAGATAGAGCAGATCTTTGTAGGGCATTCCTACAGCCAATTGGTGCAATACCGAATACAAAGCCGTGTCTTCCACATATCTTTTTTTACCCATAAATACCATAGGGCTGTAATAGCCAAAAGTACCGTAATGGTTCTGCGCTGCTTCCTGAAAAATTTCCTGTGTGGTTCCGGCACTTCCGGGTGCGTATATAATGCCATACAGACAAATTGCCAATAAAGTGTCTTCCCTTATGCTGTTGGAAAAATATTTGGCAATATGCGAAGCAAATAGATTGGAAGGCTCATGGCCATAAAACCAGGTGGGAATAGCGAGGTTTTCTTTCCCTTCCGGATATTTTTCAAGGACTTCTTTGGCTTGACTGAAATAATTGACCGCAAAATAATCCCGCAGATTATCGCCATCAAATTGGAGATCGGATAAGATTTCAATCGCGTCGAGTAATGCCTCATCAGGATGTTCCCCAAAATAAGCACCCAGATTAGCAGCTTCCATCACACCCGGGCCACCTCCTGTGGCTACAAAATAGCCTTTTTCTGATAATCTTTTTGCTGCCAAGGCTACTTTTACATAATATTCAGAACCGCGTTTTGTCGCATGACCACCCATAAATCCTACAATCTTCTTTTCAGTCATTCCAAATTCATCATAAGCTATCATGTTCCGTAGTGCGACATCTATGGCATAATCATGAATTCTTTGCGCCATGGCTTCATCCATTGGCGGATTGTATTTACTGTGTACAAAATGGTTATAAATTTTCAGATCGGCCGTGTTATGAATACTGCCAGCTTCTGAATCCATCAGTTCCTGCCAGGTATAAAGCCCTGCACGATGCGGATTATAAGGCAGCTTACTAAATTTCGGATATACAAGCGCACCGTTACTGATGAGGTGGACAGCATCTCCTTTTTTGAATTCACAGCCCAAAAAAGTGGCACCTTTGGTATTCAGTTTTTCCCAGTCGATGTTTTCATGGACGAAATTCAGATTTTGAATCACCCTTCCTTTTAAATCAGAAGTATGTGAAATGATTTCTTTCCATTCCTGTTTGGTTCGAATTAGGTTGGTAAATTTTTTCAACGACATAGTTCAATTCTTTTTGGCAAGATAGTTTTTTATGTATAATTCTACAATGTAGAAAGTATGAATAGGAATCATAAATGAAGTAAATAAGAATAAAGACGAATATCTTTTTTGAACTTAAAATACATTCAACATCCCACAATTCTACAAAAATTTCTTTCGTTTGAACCAAAGAAATATCACGATGACGATGGTGAGCATCACGCCCAAAACAATAAAATAGCCCCATTTATAATCCAGTTCAGGCATGAAACGGAAGTTCATCCCATAAATTCCGGCGATAAAAGTCAAGGGCAAAAAGAATGCGGAAAAAATAGTCAGGATTTTCATGACTTCGTTGGCACGCATATCGGACATGGAAAGCGTCAGCGTAAACAAATTGTGTAAATCGTCTGTATTCTGGTTATGCAAATGAAGCAGTTTGGCATTATGGTCCTGTAAATCCTTGAAAGAGGAAACACTTTTCACATAGGATTTATATTCATTCAGCACATCACGCATCAGCACAAGGATTTTTGAACAGGTAGACGATTCCCGTTTTAGTTTGTATAATTTTTTCAGATCCAGTCTTGTATTTTGACGGGTAAAAAGCGCGTTTTCATATACATCAATTTCCTGCGAAATTTTTACAGCCGGTTGTGAATAGGTGTTGAGTGTTTTTTTGAAAATTTTATAGAACAATTGTTTAGGCAATAATTTTTCTTTGTTTTTATCTTTTTCCAGTTCATTTAAAATTTCATCCCAGAACGGAACCGCTTTCTGATGAATCGTAAGCACAAAGTCATTGCCGATAAAAATCCCGATTTTATGACTGAATTCCCGAACGATATTGGTGTAGCTTCTGGTTTCTTTTCCATAAAAACGGATGAGGACAAAATCAAAATCGTCCTGGTGTTCAAATTTGGGTAAATGACCTGCCTCTAATGCATCCTGCACTGTAAAAGTACTGAGTGAAAACCTCGTAAGATACTCAGAAACCGTTGCTTCATCCGGATTTTCCAGATTGTACCAGGTAAAACAATTATTTTTAAATAACGGATGTCCCATTTTTTAATGAATTCAATTCGAAATTAATCAGAATAATTCAGAATTTACCTATTGTAGAGATAGATAATTATTTGTCTCTACCTATATTTGCAATCCAATTTTAAAACGAAATGAGCGGATTAATTGCAGAACTACAATGGAGAGGTTTGATTCATACCATCATGCCCGGAACTGAAGAACAACTGGAAAAGGAAATGACCACAGGTTATTGTGGATTTGACCCTACGGCAGATTCTTTGCATGTGGGAAGCCTAGTTCCAATTATCCTGCTGATGCACATGCAGCGTCACGGCCATAAACCGATTGCTTTGGTAGGGGGTGCGACCGGGATGATCGGCGACCCGACCGGAAAATCTGCCGAACGCAATTTGCTGGATGAAGCCACGCTGGATAAATTCATCAAAGGTATTCACGGACAACTTGAGCGGTTCTTGGATTTTGATCCAAGTAAACCAAATGCGGCTGTGATGGTGAATAATTATGATTGGATGAAGAATTTTTCGTTCATCGATTTTGCACGAAATGTAGGGAAACACATCACGGTAAATTATATGATGGCAAAGGATTCGGTGAAATCCCGTTTGGGGTCAGAATCCGCTGTGGGCATGTCGTTTACGGAATTT
>PJUF01000585.1_pt1 | contig 24866 bp, 17 predicted proteins | sample 1512191 | NCBI WGS metagenome assembly PJUF01 (sample SAMN08177673, study PRJNA422409) | Feces metagenome, whole genome shotgun sequencing project. | isolation source: Chicken feces (3) enriched on wood chips | host: Gallus gallus | place: USA: Madison | collected 2015-01-15 | reverse complement strand
GCAGGCGAAATTGTTTTATGCCTTTTGTAATTAATTTCTTTGTCTTTGTTTATAACAATTACAGTAAAATCATTAAAAGGTACGTTATATTGCTGATAAAGGTCTTTACTCTGCCGGTTGTTACAAATAATGTTGATATCAAATTTTTCCTTCTCAATAGATTGCTCTATTTTCTGCAGGGCATCTAATTGTCTATTCAGCTCTTCATTTTCTATATTCTGAACAAAAATCAAAACATGTATTCGGTCTTTTTTCACCTGCTGCCCAAAGTATTTAGTTGTAGTTCTCATAATAGGTGTATATACGCTATAGACACAGCAAAATTCAAACCAAAAAGCAGAATAAAACTAATTAAACATTTTAATAATCATTTAGTTATATAATAGATAAAAATGCCTTATGAAAAACTTAAAAGTATTACTAAGTATCGGTGGGATGCTGCTATTCATCTCATCATGCAACTCAACTGAAAATCCAGGAAATGCGCAAGACACGCTTAAAAACAACCACGGGCTGCCAGAACCCTACGCTACAGAGCCAGCGGTAAAACACAGCAGGGTAATTAAATGGCCTGAAGGTAAAAAACCAATAGCACCGGAAGGATTTATAGTAACCAAATTTGCAGATGGATTAGAAAACCCAAGGTGGATTTACCAATTACCTAACGGCGATATTTTGGTTGCAGAGGCAAATACAAACCAAAGTGCCGACAGGATTACCAGATTTAAAGACGTAAATAACGATCGCTTGGCTGATGAAAAGAACGTGTTTCTAGATAAACTGAATAAACCATTAGGCATGCTTCTGCTGGGCAATACATTTTATGTTGCCAATACAGACGGATTGCTGAGATTTTCTTACCGCGATGGCGATACAAAAATAAACGGTAGTGGAAATAAAATCCTGAGTTTGCCAGCAGGTGGCTATAATAATCACTGGACAAGAAATATTGTAAGCAATGCAGATGGTTCTAAAATTTACGTATCTGTTGGTTCTGCAAGTAATGTAGGCGAACATGGAATGGATGAGGAAAAACGAAGAGCCTGTATACTTGAAATTAACCCCGATGGAAGTGGCGAAAAGATTTATGCAGACGGACTAAGAAATCCGGTTGGCATGGATTGGGAACCACCCATCAATATTTTATGGACAGCTGTAAACGAAAGAGACAATTTAGGCGATGACTTAGTGCCCGATTATATCACCGGCGTTCAAAAAGGTGGTTTTTATGGATGGCCTTATGCCTACTGGGGAACTTACCCAGACCCAAGATTAAAAGGAGAAAGAGATGATTTAGTACAAAAATCTATTGTACCAGATGTAGATTTAGGGTCTCATACCGCTTCTTTAGGCCTGGCTTTTAACAAAGGAAACGCTTTTCCGGATAAATATAAAGGCGGTGCCTTTGTTGGTCAGCATGGCTCGTGGAATCGTTCTGAATTTTCGGGTTACAAAGTTATATTTGTTCCTTTCAAAGATGGTAAACCCAACGGTAAACCAGAAGATTTTCTTACAGGGTTTATTGCAGATGAACAAAAAGGAGATGTTTACGGCAGGCCTGTAGGAGTTACATTTTTACAAAACGGAAATTTACTGGTAGCAGATGATTCTGCAGGAACGATATGGCATATTTCAAGAAAATAAGATCTTCATTCATTATCACAGTTTTAACAGCAGTAACATTTACATCTGCTATTGCGCAAACTAAAGACAGTGTACAGTTTTTAGACGAAGTTACAGTAAAAGCATATTTAAGAGAACAAAGCTTAATCAGTTTACCGGCATCGGCAACGCTGGTATTGCAACAGCAGTTAAAACAAAGAAATGTGCAATCTCTTCTGCCCGCTCTTAACAGCATTAGCGGAGTTAAAATGGAAGAAAGGTCGCCGGGCAGTTACCGCCTTTCTATAAGAGGCAGTTTATTAAGATCCTCTTTCGGTGTTAGAAATATAAAAGTATATTATGACGATTTCCCTTTAACTGATGCAGGAGGAAATACTTATCTGAATCTTATCGACCAAAATACCATAAAAAAAATAGAAATATTAAAAGGGCCGGATGGAAGCTTGTTTGGTGCAAATTCTGGTGGTGTTGTTTTATTAAATAGCTCCGCAGAAAAGCAGCAAACCAGCAGCGGCGTTACCGCCGGCTCTTATGGCTTACTATCACAATTTCTTCATACAGATATTTATAAAGAAAAATATAGTATGAGCCTTAACCAGGCTTATCAGCAGGCAGATGGCTTTAGAGAAAATACTGCTATGGGCAGGTTGTTCTTACAAACTCAGCAAAAATGGAAGTATCAGAACAATGCTATGCTTAAATTCTCCGGCTTTTACGCCGACATGGATTATCGCACTCCGGGCGGACTAAACCTTGCTCAAATGCAGGAAAATCCTCGCGGCGCCCGGGCTAATGCCAGAGAGCTTCATGTGGGCATTGCCAATAAGAGCATTTTTGCTGGTTTAGCTCATGAAAAACAGTTTTCTGATAGGTTCAGGCATGTCGTCTCGGTTTCTGGAATTTTAACCGATTTTAAAAATCCCTTTTTTACCAATTACGAAACCAGAAAAGAAAATTCTTTTGCTGTGCGAACCTATCTGGAACTTAAAACCAAACAGGAACACCCCGTGAATGGCTTATGGAATTTAGGTTGGGAATACCAGAACGGAAGTACCAACATCATCAACCACACCAATAATAAAGGAACAGCCGGCGAAGTAACTGCGGCAGATAAAATCTCTAATCAAACGCAGTTTCTGTTTAACAGATTTGCACTTAACATTGGGAAACGACTAAAAACAGAAGCTTCTTTAAGTCTTAATTTTGCAGATATTACCTTCGCTTCTTTACCTCAATCTTTAGAAAATAACAGCGGTAAAAAAAAGTTTAAGCCTGCTTTAATGCCTCGCTTTGCTGCTTCATATTTAATTAATTCACATATAGCGGCAAGAGGTATTGTTAGCAGAGGTTATTCTTTACCAACCACAGCAGAGGTACGAGCCGATGACGCCAGAATAAATCCGGACTTAGAGCCGGAACAAGGCTGGAATTACGAAACAGGCCTGCGTATAAATAACAGAAAGCAAACTTTTTATTTAGATTTGGCGCTGTTTTATTATAATTTGGATAATGCTATTGTAAGAAGAACAAACAGCAATTCCGAAGAATATTTTATCAATACAGGCGGCACCCGGCAAAAGGGTTTAGAATTACAAGCCAATACAATATTATACCGATCTGTGTCGTATTTCCTTCAAGAAATTAACTGGAATAGTGCTTTAACGCTTTCGGATTTTAAATTCAGAGATTATTTGATAAATGGCAACGATTATTCTGGCAACCGATTAACTGGAATCCCCACCGTTAACACCGCAAATAGTCTAGAGTTTTCGTTTAAACCTAATCTCACTTTGTATATTCAGCATATCTACAACGGGCGTACCTCTTTAAACGATGCAGAAACCGTTTTTGCCGATGCTTATCACCTCATCCAAACTAAATTAAACTGGGAGAAATCTCTTGGTAAAAGGTCTTTAAATATATATATTGGATCAGACAATCTTTTAAACGAAGATTATAGCTTAGGTAATGATTTGAATGCTTTTGGTGCCAGATACTTTAATCCGGCGGCCAACAGATCTTTTTTTGCCGGACTTAGTGTAAATTGGTAATCATCATACATAACAAAAATGGAATATAGAAATCTTGGAAATACCGACTTAAACTTGTCTGCAATTGCTTTTGGAGCTTGGGCTGCCGGTGGTTGGATGTGGGGCGGATCTGATGAAAAAGAAGCCATAAATGCTATTCATGCTGCATACAACGAGGGTGTAACAGCTATAGACACCGCTCCTATTTACGGACAAGGCCACAGCGAAATAATTGTTGGCAAGGCCATAAAAGAACTGCAAAGAGACAAGGTACAAATTTTGACCAAATTTGGAATGCGTTGGGATATAGCCAAAGGTGATTTTGCCTTTAAAAGCAAAGACAATTATGGCAAAGACATAGATATTTATAAATACGCATCCAAAGAAAGCATTATTAAAGAATGCGACGACAGTCTTCAAAGACTAAAAACAGATTATATTGATTTGTATCAAATTCATTGGCCAGATATTACAACGCCCATAGAAGAAACTATGAGTGCTGTTGCCGATTTGATTAAGCAAGGAAAAGTAAGATATGCCGGCGTGTGTAATTACAATGTACAACAAATGCAGGAAGCAGAAAAACACATTTCATTAGCTTCCAATCAAGTTGCGTACAGCATGGTAAGAAGAGATATAGAAAAGGAAATGATTCCGTACGTATTGGAAAATAGTAAAGGAATTTTAGCTTATAGCCCTTTAGAAAGAGGTTTATTAACCGGAAAAATTAAAGCCGGCCATCAATTTGCAGAAGGCGACCATAGGGCAAAGCATCCTTTGTACACCGGAGAGAATCTTGCCAGCATCAACGCATTTTTAGAAAAAATTAAACCTTTAGCAAATGAGAAAGGCGTTAAAGTAAGTCAGCTGGTTTTACGCTGGACACTGGAGCAAGCCGGCATTACCGTTGCTCTTGCGGGTGCCAGAGACGCTGTACAATCTACAGAAAATGCAAAAGCCGCAAACATCAAATTAGCTAAAGAAGAAATAGAACAAATTAATCAGGAACTGGAAAAATTGGTTATTGCCAGATAAAACAATAGACTTCAAATGAAAAACGCTGGAAGAACAAACTCCCAGCGTTTTCTATTATTGTTTAACCTATTGCTATCCGCATTTAGAAGAACCGCAGTCTTTACAAGTTAAGCAGCCCTCCTGGTACATTAAATTTTCTGATTGGCAATTGCTACATTTCTGTCCATGCACTTCTGTTCCTTCTCCTATATAGCGTTTTAGTGCTCTGGCAACACCATTTTTCCAGGTATTAATAGATTCGTTATTTAACTGGAGACTATTAATTAAATCAACAGCTTTTTCTATTTGCATACCGTGTCTTAAAGTTCCGGAGATTAATTTGGCATAATTCCAGAATTCAGGATTGAACTTGTGCGACAGACCTTCTATAGTTGTTTTGTAGCCTCTGGTATTTTTATACTGGAAATCGTATCGGGTTGTGCCGTCTTCATCTTTATTTTTAATAATTAGTCCGTTGGTTACCCAACGAGGAATTAAAATACCATCCTCATCATCCACCAAACCGGTAAATATTTCGTACGGGCGATTATCAATTAAACCTATAAAAGCAATCCATTTGTCTTTATTATTTTGGAAGCGTACTACATCGGCCTCTAAAACCTGCGGGCGTTTAGTTGGAAATGGTGTAAAACTTCCTGTCTGAACAGGCGTTTCGGCTTTTTTCTCGGTATTAGAGATTAAAACGCCAGAACGTGATCCATCTCTATAAACTGTAACACCTTTACAGCCGCTTTCCCAGGCTTCCATGTATAATTTGGCTACCATTTCTTCAGGGGTTTCATTAGGCACATTAATGGTTACAGATATAGAATGATCTACCCATTTCTGGATTCTACCCTGCATACGTACCTTATTCAGCCAATCTACATCATTTGAAGTTGCTTTATAATAAGGAGATTTTTCGATTAAGACGTCTATTTCTTCTTGCGAATAATTTTTGGTTGTATCGTAACCGTTAATTTCCATCCACTCCTTAAAACGGTGATGAAAAACCACGTACTCTTCCCAGGAATCGCCTACTTCATCAACAAAATCAACCCTTACATCTTTATCATTAGGATTTACTTTTCGTCTTCTTTTATACACCGGAAGGAAAACGGGCTCAATCCCCGAAGTAGTTTGAGTCATCAAACTAGTAGTTCCTGTAGGCGCAATAGTTAGCAAAGCGATATTTCTTCTTCCATACTCCTGCATTTCATAACCCAGTTGCGCATCGGCCTCAATTAAACGCTTGATAAACGGATTGTCTTTTTCACGTTCTGTACTATAAATTGGAAATGCGCCACGCTCTCTTGCCAGGTTAACCGAGCCTCTGTAAACTTCTACCGCCAAAGTGCGATGCACTTCTTCGGAAAAATCTACGGCTTTATCGCTTCCATAAGTTAAACCTAAAGCAGCCAGCATATCACCTTCCGCAGTAATTCCAATACCTGTACGTCTGCCTTCTTCTGCTTTTTTACGGATGTTTACCCATAAATTACGTTCTTGAAACTTAATATCATCAGCCTCCGGGTCTTCGTCTATTTTATTTAAAATGGCATCTACTTTTTCTAGCTCTAAATCAATAATATCGTCCATTAAACGCTGGGCAAGTGCCGCATGCTTTTTGAATAGCGGAAAATTAAAACTTGCACTTTTGGTAAAAGGATGGTCTACATAAGACAATAAATTAATAGCTAAAAGGCGACAAGAATCATAGGCGCAAAGCGGAATTTCGCCACAAGGATTGGTAGACAGCGTTTTATATCCTAAATCCGCATAACAATCCGGCACCGATTCTTGAATAATTGTATCCCAGAACAAGATGCCCGGTTCTGCAGATTTCCAAGCGTTATGAATAATTTTATCCCATAAAACTTTAGCGTTTACTTCTTTAGTGTACAAAGGATTATCGCTAAAAACCGGGTATTTCTGGATATAGCTTACCCTCTTTTTAACCGCTTCCATAAAAGCATTGTCTATACGTACAGAAACGTTGGCGCCGGTAACTTTCCCTTGCTCCATTTTAGCATCAATAAAGTCTTCTGCATCTGGATGGTTGATAGAAACAGATAGCATTAAAGCACCACGGCGACCATCTTGAGCAACTTCGCGGGTAGAATTAGAGTACCTTTCCATAAAAGGAACCAAACCTGTAGAAGTTAATGCCGAATTTTTAACCGGTGAACCTTTGGGACGTATATGAGACAAATCATGCCCCACGCCACCTCTGCGTTTCATCAGCTGCACCTGTTCCTGATCTATTTTAAAAATACCCCCATAAGAATCACTGTCTCCCTGGTTACCAATAACAAAACAATTAGAAAGCGAGGCTATTTGATACGGATTTCCAATTCCCGTCATTGGGCTACCTTGCGGAACCAGATATTTAAAATCTTTTATCAGCTCAAATATTTCTTCTTCTGAAAGCGGATTAATGTATTTTTCTTCTATTCTTGCAAGCTCTGCAGCAATGCGGTGATGCATATCTTCAGGTGATTTTTCATAAATATTACCTTGCGAATCTTTAAGGGCATATTTATTTAACCATACTGTAGCAGCCAAATTATCTCCTTTAAAGTAAGCTAAGGCGGCCGCTAAGGCTTCTTCCTGAGTATAAACCTTTGTTTTTTGCAATGCATCAATTGTCTCCATATCAGCAATTTTTCATGATTTAAATTAAGCTTAAATGTATAAAAAATAAAACTTTAAAAAAACAACAAACTAAAAAGTTTACAAAATAAAATCAGATAAATAGTGATTATCAATAACTTGTAAAATAACAAAGTAACAAATGTTTACAAATTATAAACAACACATAAACACAAGCACTTTCCAATATAATATCTTAACACATTGTAGCACAAGTATAAAGGGCACATATTTTGTATATATATAATAAACCAACAGATATTACCATGAAAAACAATTCCATGAAGGCCTTAAAGTCATTACTTAACTCTATTATCGAAGTAAAAGACAGCTACACACAAGCAGCAAGGGATATTAAAAATAATGAGACCAAAAACTTATTTAAAGAAATTGCCGAACAAAAAACAAAAGATGCTATAGAGTTGAAAAGCATTTTGGAAGCCGAAAGCGATACAGTAATTAATCTAAAAGATTTGTCTGATGAAAGAACCGGCGGAATAGGAATGCTGCAATCTTTGTTTAGCGATAAGGGCGAAAAAACCATTATAGAACATTGTATTATTGATGAGAAAAGCCTGGCAGAAAAATACAAATCTGTTCTTCATGAAGAAAGCCTTAACGAGTACACCAAAACAATTTTAAGACAGCAACTTGCCCGTTCTTTTGACCATAACACCAGTTTATGGGAATGTTCTGTAAAATCTAAGAGCTTTGAATTATAATTTATCGGATAATTTTACTGTTGGGGCTAGCTTAGGCACCCCAACTCTGTAAGTTTGCTATACAATTTTTCTGTAGGTAACCCAACCACATTTGTATAAGAACCGTTAATGCGTTCTATAGCTACAAGGCCTATCCATTCCTGAATACCGTACGCTCCTGCTTTATCAAACGGACGGTAATTTTCTACATAATACTGAATTTGCTGAGCACTAAGCTTTGCAAAATAAACCTCGGTAACTTCGCTAAAAGACAAGCGTTTCTCTGCAGAGACCAAACTCACACCTGTTATTACTTTATGCATTTTGCCAGAAAGCTTATGCAACATCTCGAAAGCATTTTGTTCAGAAGATGGCTTTCCTAAAATTTCTCCATCTACGATAACTACAGTATCTGCTGATATAATAATTCCGTTTGCCGGAACTTCAAACGCATCTGATTTTTTTACCGCAATATATTCTGCTACTTCTTCTGCAAGCATGTGCGAGGGAAAAGATTCATCAACATCTTTTAAATATAACTCGTACGCCAACCCCATGTTTTTAAGTAATTCTTGTCTTCTTGGCGATTTAGATGCTAGAAAAATTTCAGTCATAGAAAGGCAAATAACCACATTTTTTTTTTAAACACAACAAGCCTTTATAAAAAAAGAAGGTCTGCCCCAAAAATTAGGACAGACCTCACTGCGCTCTGTTAGCGCCCCCCTACTCTAACTTCTTATGTTAGTTATGTATTGCTCTGTTAACAGTAATATCCCCGCTTGAAGCACCTGTAATATATACTGTATAAATTTTACCTTCGGAGAAATTTTCCAGATTAAAGTTACCTATACTTTCTGTACCTCCGGCTTCGTAGATATTAATTACTGTTAAACCAGTATTAATCTCATTAAACGAAGTAATGTTATTTCTTGAAAGGTTTGCAGCCAATGTAGCTCCTGAAGCTAATTTAATATCAACCCTTTCTGGTGCAGCATCACTTAAATGAATAAATCTAACTTTTGCTTTACCTGCAGAAGGTGCAGAAAGGTTATCTTCGTGAATTTCAATTCTAGCATGCTGACCTTCGCCGGCTAAAAACGCGGTATAGTGTCTGTCTTTTTTGAAATCGTGAGTTTCTGAAGCAAAGGTAACACCTGATGAATTTTTAAATTCTGCGGTTAATCTGTTTCCAGAATTGGTTACAATATAATCTGTTTCTGAACGATAACTCAAATTGCTATTCACTTTGCTATTTGCCAGATAGAAATCTTGTGCCCCGGCTGCTGCAGAACCATGAACCAATTTAATTCTTGTTGACCCATCTTCATCTACATCGTTCTTTTTGCAGGAAGAAGACATTACTACCGCTGCTAAAAATACTGTCCCTGTTAATAATCCTTTAAAAAAATTTGTCTTTTTCATAATACTTGTTTTTATAGATATTTTATGCTTTGGGTTTATACAAAATTAGCCCCAAAAGAACCACAAACATTTAAAGACAGGCACAACAAACTAAAAAACAGATATTTAAATAAAATAAAAAATTAAAATGCATCAATAAATTGTGTATGTTTTTTGAAACAAAGTGTATAATTGTTATAACCTTGCTCCGTTTACATTAATGTAACGTGAGTTCAGATAAGACATAGATGAATTTATATAAAGCAGTGTTTTTAACTATCTACAAAAAATTTTACCACCTAAAATTAAGGTTAATTTAAATTTTTACGTTATTTTAGCATAGCTAAAAAGCTCCATCTCTTCTCTTTTGGGCATAGTTAAACAAGAGCAACTACTCCCCATTTATTATGTCGCGTATAGGCTACAGCATAGAATCCACCCAATAATCCACTGAATATTCCTCTACTCTAACGTAGGATAAACGTAAGATGAACGTAGGATGAGGTTTCTTGTCCTATTCTTATCCTATACTAGAATAGCTAAACAGGTTAATGAGTTAATTTATAAACTGGCCATATACCTGTTTCCTGTTATTTCGATTTCATACCAGGCTTACCAGAATTCACGTTAATGTTGGTAAAAAAAGCAGTGTTTTCTGTTTAGCACTATTTCAAAACAACTTCTGTGGCGCCAAAACCAAATTTTTCTTTTTGCGCATCTTTAAATGTTCTTACCTGGGGGTGCTTGCTTACTGTTTTGTGGATATGATTTTTTAGCACTCCGTTGCCTACACCGTGTATAAATACAATTTCTGGTAGTTTGTGTGTAATGGCGGCATCTAAATTTTTATGGAATTCTGCTAACTGGATTTCTAAGATTTCAGACTTGGAAAGGAATTGATAATCGTTTCTGATTTTTTCTATATGCAAATCTACTTCCCTATTGGGTTTTGCAATTTGCTTTTCTTCTTTGGCGGGTTTATTAAAGAAACTTTCTTTAAGTTTCTGAGCGTCTATTTTCAGCTCGGCCTCGTCTAACTGGATTAGCCAGCCCTGCTGTTTAATAAATGGAACGGTTTGTTTTGAACCAGAAAAATCTTTGGCCCTAAACTTTTGTTCTGTAGCAATACATTTAACTGGTTTAATATTCTGTGCAGTATAAGGCAAAATCCTAAAGATGTATTTAGGCCAAATATCTAACTCTGGCAAAGCAGCAGTATGAATCTTAACTACACTTTGCGGATTTAAATTACCAGAAAATTCTCCTTTAAATTTATCTTTTACCTCTGTATTTAACGTCACAAATAATTGAAAAGAAGTCTCATTAACCACAAAAAAGTGCACCAAAGAACCTTTATTAGCATCAGGAATTACAGCCAGGTAAATTCCTTTTTCTTTAAAATTGTCTAAAGATATTTCTACAGGCTGAGTTAAATCTTCTTCTATTGTACTTGACGGATGCCCGTGAACTCTTGCCAGATTAGTTACGGCAACTGGAATTTCAAAATCATCATCTCCGGTTACACCTACAATTTGTTCGTCAATAATTCTGGTGATATAACCTTCGCGGTTTTCATCAATAAATCTAACAAACTCTCCTAATTTAAAATTCATATTTTCCGTAATAAAAAGGCAGCTATTATGCCTTACCCACTATTTCTGTAATTATTCTATGCAAATCTTGCGGAATGAAAGGTTTGGTTAAAACGTAATTCATACCCGCAGAAAGTGCTGCTTTTTGCTCTTCTTCTAAAACCGCCGCAGACATAGAGATAATTTTAATATTTTTCTTATCTCCATCAAATTCTGATCTTATTTTTTTTGTGGTATCATAGCCGCCCAAACCCGGCATATATGTATCCATCAGAATAAAATCATAATGATTTTCTTGCAGCTTCTCTAATGCTAAAAGGCCGTCTTCTACTACATCAGTCTCAATATTCCACCCTTTAAGAACTTTGGAAACTAAAAATTGATTAATGACGTTGTCTTCTGCAACTAAGGCTCTTAAATCTGTAAACGGTTTTAAATCCACTTCCATATCTCCACCCGTTTTCGTTGTATAATTCCTGTCACTTTCCAGAGATTTAAACGTTATGGTGAACCAAAATGTAGTCCCTTTACCATATTCACTGGTAAAATCAATCTCTCCGTTTTGCAGCTCTACTAATTTCCTTACAATCCCCAATCCTAAACCTGTGCCGCCATATTTTAAAGATGTATCATCTTCGCCCTGTTCATAAGAATTAAAAATCCTATTTTTTCTTTCAGGCTGAATGCCTATGCCGGTGTCTACCACAGAAAAGCGTAAGGTTACCTCTTTTCCTGTTTCGGCAACCTGCGAAACGTTTAATTGCACATATCCTTCTCCTGTAAATTTAATGGCATTCCCTAAAAGGTTCATTAAAATTTGGTTTAACCTTAAAGGGTCCGTTTCCAGATATCTGGGTATGCTATCATCCACATTAAGTTCCAGTTTCAGCAATTTCTCATTTGCCTTAACTCTTAACAACTCTATTACAGATCTTAGCAAATGACGGATATTAACTTCCTTTTTCACTAAAACAAACTTACCAGAATCTATTTTAGTGATATCCAATATATCATTTACAACGCCTAATAAAGATTGTGAAGACACTTCTAACAGATTAACCATTTGTTTTTGATGATCACCTAAATCAGTCTGTTTTAACAAATTAGAAACACCAATAATACCATTAAGAGGAGTTCGCAGCTCGTGGCTCATATTTGCTAAAAACCTTTCTTTCACATTTCTTGCCTGTATAGCCTCTTCTTTAGAAATAATAAGCTGCTGTTCGTATTCTCTTTGTAACCTATGGTCGCTTATATTAAAGAAATAACTTTTTTTATTACAGGTAACCCTGCATTCTGTCCAAACCAATTCTCCTTTATTATCTTTCAGCTGGAGCTCAAAAGTTACGCTATCATAATTCTGCTGAAGTTTATTTAAATTTTCATTAAACAACTCATGCTGCTCTTCTACAATAAAGCTGTAAACAGATTTCTCTACAAATTGCTCCTGGCTGTAACCCAATATTTTTTCTACTGATGGATTAACCTCACCAATCACCATTGTATCTATATCTACCAGACAAATCATATCTGCAGAGTTAGAAAGTATAACAGAATATTTTTCGAGCAGGAGATTTTTATGTTTTACCTCGTCTTGTGCCTTGGCCAACTGTATAAAAGAGTCAACCTTAGCAACGGTAATGGTAGGGTCTAGCGGTTTATACAGGTAATCTACTGCACCGGTTGACAAGCCTTTAACCGCATATTTGCTCTCTTTAGAGATGGCAGTTACAAAAATTATCAAAATATCTCGCGTACGCGGATTGGATTTTAACATTTCGGCCAGCTCAAAACCATCTATTCCAGGCATTTGAACATCTATTAAAGCCAGTGCTATAGGCTGCTCCCAAGCCAGTTTAAGAGCTTCGTTTGGTGATACGGTAGAAATAATATTTATATCATCTCTCCGTATAAGTGCTTCTAAAGCTATAATATTTTCCTCTTTATCGTCTACTATGAGAATATTCATTTCAATGGCTTGGCTTATTTAATATTAATAAGTATTCCTTTATTTCTTTAAGTTTCAATACTAAATTGGCGGCGTTTAATGCCAGCGCAGCTTCTGGCATAGCTCTAAACTCTGCTTCTTTTGGGTCTTGTACTATTGTTGTTCCCCTAGCTTCTTTTATAGCCAGCAATCCATCTGCACCATCTCGGTTTGCACCAGACAATAAAATGGCAAGCACTTTATTCTTAAATATCTGGGCAGCGCTCTCTAATGCTACATCTATACTTGGCCTGCTATATAAAATCAGTTCTGATTTATCTAATGAAAAAATTTTCTCTTTTTCTATAAGAACGTGATAATCTGGTGGGCAAAGATAGGCTATTCCGGGCTTAATATCTTCTTTATCTGATATTTCTATAATGGGAATATTGCTCTTCTCACTTAACCAGGTATCAATACTTTGTTGCACAACGCGTCTTCTGTGAAGAACAATTAAAATAGGCAAGCTAAAATTTGACGGCAAGCTGCGCACCATATCTAAAATAGGCTTAAACGCACCCGCAGAACCAGCCATAATTACCAATTCCAGATCGTTACTCATATTTTTTGATATATATTTTCATGAGGATCTATTACCTTAAGCCTTTTTCTAATTTCTTGCGAACGGATAGCTTCTTTAGAGCCTAAAACTAGAAAACCTAAAGGACAAAGGCTATCTACCAATAAATTGAGAACCCTGTCTTGCAATACCTGCTCAAAATAAATAAGAACATTTCTACAGCTTATAAGTTGAAACTCGTTAAAAACGCTATCAGAAACTAAATTATGAACAGAAAAAAGGCTGTTTTTCTTAATTTCTGAAGTAATAATGGCATTATCGTATTTCACAGTATAATAGTTAGAAAACGGCCCTCTTAATCCTATTTTATAAAAACTTTCTGAGTAAGCTTTCATTTTTTTTAGCGAGTAGATACCATTTCTGGCTTCGTCTAAAACTTTCTGATTAATATCTGTTCCGTAAAAAAAAGATCTGTTATACAACCCATGTTCATGAAAAAAAATAGAGAAAGAATATAATTCTTCGCCACTTGCCACACCTGGATGCCAGACTTTAATACGCGGATAAGAAGACAGATAGGGAATTATGTTGTCTTTCATACTGATAAACAATCTAGAATCGCGGAACATTTCTGTAACGTTTACCGTAATTTCCGTAATCAGGAAGTTAATGAAATCGTTATCATTTATGATAGCGCTCTTCAGGTCAAACAAGTTCCATTTATTGATATTCAGTATTCTTTCTACTCTTCTTTTTAAAGATGCTTTGCTGTAATGAGAAAAATCGAAGTCGAAACGCTTTTGAATCAGCATAACAACCTCGTCTAACTCTTCAAATGAAATATGTACTAATGATATATTCAAAGGTAAATTTTAATAGATTTATGATATCCAGATTTTTATCAGCGCTATTAGCTGATCTGTATCTACGGGTTTAGAGATGTAATCATTTGCGCCTGCCGCAATGCTTTTCTCTCTATCGTCTTTCATTGCCTTAGCCGTTAACGCTATTATAGGCAGGTTTTTCCATTGATGATTTTTTCTGATATTTCGCATGGTCTCGTAGCCGTCCATTCCCGGCATCATGATATCCATAAGCACAATATCTACTTTTTTTAACTCTTTCAACTTATTTAAACCTTCTAAACCGTCGTTTGCAATTTCAACCTTTAGGCCATATTGATCTAAAATGGCGCTCAGGGCAAAAATATTACGCATATCATCATCTACCAGCAATACGGTTTTGTTATTTAAATCTTTCTCTACCGATGCGCTGCTTATCTGTACTTTTTTATTTTCTGTGCCACTGGTTTCTTTAACTTTATGCAGAAACAAGTTTACTTCATCAATAAGCCTGTCGCCAGATTTAGGAGATTTAATTACTGTAGCATCCGAATATTTAAGCAAGCGCTTTAGTTTTTCCTGCTCAAGTTCCATAGCGGTATTAATAATTACCGGAACTTTTGGATACTCTTCTTTAATGATTTCTAAAAGTTCTATTCCGTCTATATCTGGCAAATTCAAATCCAGAATAACGCAGTCAAATTCTTCTTCTTTTAACTTAGTAATGGCTTCTTTTCCTGTAAATGCCTGTGCTACAACAATACTTTTCTCTTTAAATAGCTCCTTTAAAGCATCACTTTGCACAACCTGATCTTCAACCAGCAATACTTTTCTGATATTCTCCTCCCTATCACCTACATATTCTTTAAATAGCATATTTAATTGCTGCTCTTCTACAGGTTTCTTTAAGAAAGAAATAGCGCCTTCATTTACCGCTTTTTTATCAGAAAAATCTCCGGCAGACATAATATGAACCGGTATATAAGATATTTTAGGATTGGCTTTTATACCTTTAAGCACTTCCCATCCGTCTTTGCCCGGCAACATAACATCTAAAAGAATAGCATCTGGCAAATGTTTTTCAATTTCTTCTTCTGTGCCATCGCCAGAATAATATTGCAGCGTTTCAAAACCACTTTTTGATGCATATTCTTTAAGCAAATCATTGAAGATAATATCATCTTCAATAATCATCAATTTTGGGACTTTTCTTTCTGGATGCTTATTAAGCACTGCTGTTTCTTCTTCAGCGAATCTCTTTTCAGAAATATTACTGATAGCTTCTACTGGATTTTCTAAAGTAGGAGATAGTTGATTTGATAACTGGTTTTCATTTTTCTCTAAAGGAAAGCTTAATGTAAAAGTGCTCCCTTTACCCTGCTCGCTATCCAAAACAATATCTGCCTTCATCAGTCTGGAAAGCTCTCTGCTTATGGATAATCCTAAGCCAGTGCCACCATATTCGCGGTTTGTAGAGCCGTCTGCTTGTTGAAATGCCTCAAAAATAATCTTCTGCTTATCTGGCGGAATACCAATTCCGGTATCTTTTACGGCAATGCTCAACCTGTTGTTTTGCAGATAGAAATTAACTTCTACTGTACCGCCTTTAGGAGTAAACTTAAATGCGTTAGACAGCAGGTTTTTAAGTATCTGCTCTAACCTTTGTAAATCTGCATGTATGTCACTTGGCACATCTGCACTGCGTTTAATGACAAAGTTTACACCTTTATTAATGGCCACCTCATCAAACAGCATTTTCAGATCGTTTTCCAGTACATTTAAGCTAACTTTTTCTTCATTAAGCTCTATAAATCCAGATTCTATTTTAGAAAGATCCAGAATATCATTAATTAAAGACAGTAAATCTGTACCTGCTCTGAATATGACATTAGCATACTTGATTTCTTCTTCAGACAACCTTTCTCCTTTATTATCTTTTAGAATTCTGGCCAGTATTAAAATACTATTCAGCGGTGTACGCAGCTCGTGACTCATATTGGCCAAGAACTCAGTCTTGTATTTATTAGCCTGCTCTAATTCCTTCATTTTTAGAGACAAAGTATCTCTGGCGGCTGTAATCTGCTGATTACTATTATCTAAAATACGGGCTTTTTCTTCCAGCTCTGCGTTTATTTGCCGCAATTCTTCCTGCTGTACTCTAAGTTCTTCTTCAGACGCCTGCAGTAGTTCGGTTTTAGATAATAGCTCCTCGTTGCTTACCCTAAGTTCTTCTTGCTGGCTTTCTAATTCTTCTGCCTGTTGCTGCGTTTGCTGATACAAGCTGTGTAAGATTTCTCTGGATTTTGCCGTATTTATAACTATCCCAATCAGTTCTGATGTTTTAGTTACAAACGTTTTTATCCGCTCTGTTATAGGCTCTATAAATCCTATTTCTATTAAACCTTGCAATTCAGAACCGTAGTAAAAAGGCACAATCATACTTTCTATGGGTTTGGTTTGCACCAGTCCAGTTTTAATATCAAGGTTCTGAATTAAATCTCCATTTACAGTAATTGCCTTGCCGTCTTTAGCTGCCTGTCCTATCCAGCTTTCAGAATAATTAAATCTTTTTTTGGTATTAGCCGTAATGGAGAAAGCATATCCGGATGTTAAATTTAAAATCTCTTTATCATCTTCATCAACCAAATAAATGGCACCTATTTTACTACCAGCATATTCAGCAATATTTTGAATAATAATCTGGGCAATTTCCTGAACAGATAGCTCACCCTGTATTCTGTTATTGAGCTTGGTAGTGCCCGTTAAAACCCAGTTTTTATCTGCATTTTTATCAATCTGTATTTTTAACTCTGCGTTAGCTTCGTCTATCTGCTTTCTGGCTTCTTTTTGTGCTTTAAAGGCTTTGCTTATGTTTTTAAAAAGAATTAGAACAATCAGAAATATCAGTAAAGTTCCAAGAATGATAATAATAACTGTTCTGGCTATTGATTCCTGAGTTTTTGTTTGTCTATCATTTAACAGCGTTTCTTCCTTATCTCTTATTGTTTGTATGAGGACCTCTATTTCGTCCATAAACACCTTCGCCTGAAGGCCGATTGTTTCATCCGTACCAACGCCGCTATATGTTTTGTCTTTTATTGCAATTAAATCAGCCATGGCAACCATCTTTTGCTGGATAAGCTTTTCTAATTGCTTTACAAGTGCATAGCTTCCTTCATTGTCTGAAACCAATCTAACTAGCTCGGCAACGCTACCTTCTAATTTTTTAATAGCGCTATTGTATTCGTTTAAATAGTCTGGATTGTGCCTAAATATGTATCCTCGCTGACTAGATTCTGCTTCGCGTATTAAAGCAATCAGCTCTGTATTTTTATTTATAACTTTCTCTGTATGAAGAACCCACTGATAATCTTCTTCAATTCCCTTCAAACTAAGATAAGATGATAGCCCCACAAATGCTACCAAAAGCAAAGACGTTCCTATTCCAAGAACTAACTTTGCAGTTACTGATAATTTCATATAAAAAGATTACGGGGAAAAAGGTATGAATTTATTACAAAGAATAAAAGAGGTATTAACCTCTTTTATTTTTCTAAAATCTCCATTTTTTCAGCAAAATGAGAACAATAATCTCTCAAATCTTCTACTATATTTTTTTCGCCGGTAGCCCGCAAAAAGCTATCGCCCATGGTTTGCAGTGTTTCGTAGAAGAATCTTTTCATTTCGTCTACCGGCATATCTTTAGTCCAAAGGTCTATACGTAAACTGTTTTTATAATTATGATCCCACAAGGCCAGCATCATAGATTTTACTGCCAGAGCTTCTTTATTTTCTGCATCTGTAGATTCCCAGGTAATATTTTCCGGTACGTTGTTATCGTCTAATTCTATCGTTAGTTTTATTTCTGCTTTTCTCATATCTGTTGAAAAATTAAAATCAATACTATAATTAAAATAATAAATGTGCTTTGTATTAGCCAAAGCCATTTCATACTGTATACAAATCTTCTGAAAATAACATCTGTTACAAAAAGTGTTATTACCAGAATAAAAGTGTAAAGTGCTTTAATAGAAGCGCTCATTTCTACGCTATTGCTGGCTTCTGCACCTAACAAAATATAGCCAATGTAAAATATGCATAGTGACAGCACTATGGTTAAAGGCGTTATTCTGATATTAGAAAAACTCATTTTTTCTTCCTCCCGCTACCTTTACTACCTTTTGTGGATGGCTTCGCATAAAACTTCCCGGTTTCTTTGGCTCTCTTCGTTTTAAATTTTGCTTTTTGGTTTGCCGTTTTTTTCTCGTGGAAAGCACCTTTAAACTCCGGATTTTCCTTTTTTTTCTGGTTATCTATTTCTTTAGCTATAGCCTGGCGCTCTTCATAAGATGTTTCCTCTATAAAAACACCTTGGGGAATATATTTAACCGGAATTTGTTGACGGATTAAGCCTTCTATCTTTCTGATATAATACTCTTCTGCCGGATTGCAAAATGTAATGGCTTTGCCTGAATTAAATGCCCTGCCCGTTCTCCCAATACGGTGTACATAATCTTCATAAACTACCGGAACTTCAAAATTGATAACATGAGAAACGGCGCTAACATCAATACCTCTGGCGGCAACGTCTGTAGCAACTAAAATTCTTACCTCATCATTTTTAAAAGCGTTAATAGAATTGATACGGGTATTCTGCCCTTTATTGGCATGCAGCACTTTTACATGGCCTTCATTAAACCTGCGCACCAAAAACCTGTACACATTTTCTGCCGCCGACCGGCTTCTACAAAAAACAATCAGTTTAGAAACTTCAGGATCGTTTTCTACAAAGATCTTCAGTAAGTTGATTTTCGTCTTAAAATTTGGCACAAAATAAAGTTCCTGCTCTACCGTTTGTGCTGGCGTTGCTTGTGGTGTTACTTCTATTTTAGTAGGCCATAACAAGAAATTTTCAGAAAGGCGCTCTATTTTCTCGCTCATAGTGGCAGAAAAAAGCAGGTTTTGTCTTTTCTTAGGCACAATTTCCAACACCCGGTTTATCTGTGGCATAAACCCCATATCCATCATTTTATCTGCCTCATCCAGCACCAGCACTTGCAGTTTTTTTAGGTTAATATGCCCTTCCAGGTAGATATCCATAAACCTCCCCGGTGTGGCTATTAAAATATCTGCACCAGCTTTTATTTGTTCTATTTGCGTTTTTGGCCCTACGCCTCCGTAAATTGCTACGGTACGTAAATCAGTATATTTAGAATATTGCCTGGCATTTTCTTCTATCTGCAAAGCCAGTTCACGCGTAGGCGCTAAAATCAAAGCTCGGATATCACCATTCTGGGCATATTTCAATTTCATCACTATTGGCAAAACATACGCAGCTGTTTTTCCGGTACCGGTTTGGGCAATTCCTAAAACGTCCTGTCCGTTTAAAATCGGCGGAATAGCTTTTATCTGTATCGGTGTAGGCTCCGTATATCCAACATCGGCAATGGCACTTAAAATTTGCTTGTTGAAATTGAAGTCCTCAAAATTTTTAGACATAGCTACAAAGATAGATTTTAGATTGGATTTTCTTTTAAGATATGAGATTTGAAACGTAAGATTTGAGATAAGTGAAGAGACCGAAGGCCAAAGGCCAAAGCCGGAAGTCTAAAATGAAGGCCCTACCAATAACTATAGACTCATGAACTTTTAAAAATTTCCGTAATTTGCACCCATGTCTAAAATACTTATAAAAAACGCTGTTATTGTTAACGAAGGGAAACAATTTAGTGGCGATATACTGATAAAAAACGATAGAATCGAGAAAATTGCTTCGGCTATAGAAGATGCTGATGCTAGAGAAATTAATGCAGAAGGGAAATATCTTTTACCGGGCTGTATTGATGACCAGGTACATTTTAGAGAACCGGGATTAACGCATAAAGCAGAAATTTATACAGAAGCAAAAGCGGCTATTGCCGGTGGCATTACTTCTTTTATGGAGATGCCCAATACCGTACCAAATACGCTGACACAAGATTTGCTGGCCGAAAAATATGCAATTGCAGCTAAACGTTCTTTAGCCAATTATTCTTTTTATATGGGCGCCAGCAATGATAATCTGGAAGAAGTGTTAAAAACCGATGCTAAAAATGTATGCGGCATTAAAGTTTTTATGGGTTCTTCTACCGGAAATATGTTGGTAGACAGCGAAAAAACTTTGGAAGGCATCTTTAGCAAAGTGCCCATGCTTATTGCTACACATTGTGAAGACGAAGCCACCATTCGTAATAATTCTGCTGTTTTTAAGGAAAAATATGGCGAGAATATCGGCGCAGAAATGCACCCGCTGATTAGAAGTGAAGAGGCTTGCTACCTGTCTTCTTCTTTTGCTGTTAATTTAGCGAAAAAACACGGCACCAGGCTGCATATTTTACATATTTCTACCGGCAAAGAAACTTTGCTATTTGAAAAAGACATTCCTTTAGCACAAAAAAAAATAACGGCAGAAGCCTGTATCCACCACCTTTGGTTTAATGATAAAGATTACGCAACAAAAGGCAACTGGATAAAATGGAATCCGGCGGTAAAAACTAAACAAGACAGTCAGCAAATTCTTCAGGCATTATTAGATGGCAGAATAGATGTAATTGCGACAGACCACGCTCCGCATACCATTGCAGAAAAAGAACAAACTTATTTGCAAGCACCTTCTGGTGGCCCACTGGTGCAGCATGCCTTAAATGCGATGCTGGAATTTTATCGTCAGGGAAAAATTAGTTTAGAAACTGTTGTGCAAAAAATGGCTCATAACGTAGCCATTTGCTTTGGTGTTGAAGATAGAGGCTTCATCCGTGAAGGCTATAAAGCAGATTTAGTTTTAGTAGATTTAAATAAATCTTACGAAGTAAATAGAGGAAATGTAATTTCTAAATGTGGGTGGTCGCCTTTTGAAGGCAACACTTTTAATTCTGTGGTTACGCATACTTTTGTAAACGGAAACCTGGTTTACCAAAATGGTGTGTTTAATGAAAATGTTAAAGGAGAGCGATTGTCTTTTATGGTGTAATTTTTTTGAAGCATAAAGAAGATTATAAAATAAAAATATTGAATTTGAAGCAAGGCCAACGTTAAACATTAAAAAACAAACTGTTTACAATACGTCATTACATAAACGTAAAACAGTTTGTTTAATTACCACTTTAGAAGACGCTGGAAATTTATTCTTTATTCCGGTAAGCCCAATAAAAAACCTGCGGCAGAACGGTGAGCGAGAGAATCATGCAGATAATTAATCCGCCTACGATCATGATGGCAAGTGGCTTCTGTATTTCTGACCCCATTCCGGATGAAAGTGCTGCTGGAAGTAACCCCAAAGATCCCATTAAAGCTATCATTACAATAGGACGGATTCTATCATACACGCCGTTTGAAATAGCTTCTTTAAGTTTCATTTTCCTTAGGTTATCTTTCATTACCGCAATCAGAATGATACTGTTTATAGTGTTTACACCAAACAAAATGATAAAGCCAATTCCGGCCGAAATTCCAAAAACGGTTCCGGTAAGCCAAAGTGAAATAAACCCGCCCACGAAAGCAAATGGGATTGTACTGGCAGCAATAAGCGTATCTTTTACAGAACTAAAATTGAAATATAACAGAAACAAAATAAGCAATAAAACTGCCGGAACAATTACCGCCAGCTGGTTTGTAGCTCTTTCTTTGCTTTCAAACTCGCCAGCCCAAACTACTTTATTTTCCTGCGGAATCTGAACCTTTTCGGCTACTTTGGCTTTGGCCTCTGCAATTGTACTTCCCAAATCTCGCCCTTCTACACTAAATCCAACGGCAATATAGCGGCTGCTTCCGTCGCGATAGATAAAGGTAGGCCCGGTAATATAACTGATTGTTGCAATCTCACGTAAAGGAATTTTCTTTCCCAATCCCGTCGGGATTAAAATATCTCCGATTTTTTCTTCATCATCCCGATATTCTTTTGCAAAACGAATCCGCACATCAAACATTCTGTCTTCCTCATAGAATGTAGTAGCAGCACTTCCTCCAATTGCCATTTCTACCACAGCCTGTGCATTTGCCATATCTACTCCGTAACGAGCCATTTTATGGTCATGAAGCTGGATACGAAGCTCTGGAAGTCCGATGTTTCGATAAACGTTCAAATCTTCAATTCCCTCTACGTCTTTTATTGCATCCGCTACCTGATCGGCATATTTTTCGAGCTGAAACAAATCATTCCCAAATATTTTAACCACCAGCGAACTTTTAACTCCGGCAACATATTCTTCTACATTGTCTTGAATGGGTTGACTAAAACCAAAAACAATCCCGGGATAAGCTTGTAGCTCTAAACGTATTTTTTCTATCAGTTCTTTCTTAGAAAGTTTGCTTTTCCATTCCTTTTCGGGATATAACTGAATGTGAAACTCTATATTAAAAAATCCTGTGGGGTCGGTGCCGTCATTAGGTCTGCCCACTTGATTAAGAACAAATTTCACTTCTTCAAAATTTCTAATTTTATCTTTCATTTCTTTAGCCAAACGGGTTGACTCCTGAATATTTACACTGTTAGGAAGTGTTGCTCTTACATACAGAGCTCCTTCATTTAGTTTCGGGATAAACTCTGTTCCGTAATTCATAAACCTAATTCCGCAAATAACTATCAAAGTTACGAAACCCAAAATGGTTGCCTTTTTATGTTTTTCGCTCCAGGAAAACATCCTGAACATATACTTTTTAAAAAATCTGGAAATAAAATTCTCTCTTTCCACAATGTTTTTACGAAGCAAAACCTTACACATTACCGGAACGTAAGTAACACTCAGGATAAGAGAACCAGAAAGCGCATAACTTAAGGTAAAAGCCAGTGGCGAGAACATTTTCCCTTCTACTTTCTGAAATGTAAAAATCGGAATAAGAGCCACTATCAGAATAATTTGTGCAAAAATGATGTATCCGGCTACGCTTCCGGCGCTTTTTCTGATAATACCAGATTTCGTCATCTTATTAAAAACGGGCATTCCAACCTGATGGGCTTTCTTTTCCATTGCCACAAAAACGGTCTCTACAATAACCAGTGTTCCTTCTAAAAGCAACCCAAAATCAATAGCGCCCATAGAGATCAGATTTGCCGGTAAACCCTGAATCCGCAACATCACAATAGCAAATAAAAACGAAAGAGGAATTACGGAAGCCACAATTACGGTTGTTCGCCAATTATAAAGGAAAATGAAAACGATAACCGATACCAGGAAGATTCCTTCGATGATATTTTTGGCCACTGTGTTAACCGTTGCGTTTACAAGCTCGGTTCTGTCTATAAAAGGTTCTATTTTAACATCTTTTGGGAGAATGGTTGTGTTCAGTTCTTCAATTTTTTCTTTCAGTCTCGGAATTACGTCTCCCGGATTTTCTCCGCGGAGCATAATAACTACGCCCTGCACCAAATCGTCATCTTCCTGAAGCCCCACCTGCCCTAATCTTGGTTTTGAAGAGATTTCTACCTGTGCCACGTGTTTTACCAAAATGGGCGTGTTTCCTCTAACTTCAATCAGAATATTTTCAATATCTTCTGTTTTCTCTAAAAGTCCTACACCACGTACCACATAAGCTTGCGAGCCTTTTTCAATTACATCTCCACCAACATTAATGTTACTTTTAGAAACTGCTTCGTAAACATCTAAAGGCGATAAATCATAATTTGCTAATTCTGTAGGATTGATTTTGATTTCGTAAATTTTTTCTTCTCCACCAAAGCTCACAATATCTGCCACACCAGGAACGGCAACCAATTCCCGCTCAATCACCCAATCCTGGATAGCCGTAATTTCTTTTATTGGTTTGTCGCTTCTGATTACATAACGAAAAATTTCTCCTGTTGCTCCATAAGGCGGTTCTATTTCAGCGTCGGCGCCATCAGGTAAATTAACGCCCTGAAGCCTGTTTGATGCATATTGTTGTGCATAAAAATCATCTACGTTGTCTTCAAAAATTACCGTTACCACAGATAAGCCAAATAAAGAAATCGAACGAACATCCGATTTCTTCGGAATAGTGTTCATCTGCTTCATTATAGGAAGCGTAACAAATTTCTCTATTTCCTCCGCACTTCTTCCGGGCCATTGCGTAATAATTCTGGCTCTGGTATTGGTTACGTCTGGAAAGGCTTCTATGGGCGTGTGTTTTAAACTTATGATTCCAACTATTACCAATAATCCCGTTAGGAAAAAAATGATAATTGGGTTTTTCAAAGAAAAAGCCACTATATTTTGAACAAATTTTTGCATTTTATTTGTATTGGGAGCCAATAAAATTGGTTGATTAAGAAATTTAGGATAAACCCATCTAAGTATTTTACTAATGGATTTCTTCGAAAATCAAAAGCTGATTTTTGGTGATGATTTTTTCATTCTCGGAAAGTCCGCTTTGGATGTATGTAACTTCATTGTTTTTGATAAGAACGGCAACCTCCCGAACTTCAATATTGCAATCGTCCTGATACACCAATACGAAGTTTTTATTGTTAAAAAAAACAATAGACGAGGTT
>PJUF01000583.1_pt1 | contig 24905 bp, 20 predicted proteins | sample 1512191 | NCBI WGS metagenome assembly PJUF01 (sample SAMN08177673, study PRJNA422409) | Feces metagenome, whole genome shotgun sequencing project. | isolation source: Chicken feces (3) enriched on wood chips | host: Gallus gallus | place: USA: Madison | collected 2015-01-15 | reverse complement strand
CGAGGGGGCCGGTGATGGTGATCGGCGCCCAGACCCGCAGAAGACGAGGCTTCTTGGTTTCGCCGTCGATCTTCAGATTCAGCCTCTCGGCCCCCAGGTCGATGGTTCCCGATCCCTGGGCCAGGACCACGTCCGTGTCGATCACCAAGGTGCGGGCTGTAGCGACGCCGTCTGAGACCTTGAAATCGGCGACGGCGCAGCGGATGGCCGAAGCGGACTGATCGCCCGAAAGCAGCTTGCGCAGGCCGGCGCCGACGTTGATCCCCAGCAGTTCGGCGAAGGCCGAACGCATCCGCCCTTGAGGAACGACGAGGCTGATGCTTCCCTTCGAACGGGCCGCCAGTTCATGAATGGACGCCCCGGGCCCTTCGAGCTTCGCCCGGCCCAGGGCGCGGCCCGTCACCGTCGGCGCACCGTCCCGTGCGGGTATGATGGACTCCAGCGGATAGCCGCTGAGACGGAAGTCGACGGCGCTGTAAGGCGTGTCCTTCGTGGCGTCGATCCGCGCGGTTCCGTTCAGTTCGCCGCGGTTGAAAGCGAAGGAGACCGGATCGAGCTTTAAAACGCCGTCCTTCAGATCCGCGCCGAGCCGGACCTGCCGAATGTCGAAGGCGTTGGCTTTCACCGAAGCGGCGCGATAGGCGAGGGTTCCGTCCATCACGCGCAGACGTTCTGCCCGCAAGGGCGCGTCGGGCAGCAGTTTGCCGGGCTGGCCCGAGGTCGCGACCGTGCCCGCAGTCGTGACCTGCGGGCGCGCGCCCAACACGGCCGCCAGGTCGTCGATGTCCAGGGCGCGGGACGCGAGCTCGGCATCGACGCGGCGGCGCCCTTCGACCCTGTTCACCTCCAGGGTCCCCGACAGATCCGACGAACCGACCTGCCCGCTGAAGTCCGCGAAGCGGAACCGGGCTCCGTCGCGAGTCAGGCTTCCTCTCAGCTGATAAGGCGGCGTGTTGGGGGTCGTAATCCCGGTCAGAAGGTAGAGGTCGGCCAGATCACGACCTTGCAGCTCGAGCCTGGCGTTGAAACGACCCAGGTCGAAGGGCCGGGTGACGGCTCCAGCGGCGCTCAGCCTGGAGCTCGCTCCGGCCAATTCAGCCGTAAAGGCGTAGGGCCGGTCGCGGCGAATGTTGATGAAGGGACCGCCCGTCACGCGAAGCGTCAGGGGCTCGCCGTTCATGGTCCCCTTGCCGTCGAGCACGAAGCCGCTCTCTCCATCCTGGGGCGAGCGCGCCTCACGCGCCGTGACCACGGCGTCGAGCGTCATGCCGCGTCGCTGCTCCTTCAACGTCAGCCGGCCGTCGTGAATGACCAGGCGCTGTATGACGGGCAGCCTGGCGCCCCGCCCGTCATCGGGTCGGTCCGGGTCCAGGTCCCAGCTACGCCGGCCCTGGCTGTCGACGACCAGGTGGACCCGCGGGCGGGTGAGGGTCAGCGAAGCCACTTCGATCTGGCCCAGAAACAGCCGTCGCAATCGTATCGAGACGTCGAGACGTTCGATCTCGGCGGTATTGCGCCCGGAAGACCATGTGGGCCCGCCGACGCTGAGACCGCGCACCGTCGCCGAGGGCGTCCAACTGAACAGCCTGACATCCAGGTCCCCTTTCAGAGCCACCTCCCGGCCGGTAGAGGCGGAGGCGGCGCGACCGATAGGGCCGCGCACCCAGTTCCAGTCGAACAGAACGAGGAACAGGAGAAAGGCGGCGACGAGGGCGGAGGTGATCGCCGCCGCGATGAACTCCGGCCGGCCGGGACGACGAACTGCGAGCCATACCGGGTCCCGAGCGACCACATAGGCGTAAATGGCGTCGCGACCTTCACCTGCGCGCCGCAGGGCCGCTTCCGCTCTCTGGCGCAAGCTGTCGATCGTCGATTTCGCTCCAGGCCTGTCGATCAAGGTCGCCTCCGGTGAGGCTGATCAACGCCTCAACCGGCAAAGGGCGCCACGTCCCGGGTCGGCCTGTGCGGGTTCAGGCGCTCACCGGCTTTCGCGAGGCTCTCGCGTTCGCGCGCCTCGGACGTTCAGAACTCTACGCAGGGATTGCTCGATGTCGCCGCCGCAATAGGCGTCGCCGTATTCGCGGCGCGACCACTCCGCTAGGCGGGCCAGGGCTGGCGTCCTTGAGAGGCGCCGTGCAAGACCCCCGGTCATGGGGGCGGTTTCTTCAAGCATTAATTCGATAGGGCGGAAGCGCTCGGTCAGGACGGACCAGAGGGTCGCGGTGACGATGTCGGCCACGCCCGGTCTTTCTCCACCCAGCAAGAAACCGGAATGCGCCGTCAGGCCGTGGCGTCGGCCCAGGTCCTCCCACAACGCCATCCATTTTTCCAGGCGGGGCGCGAAGCCCGACCAGCGCGCCTCGGTCCACATCTGTCGGCCGCCGTCCAGAGTGATCTCATCGATGACGTCGTTGGCGTCATTGACTACCTTCATCGTCAAGGCGCGCAGCTCTGGCTTGGAAGGCAGCAGTTCAAGCGTCTCTCCCAGATACAGAAGGATCGCGGGCATCTGGGAGATCGCCGCTCCGGAAACGTGATCGACCAGTACGGGCGGCCCCATGAAAGGCACGGGCATCTCCCCTGGCGGCTCCTGTATGAGCGCGCTGATCGCCGCTTCGTTCGTCTCTGACCAGGTCCTGCCGGCATGGGCGAGAATGGCGCGAACGAATTGGCCCCGGAAGGGAACCGGCCAATAATAGAGGGTGAAGTCCCTCATGGAGCTCTCCAGCGCTTAGTTGATCGCGAACGCCAGCGGGGGGCAAGCGCATTTGCAGAACAGGTCCGACCCTTTCGCGTTCCGCTTACGATAAGACGCATCAGGCCGGTGTCGTCGTGCGAGCAGAAGAATGTTCTCATTTTGTTCGAGTCTTGCTAGGCGTTGTCCATGGACGTCGCTGCCACCCGCAAGATCATCCATGTGGACATGGACGCCTTCTTCGCCTCGGTAGAGCAGAGGGACGATCCCGCCCTGCGCGGTCGTCCCGTCGCCGTAGGCCACGCCGCCTCACGCGGGGTGGTGGCCGCCGCCAGCTATGAGGCGCGCCGCTTCGGGGTGCGGTCGGCCATGCCGTCGAGCACGGCCTTGCGGAAGTGCCCGGAACTGATCTTCACGCCGCCCCGGTTCGAGGTCTATCGCGCCGTCTCGGCGCAGATCCACGCCATCTTCGCCGACTATACGCACCTGATAGAGCCTCTATCCCTCGATGAGGCCTACCTTGATGTGACCGCCAATGTCCGGGGGTTGCCGACGGCGTCGGCGACGGCGGAGGAGATACGCGCGCGCATCCTCGAGGGGACCGGTCTGACGGCCTCGGCCGGGATTTCCTACAATAAGTTTCTGGCCAAGTTGGCTTCGGACCAGCGCAAGCCCAACGGCCAGTTCGTGATCACGCCGGGGCGGGGGAAAACGTTCGTGGAGGCCCTGCCGGTCAAGCGTTTCCACGGCGTAGGGCCGGTGACGGCTGAGAAGATGAACCGCCTGGGTATCGAGACCGGCGCGGACCTCAAGCGTCAGTCCCTGGCTTTCCTTCAGCATCATTTCGGCAAATCCGGCGCCTGGTACTACGGCGTGGCGCGCGGGGAGGATCCGCGCCCCGTCAATCCGGACCGCGAGCGCAGGTCCAGCGGCTCGGAGACCACCTTCGCCAGCGACCTGGTCGATCCCGCGGCGATCGAGGCGGGCGTGGATCGGATGGCCGACGAGGTCTGGGCCTGGTGCGAAAAGGCGGGGGCGCTCGGCCGGACCGTGACGGTGAAGGTCAAATGGGCGAACTTCCAACAGTCGACCCGCAGTCGGTCCTTCAAAGAGCCGGTCGCCTCGAAGGCGCGGTTGCGTGAGATCGCCCGCCTGCTGGTGCGCTCCCTCTATCCGCCAACCAGGGGCGTGCGGCTTGTCGGCGTGACCCTGTCCAATCTGGAGAAGGCTTCGCCTGGAATCCCGTCATGGACGCCGGCGGGCGAACTGGCGCTGTGACGGCCATGCTCCAGACCGATCTGTTCGGCCACATCCCGCGGCCGGCCGCGCCTGCAGGTTTCGACTATTGGCCGGACGTCCTCACGGCGGCCGAACAGGCGGCGGTGGTCGCTCACCTGCAGAAGCTGAGCTTCAGGCCCTATGAGCATATGGGCTATCAGGGCTTCAGGCGGATCGCAGCTTTCGGACGCCGCTACGACCTTGAGCGACGTCGACTGGAGACGGCCGAACCTTGGCCGGATTTCCTTAAAGCGCTTCTGGATCGCCTGGCTGGACCGCTCAGTCTTGATGAGGGGGCGTTCGTGCAGGCCCTCGTCAATGAATATGCGCCCGGCGCCGGGATCGGCTGGCACCGCGACCGTCCCATCTTTGGGAAGATCCTGGGCGTCTCCTTCCTTGCGCCCTGCGTCATGCGCCTTCGTCGCAAGGCGGGGTCGAAGTGGCGTCGCGCCGGAGCGGCGCTGGGGCCGGGCTCCGTCTATCGCCTTTCCGGCGAGGCGCGGAGCGACTGGGAGCATTCCATCTCGCCGATGACGGCGCTGCGCTACTCCGTCACCTTCAGGACCCTGGCCTGATAGGCGGGGCTAACCCGTCAGGATTTCGGCGGCTTCAGGGTAACGCTGGGCCAGACGCGAGGCCCAGTCCGCCGATGCGGGGCGCAGCACCTGCCGGGCTTCGCGGGGGCGCGCCAGGACGAGGGCGGCCGCCTCGCGATGGGCGGGCCAGTCCATCAGCAGGCGCATGGCCGCTTCGAAGTCCGGGTGGGTCGAGGCGTGAACGAAGGCCTGGTCGAGCGCCTCGACGTCGTCGAAGTCCGCCAGGCGCGAGAGGTAGTCGCGAAGGACGGGCGCCGACAGGTCGCGCTCGAACAGGCGCCAGCGAAGGTCCTGGGCTTCCTGGCGATGGCCCTCGGCGTCCATCACCTCGATGGATGCGGCCTCCCAGGCCGGGGTCAGTCGGGGCGCGCCGTCAGTCGGGTCGCGCCCATAGGTCCAGCGACGGTTAAGCGGGGAGGGGCTAAGGGCGGCTTCCAGGGCGGCGCGGGCCTCTGCAGGGCGGCCTACCTCCAGGAGCCGGCGGGCGATGTCGGCGGCGACGTCGGGCGATCCGGCCTGTTCAGGCGTGACGAGGGACAGCCATAGATCGAGGTCGCCGGCCCGGTCCGCGAGGCGGCGCAGCAGGTTGCGGCCGGCCGGAGTTTTGCGGGTCGATACGTCCAGGCCGTCCAGAAGTCGGCGCGCTCGCGCCCGTTTCGCCGGCCCACGCCCAGTTCAAGGTCTTCGACGTCACCAACTACAGCCAGAACGTCCTGACGGCCGCGCGCACCCTCCAGCAGATCAACAACCAGATCACGGCGCTTCAGAACCAGGCGACCATGTTGCAGAACCAGGCGCGCCAGCTTCAGCGTCTGGACTTCTCCTCGTTGGACCAGCTCACGCGCTCCATCGAGCGGATCGACGGCCTGATGGCCCGCGCCGAAGGCATCGCCTTCGATGTCGCCGCCACCGATGCGGCGCTGCGCGAACAGTTTCCGCAGACATTCGATCGAAGCCTCAGCACCGACCAGATCGCCCAGCAGGCGCGCGCCCGGCTCCAGTCGTCCTTGCAAGGCTATCGCCAGACGATGCGCGTTCAGGCTCAGGTCGTAGAGAACGTGCGGGCCGACGGCGCCTTGCTGACCGATCTCGTCGCGCAAAGCCAGGCCGCGTCCGGCGGCTTGCAGGCGCAGCAGGCCGGCAATCAACTGATGGCGCTCGTCGCCCGTCAGCAGCTTCAGCTTCAGTCGATGATGGCGGCGCAGTATCGCGCCGACGCCATCGAACAGGCGCGCCAGCGTCAGGCCATGGAAGCGGCCCGCGAGCGGACCCGGCGGTTCATCGGGACCCGCCCCGCCTATACGCCGCAATAGGCCGCGCGCGATGGACCCGGCCCCGGACCTCAACATCATCGACCGCTTTCTGGCGGCCTTCTCGCAATACATCGACAGCGGATTCGGCTTGCTCGGCGGCGACGTCGCCTTTCTCACCACCATCCTGATCGGGCTCGACATCACGCTGGCCGGCCTGTGGTGGGCGATGGACGCGGACAAGGACGTCTTGGGCCGGTTCCTGAAGAAGATTCTCTACGTCGGAATCTTCGCCTTCATTCTCGGCAACTTCCAGCAACTCGGCGACATCGTCTTTCGCAGTTTCGCCGGCCTTGGCCTCACAGCTGGGGGCGGAACGATCGGCCCGGACGACTTGCTGAAGCCTGGCAAGCTCGCCTCCGTCGGGTTCGACGCCGCCAAGCCGATGCTGACGGCGATCGAGGACATGGTCGGCTTCCCCGAGGTGTTCGGCAACGCCCTGTCGATCCTCGTGCTGTTTGTCGCCTGGCTGATCGTGGTGCTCGCCTTCTTCATCCTCGCGATCCAGATCTTCCTGACGATCGTCGAGTTCAAGCTGACGACGCTGGCGGGCTTTGTGCTCGTCCCATTCGCCCTGTTCAACAAGACGAGCTTCCTCGCCGAGCGGGTGCTGGGCAACGTCGTCTCGTCAGGCCTCAAGGTCATGGTGCTCGCTGTGATCGTCGGCATCGGCGCCGGCTTCTTCGAGATGTTTCTCGCCGCGGGTTCGGGCGAGCCGGATACGGCCGCCGCGATGACTCTGGTCCTCGCGTCCCTCGCCCTGCTCGGTCTCGCCATCTTCGGCCCAGGCGTCGCCTCCGGCCTCGTGTCCGGCGCGCCGCAACTCGGAGCGGGCGCGGCGGTCGGCACGGTCGCGGGCGCCGCCATCCTCGGCGCAGGCGGCGCAACGCTCGGCGCACGGGCGCTCGGCGCTGCGGCGTCCGGCGGCATGGCGAGCCTTCGCGCGGGAACGGCCATGGGGTCGGCGGCGCGGGCCTCCTACCAGCTTGGGCAGGAAGCGGCCGGAAAATCCACCGTGGGCGCGGGCGCCGCCGGCGTCGCGCGCGCAGCGGGCGGAGCGATGCGGCAGAGCGCGCGATCGGCCGGCTCGCGTCTTTCGCGGCCGTTTCGCGAGAGCGCCCAGAAGGGGAGGGACGCCGCGTGGAACGCCGTGAACGGCGCGCCGCCACTCGCACCCGGCGCGCGTCCGGACGCGGCGGCCGCCCCGGCGTGGGCGCAGCGGATGCGCGGCGAACAGACCTCCCGCCACCGGATGCACATGGCCGCCCAGACCGTGAAGGACGGCGATCGTCCGGGCGCCCCGGCCAATCCCGACCTCAGTCAGAAGGACGACTAGCATGAAATTCAAGCGACCCATCCAACGCTATGGCCGGACGCCTCAGCCGGAAACGCCTTATCAGCGTGCAGGTCAGCTGTGGGACGACCGTCTCGGCTCCGCTCGCGTTCAGGCCCGCAATTGGCGGCTGATGGCCTTCGGCTGCCTCATGATCAGCGGCGGGCTCGCGGCCGGCAATGTCTGGCAGTCGACCCAGAGCCGCGTGGCGCCCTACGTGGTCGAGGTCGATCGGCTGGGAGAGGCGCGCTCGGTCGCGCCCGCCATCCAGAACTACCGCCCGACCGACGGCCAGACCATCTGGCACCTCGCGCGCTTCGTCGCCAATGTCCGTTCCGTCTCGACCGACCCCGTGCTGGTCAAACAGAACTGGCTCGAGGCGTATGACTTCGCCACCGACCGCGGGGCGCGGTTTCTCAATGAATACGCCCGCACCAACGACCCGTTCGCCATGATCGGCGAGCGCAGCGTTTCGGTGCAGATCACGAGCGTCGTTCGAGCGTCGGATTCGTCGTTTCAGGTGAAATGGGTCGAACGGACCTATGAGCGGGGAAGCCTCGCCAGGACCGAGCGCTGGACGGGCATTCTGACGACGGTCTTTCGCACGCCGAAAACGGCGGACGCGCTTCGCAAGAATCCACTCGGACTGTTCGTCAACGCGATCGACTGGTCCCGCGAACTCGACACGACCGCGGCGTCGGAGCCGCCGGTCAGAGCGCCGCGGCGTCCGAACCCTCCCATCGCCGCCCCTGAAGGAGATACGCTGTGATCCGTTTGCCGCTTGCTGGGGTCTCCGCCCTGGCGCTCGCCGCGTGCGCGGGGAGAACACCGCCGCCCGCCATCGCCTACGACCCCGTCGATTTTCAGCCCGCCGTCGTCGCGGCGGAACCGCCGACCCCGGTCGAGATCGTAGAAACCCCGGTTCCGTTGCCGCTGCCGGGCCAACTCCAGCCTGCGCCTTCCGCGCGCCGCGAGACCGGCTCGCCTACGGCCCGCGTCGAGGCCGCAAACCGCGCCGCGACGCAGGAGCCGTCCCGCGCGGGCTACGTCAACGCCGTGCAGGTCTATCCTTGGACCGAGGGCGCGCTCTACCGGCTCTACGCCGCGCCGGAACGAGTCAGCGACATTGCGCTCCAGCCGGGCGAGGACCTGATTGCGGTCTCCGCGGGCGACACCGTGCGTTGGATCATCGGCGATACGGTGAGCGGGGCCGGAGACCATCAGCGGGTGCATATCCTGGTCAAGCCGTTCGCGGCGGGGCTGCACACCAACATGGTCATCACCACGACCCGTCGCGCCTATCATCTCGCGCTGGAAAGCACCGATGCGACCGCGATGGCGGCTATCTCCTGGACCTATCCGCAGGACCGATTGCTGGCGCTGCAAAGGCGAAACAATGAAGCGGCGGCGGTGCAGACCATCGCGCCCGCCGTCGCCATCGAGAACCTGCGCTTCCGCTATGCAATCACCGGCGATGCGCCGCCATGGCGGCCGCTTCGCGCCTGGGACGACGGGTCCAAGGTCTATATCGAGTTTCCCGCCCGGCTCGATCAGGGCAAGGCGCCGCCGCTGTTCGTCGTCGGCCCACTCGGCGACGCCCAACTCGTGAACTACCGGGTCAGCGGACATCACTACATCGTTGATCGGCTGTTCGCCGCCGCGGAACTGCGCATGGGCGAAGCGCCGCAGCAGATCGTGCGGATCACCCGGTCCGATGGCGATCAGCGGCGCGGCCGGAGGCAGTCGCGATGATCGACGAGCCCGGCACGCCCCGCGAGACCTCGCCGCGCGAAAGCGCGCCCAAATCGTCTCCTGACGCCTTTACCCTGCGCGCTGCGCCGCGCCGCATCGTCCGGTTCAAGCGCGGCGTCGTGATTGGCGGCGCGGCCGGGGCGGCGGCGATCGCCGGCGTCGTCTGGCTCGCGCTGGGGCCTGCGACGCTCCGGGTTGCAGAGCCCGCCGACGAGCCGGTCGTGACGGATCGCCGACCAACCGCGGACGCGGTCGCGGACCTCCCCGGCGACTACGGCTCCATACCCCAACTCGGGCCGCCGCTTCCCGGCGACCTCGGGCGCGCGATCCTGGATGAGGAGCGCGGGGGCGGCGCGTCTCTCGATGGTGGGCAGCCTATGCTCTCAGCGGAGGAGCAGGCGCTTGAGGTGGAACGCCAGCGTCAGGCGGCGCAGGCGGGACAGGCGCGGGAGTCCGGCGTGATGGTGCAACTCGCGCGTCAGGCTCCCGCCACGGCCGAAGCCGCTCCGATGGGGGCGGCTCCGACGACCGCGCGCGACGGGGAAGGGCGCCTTGGCGTCGATCCCGGGCGCGATCCGAACGGCCAGCAGCGCAAGTTGGATTTCGTGGCGCAAGGGCCGTCCTCGACGATCAACCCGCATCGGATTCAGTCCCCGGCTTCGCCGTATCAGGTCATGGCCGGCAGCGTCATCGCGGCCAGCCTGATGACAGGCTTGCGCTCCGATCTCCCCGGCTTCGTCACGGCCCAGGTCACGGAGAACGTCTATGACACCGCGACGGGCCGCATCCTGCTTATCCCGCAAGGCGCGCGCCTGATCGGCAGCTATGACAGCGTCGTGGCCTTCGGCCAGAGCCGGGCGCTCCTCGTCTGGCAGCGCATCATCCTGCCTGACGGCGCCTCGATCCAGCTCGACAATCTCCCAGCGACGGATACTGCTGGCTACGCCGGGCTCGCCGACAAGGTGGATTTCCATACATGGCGGCTCCTCAAGGGCGTCGCGCTTTCGACCCTGCTCGGGGTGGGAACGGAGCTGACCATCGACGGCGAGAGCGATCTCGTCCGGGCCGTTCGGGAGTCGACCCAGCAGTCCAGCAGCCAGGCCGGGCAACAGATCGTCACCCGGAATCTCGCCGTCCAGCCCACCCTCACCATCCGCCCCGGATTTCCGCTGCGCGTGATCGTCCACAAGGATCTCGTGCTGCGTCCGTGGGTCCGCTGAAAGGAAAGACCCAATGCTGAAGCTCGGCAAACTGCCCGATCGGACGCCGATCAAGCTCACCGTCACCGTGACGCCGGACCTTCATCGGTCGCTGGCCGACTACGCCGCCGTCTATCGCGAGGCATACGGCGACAAAGCCGAAATCGCGGACCTTGTCCCGGCGATGCTCGAGGTCTTCCTCGCCGGCGACAGGGAGTTCGCCAAGGCGCTGAAGGCGAAGGGAGGCTGAGATGGGCGTCATCGGAAAGTTCAGGCCGACCAAGCAGGGCGGCTGGGAGGGCCGCATCGAAACCCTCCTCATCGACCGGAAAATCAGGTTCGTTCCGAACGACGACCGTCGAAAGGACCGCTCGCCGGACTATGTCGTCATGCTCGGCTGGTCGCGCGTCGGTGAGGCCTGGAAGGCGACGTCGCGGGGGGAGAATCCGCGAGACTATCTCCGCGTTCGGTTGAACGACCCCTGGTCGGAGCCGAAGCGTGCGACCCTGTTTACAGCGCCGGACGGCGCCACCGCCGAGCTGGTCTGGAGCCGCCAGCATCGGATGCGGGATTGGGACGATGAACCCTGACCGCCGATCTGTGTCGTCCATTCCGCAGAAAGTCGTTCGTCCGTCGCGGCGCGGCGGCCACTTTTCCGCGGACCTCGCGCGTGACGCGCAAGCGCACTTCCAGAAGCAGTCGATAGGGGACGTTTCAGAAGTCGAGGCGCGGGTGATGCTCGCCGATCTGACGGACCTCTTTCGTATCCTCATCGAATGGGATTCGAAGCGTAGAGCAACGCCTGGACGGTCTATTCCAAAGTCACGCAAGAAGGAGTGATAAGACGGATCATGCCTTCGCGTCGCGTTGCAATAAATTTTCATATGTAATGAAATATATAGCAACATTCTTCGCTTTGCGAGTTATTTGCTTGATTGGTTCTGCTGGTTCGTTAGGATTCTGCGTCCGGCGTTGTCGATGCTCTTTTCTGGATTGAGCCGTTGCCGCGCCGTTATCGCCTTTGCTCGGCGATCTTAGCGGGAGACAGATATGGCCAGTCGGAAAATCGCGCGTTCTGCACCAGTCGTCGAGATAAGGCGGGCTGTTATGTATGCTCGTGTTCATCGAAGGAGCAGGATCGGGAAGGGTTTTCCATCCCGGCTCAAACCAAGCTGATGAAAGACTACGCCGATGCCAACGATATTCAGGTGGCGCGGGAATTTGTCGACGTTGAAACCGCCAAGAAGAGCGGGCGCACCAGCTTCAACGAAATGCTGCAATACATTCGCCGGCACCCTACAGTTCGGATGCTTCTGGTCGAAAAGACCGACAGACTCTATCGCAATCTCAAGGATTGGGTGACGGTCGACGACCTCGACATCGAAATTCATTTCGTAAAAGAGGGTGTCGTCCTCTCGCAGGACTCGCGCTCTTCCGACCAACATTCGCGCCAGCGCAAACGACTTTCCGTTCACCGGCATGATGACGTGCGGTCATCGTGGTTGCGCGATGGTCGGTGAGATCAAAAAGCAGCGATACATTTATTACCACTGCACGGGCTTCAAAGGAAAATGCGGCGAGCCGTATGTCCGCGAGGAGGTTCTGGAGCAGCGATTCGCCGGACTGTTGCGGCAACTGCGATTCGATGATGCTGCTTTTGAACTGATCCAACGCGCCTTGCGCGAAAGTCTTCAGGATGAAACCCGTGAGCGTAGGGCGGCAATTGAGCGGCTCCGCGGCGAGGCCGATCGGCTACAGGCCCGCATCGAGCGAATGTACGAAGACAAACTCGACGGGGTGGTCACCGACGACTTCTATCGCCGGATGCAAATCGTGTGGCGCGAGGAGCGGGATCGTTGTCTGAAGGACATTGAGCGGCACCATAGCGCTGATGACGAGTATATCGATAACGGGATTGCGCTGATCCGTCTCGGACGGGAAGCGCACGATCTCTTCGAGCAGGCCTCCGCTTCAGAGAAGCGAAGGGTGCTGAATCTCGTACTTTCGAACTGCTCCTGGGCCCATGGAGAGCTTACGGCAAAGTTCCGTCAACCATTTGATTTATTGTCGGAAACTATCGCCCAATCGACCCTCCCAAAGAAGGGTGAAGCGGGCGATTTGCCCGAAAATGAGAAATGGCTCCGCGGGTAGGATTCGAACCTACGACCAGCCGATTAACAGTCGGCTGCTCTACCACTGAGCTACCGCGGAACATCCCCTCGGGGGAGGCCGGCGTATAGCAGCGCCATTTCGATTCATGCAACCGGTAAAAGGCAGAAATCGCCAAATTTTTCGGAAAGCCCTGCGCTACAAGGTTCGGCATGACGCCCATTCCTGTTCTTCATCCTGATGACCCGCGCATCGCCGCCTTTCGCGATGTGAAGGAGCGCGACCTGACGGGGCGGCAGGGGCTGTTCGTCGCTGAGGGAGAGGTGGTGCTGCGCGTCCTGGCGTCCGAGGCGTCACGCTGCGCGCCGGTGTCCGTTCTCATCGCGGAGAAGCGATTGGCGGGGTTGAGGCAGGTGCTGGAGCGTCTGCCGGACGATGTGCCGGTCCATGCGGCGCCTCAGGACGTGCTGAACGCGGTGGCTGGGTTCGATCTGCACCGGGGCGTCCTCGCCCTGGGGCGCAAGCCGGAACCGGTAGCGCCAGACGTCTTGTTGGACAGTTTGCCCGAGCGCGCCGTGGCGGTCGTGGCGTCCGGGATCGGCAACCATGACAATATGGGCGGCCTGTTCCGCAACGCCGCCGCTTTCGGAGCTGCGGCGGTGTTCCTGGATCGAACCTGTTGCGACCCCTTCTACCGGAAGGCGATCCGGGTTTCGGTCGGCGCGGTCCTGCGAACGCCTATGGCGGCGGGGCTGGACGCCGAGGCGATGATCGACCTGCTGCAGGGCAGGGGATTCGAGGTGTTGGCCCTGACGCCGTCGTCGGATCAGGCGCTGGCGGACATGAAGCCGGCGCGCCGCACGGCGATCCTGTTGGGCAGCGAGGGGCCGGGGTTGCCGCGCGAGATCATCGCGCGCTGCCGTCCCGTCGGCATCCCTATGGCGGGAGGGTTTGATTCGCTGAACGTGGCGGCGACCAGCGCCGTGGCGCTGCATCACGTGACGACGGCGAGGCAGGCGTAGGGCTGAAAGCAAGAAAGCCGCCCCGAAGAGCGGCTTTCTCGATGTTTCATCGCGATGGAGGCCTGACCGGGAATCGAACCCGGGTGCAAGGATTTGCAGTCCTCTGCGTCACCACTCCGCCATCAGGCCGCGACCCCGTATTTCAGAGGCCCCGCCATCGCGAGGGCCGTCAGCTATCAGATCGGATTGTCCGCTGCAACGCACGGACCTATAAGCGCGTCACATTTCTTCGCCTGAGCCGACCTGAAGGACTTCGGATTATGGATTTCGCCACCGCCCGCAAGGTGATGCTGGACTCGCAGGTCCGCGTGAACGACGTCACCGACCGTCAGCTCCACGCCGCTATCGGCGCCGTGGAGCGCGAGCGATTCTGCGCCGCCGACCGCGCCTTCTCGGCCTATGCCGACGTCGAGCCGGAAATCGCCGGCGACCGCCGCCTGATGTTGCCGCGTGATGTGGCCAAGCTGCTGCAGGGATTGGACGCTCGCGCCGGTGAGAAGGCCCTGACGATCGCCGCGCCTTACGCTGCGGCCGTGCTGGCGCACATGGGGCTGACCGTGACGGCGCAGGAATCGGATGCGGCCGTGTTCGACGTGGTCGGCGCCGCTCTGGCCGAGGCCGGGGTCGAGACCGTCGTGGCGCCGCTGGGCCAGCCGCACGGCGAAGGCTATGACCTGATCATCAGCGAGGGAGCGGTGATCGAGCGCCCCGAATCGTGGATTGCGGCTCTGCGTCCCGGCGGCCGTCTGGCCGTGGTGGAGCGTGAAGGCGCCAGCGGCACGGCGGTGCTCTATGTACGCGGGCGCGAAGGCGTTTCGCGGCGCGAGCTGTTCGACGCGGCGCCGGACCTGCTGGCGGAAATGGTTCCGGCTCCCGCGTTCGCGCTCTAGGCTGACGTTCGCGCCGTAAAAGGCGTTCAGCGGTGCGACGGAAGGGGCGTCGCGCTGCGTGAAAAAAACTTAACTGGCGTCGGGGGCGCATAGCCCCCAACTACGCCGGTACAAGGCAGTACAGGCGCGCCGGATGGGGGCGTCAGGCAGGGACAGGTTCATGTTGAAACGCTCGCGCGCGCTCGCTTCGGTCGCACTGGTCGCATTGACGATGGGGGCGACGCCGGTCCTTGCCGAGTCGCTGCAGGAAGCCATCGGCCTTGCCTATCGCACCAATCCGACCCTGCTGGCGCAGCGGGCGAACCAACGCGCCCTCGACGAGAGCATCGTCCAGGCTCGCGCCGGTCTGCGCCCGACGATCAATGCTTCGGCGGGCGTCGACTACAGCCGCACGCGCAGTGATCGCGTCACCACGACGATCCCCGGTCAGACCTTTCCCATCGACACCGACGGCGACGGCGTGCCCGATGCGACCGGCACGCTGCCGGGCAGCAGCAGCACCACGGGCGGCACGATCGAAAGCGACGGCGCCACCGCCAGCGTCAGCCTGAGCCAGAACATCTGGACCGCTGGTCGCGTATCGCACGGCATTTCCGCCGCCGAGGCCAATGTCCTGGCCGGCCGCGAGAACCTGCGCGATGTCGAGCAACAGGTGATGGTGTCGGTCATCCAGGCCTATGCCGACGTCACCCGCGACCTTGAAATCCTGCGTATCCGTCAGGAGAACCTGGCGGTCCTCCGGCGGCAACTGGACGAATCGAACGCCCGTTTCGAGGTCGGCGAGATCACTCGCACCGACGTCGCCCAGTCCGAAGCGCGTCTGGCGCAATCCGAATCCGACCTGGCCAGCGCTCAGGCGCAACTGTCGGTTTCGCGCGCGGCCTATGCCGCCGTTGTGGGACAGGCGCCGTCCAATCTGCAGACTCTGCCGACGCTGCCCGGTCTGCCGACCGACTTTGACGGCGCGATGGACGTCGGACTGGCTGAGAATCCCGGCGTACTGTCCGCCATCCATGCCCAGCGCGCGGCTGAGGCCAATGTGGCGGCGGCGAGGTCGGAATACCTGCCTTCGGCGCGCCTGAACGCCTCCTATGGCGGGACGGCCAACGACCTGTCGGGCTTCGACCTGGGCGACCGCACCAGCTTTACGGCCGGGGCTACGGTGTCCGTGCCGCTGTTCACGGGCGGCCTGAACCGTTCGCGGGTGGCCCAGGCGCTGGAACGCGCCAACGCCGCCCAGATCAATGTCGAGGGCGAGCGTCGCGCGGTGCTGCAATCGGTCAGTTCAGCCTATGCTCAAAGCGCTTCGGCGCGTTCCAGCGTCCTGGCGGGCGAACAGGCGGTGCGCGCCGCCTTGGTGGCCGCTGAGGGCGTTCGTCAGGAAGCCCAGGTGGGCCTGCGCACCACTTTGGACGTGCTGAACCAGGAACTGGAGCTGCGGAACGCGGAGGTCGCCCTGACCAGCGCGCGTCGCAATGAATATGTCGCTCAGGCCCAGCTTCTGGCCGCCATGGGCCGTCTGGGCGGCCCCAACCTGGACCCGACGATCGACGCCTATGACCCGTCGGACAATTATCGCGCCGTGCGGAACCGCGGCGCCTTGCCCTGGGATGGCGTAATCGAAGCCATCGATCGCATCGCCGCCCCGGCGACGACGCCCGCCGTCGATGTCGAGGACGCCCCGGTCGACCGCCAGCTGAAGGGCGAAGTGGTTCGCACTGCTCCCCAAGGCTGATGGTCGAACGACAAAACGTCCGTTGATTCCGACGGGCGTTGATGCGACGACAGGATTCGAAGGGGGAGGCGAGTCTTGCGGCTCGGTCCCCATCGTCGCCTGCCTTAGTCCGCATCGGTTGGCGATCGTCCCCGTTCGAGCGACCCAGGTTGAGGTTCCGACATGACCGAACAAGCCGCCCAGGAACCGACGATGGAAGAGATTCTGGCGTCGATTCGCCGGATCATCTCTGAAGACGACGCTCCGGTCGAAACCGCCCCGGCGGCGGAGGCGACGCCCGAGCCGGCTCCGGAACCAGAGCCCGTCGTCACCGAGCCGGAGCCCGCTCCGGTCGAGGATGAAGTGCTGGAACTGACCGAGCCTTATGAGGCGCCGGCCGCCGAAGCCATCGGCGATCTGGATGTGGCGGACGCTGCGCCGTTCCCGACCGAGGCCGCGCCGGCCGCGCCGCAGCCCGTAGTCGCTGCGGCAGAGGTCGAAACCCTGGTCGGCGAAACCGCCGCCGCCAGCGCCGCTTCGGCCTTCGCGGGGCTGGCCGCCAGCTTCCAGAAGCCTGAACCTGCGCCGATCGCTTCGGCCGCCGACATGAACTTCATGAGCGGCAATACGGTCGAAGCCATGGTCCGCGAGATGCTGCGCCCGATGCTGAAGGACTGGCTGGACGCCAACCTGCCCGCCATCGTCGAGGCGCAGGTCCGCAAGGAAGTCGAACGCATCGCCCGCAACGCAGGCTGATCGCTTCAGGACATCGCCGAGATTTACGATGCCCCTCAGTCCGCTGAGGGGCGTTCGTTTTTCCAGTCGAACAGGGCTTCCAGCAGGCGCACGGCCTGACCGCGCTCGCTGGTCAGGTCGGGATCGCGCCCTAGAAGCAGGCGCGCATCGTCCGCCGCCGCCAGCAGCAGCGACCGATGCCGGATCGGATCGGCGAGGCGATAGGCCGGGAAGCCGCTCTGCTTCAGGCCCAGCGGGTCGCCGCCGCCGCGCAGACGGAAGTCCTCTTCGGCGATGACGAAGCCGTCCTCGGTGCGGCGCAGGGTCTCCAGCCGCTCCTTCGCCGTTTCGCCCAAGGCGCCGTCCTCGCCGCCGTACAGCAGGATGCAGGAACTGGCCTTGGCGCCGCGCCCCACGCGCCCGCGCAGCTGGTGAAGCTGGGCCAGACCGAAGCGGTCGGCGTGTTCGATCACCATGATGGAGGCGTTTGGCACGTCCACACCGACCTCGACCACGGTCGTGGCGACCAGAACGGGCAGGCGACCGGTCGCAAACTCGGCCATCACCGCCTCGCGCTCGGCGCCCGGCATCTGGCCGTGAGCGAGACCGACCTCGGTTCCCAGCAGCTTGCGCAGGTCCTCGGCACGGTCCTCGGCGGCGGCCAGGTCGATGGCCTCGGATTCCGCCACCAGAGGACAGATCCAATAGGCCTGGGCGCCAGCCTCAACCGCCGCCTTCAGACGCTTCGCCACCTCGCCGATGCGCGCCAGCGGCAGGACGGCCGTGGTGACGGGCGTGCGGCCCGGCGGTTTCTCCATCAGGCGGCTGACTTCCAGCTCGCCATATTGGGTCAGTTCCAGCGTGCGCGGAATCGGCGTGGCCGACATGGTCAGCAGGTGGACGCCGCCCAGAGCCGGATCCCCCTTGGCCTGCAAGCGTTGACGCTCGCGCACGCCGAAACGGTGCTGCTCGTCGATGACGGCCAGCGCCAGCCGATGGAACAGCACCGCGTCCTGGAACAGGGCGTGGGTGCCGATGGCGACCTGAGCTTCACCCGACGCCAGAGCCGCCAGCTTGCCGCGCCGTTCGGCCGCCGTGTCGCGGCCGGTCAGCAGCAGACTGGACACGCCCGCCTGATCCAGCAGGGGCGACAGCTTGTCATGGTGCTGGCGCGCCAGAATCTCGGTCGGCGCCATCAGGGCCGCCTGAAAGCCGCTGGAGGCCGCATCAGCCAGGGCCAGCGCGGCGACCGCCGTCTTGCCCGAGCCGACGTCGCCTTGCAGCAGCCGCCCCATCTGCTCGCCGGAATTCAGATCGGTGCGGATTTCCGCGACGGCCTGTTCCTGCGCGCTGGTCAGGGCGAAGGGCAGGGCGGCCAGCATCCGCGCCGACGCCTCGCCCGGTGCGATGCGGGCGGCGGGCGTGATCTGGCGGGCGCGGCGACGGCGCGCCAGAGCCAGTTGATGCGCGAACAGTTCGTCATAGGCCAGGCGCTGGCGCACCGGCGTGTCGGGCGCGAGGTCGGCTTCGTTCGCGGGCGCGTGCAGGGCCTCCAACGCTGCGCGCCAGCCGACCCAGCGCCGCGCCGCCAGCCAGTTCGGCTCCTGCCATTCGGGCAACTCGGGCGCGAGGGCCAGCGCGCCCTGCGCCAGCTTGCGGATCTGCCGCGAGGTCAGCCCCTGCGTCGCCGGATAGACGGGTTCGGACAGCGGAATTTCATCCGCCTTTTCGACGGGCAGGATGTAGTCGGGGTGGGCGATCTGGACTTCGCTGTTGAAGCGCTCGACCTTGCCGGTCACCAGCCGCCGCGATCCGCGCGGAGCCAGGCTCTCGATATGGCGCGGCGATCCGGCGAACCAGATCAGGTGGATGAATCCCGTTTCGTCGATGGCCCGCACCTTGATCGGCGCGCCGTGTTTATGCGGCGGGATCAGGCGGTCGATCGTCACTTCGAAGACGCCGATCTCGCCATCGACGGCCTCCATCGCCGTGGTCCGGCGGCGCTGGATCACGCCGCTGGGCGACAGGAACAGCACGTCGCGCACCAGCGGGCCCGCCACCTTCTGCACCAGGGGCGCGCTGCGCGGGCCCACGCCTTTCAGCGTGGTGACGTCCGCGAACAGGGGAAAGAGAATCTCGGGCCTCATGATGACGCAGCATAGCTGGCGCAGCGGCGTCTGGAACGCTATCTGATCCGCCTCTTACCGAAATGAACGGACAGGCAAGGAAACCGCGTGGCCGATATCGACGCACGTCCCGAAGACGCCCTGAACTCTGACGACCGCAAAACGCGTCTGGGCCGCATCGCCTTCCGCGCCTGGCGTCGGGGCTTTCGCGAGGCCGACATGGTGCTGGGCCCGTTCGCAGATCAGGTCGCGCCGACGCTGACCGATGACGAGCTGACGGAGTTCGAACGCCTGCTGGATGAAGAGGATCAGTATCTCTACGCCTGGATCATCGAGCGCGAACCGACCCCGCCCGAATTCGAGGGGCCGATGATGACCCGCATTCGCGCCTTCATGCGCGCCCATGTCGCCGCCGAAGTGGCCAAGGGCATCGGCTGATGGACGCGGCGCTGGCGCGGACCGACATGGAGCTGGGCGGCGCGCCGGAGGGGCTGGACGCCCTGATCGTCGCTGAGCGGATCAAGGCCCAGGGCGGTCCCGCCCTGTTCGTCGCGCGCGACTATCAGCGCACAGGCAATTTTATCCAGGCGTTCCGCTTTTTCGCCAAGGATATTGAAGTTCTTGAATATCCTTCGTGGGATTGCCTGCCTTACGACCGGCTGAGCCCGACGGCCTCGGTCGCCGCCCAGCGCATGGCGACCCTGACCCGGCTGGCGACGCGCGATCCCGCGGACAGGACGCCGCTGTTGGTGGTCGCCACCGTAGCGGCCGCCGCCCAGCGCACGCCGCCGCGTAGCGCCGTCACCGGCGCCGGGTTCGCGGCCAAGGTCGGCGCCGATCTCGATACGGCGGCTCTGGAACGCTATGTCACGGCCAACGGCTATGTGCGCGCCTCGACCGTGTCGGAGCGCGGCGAATACGCCATTCGCGGCGGGGTGATCGATGTCTTCCCGCCGGGGTTCGACGAGCCGGTGCGGCTCGACATGTTCGGCTCGGAGCTGGAATCGATCCGCGCCTTCGATCCCGAGACCCAGCGCTCGACGCGCCAGTTAAAGGCGGTGTCGCTGTCCCCGGTGTCGGAGGTTCTGTTGGACGCGGACGCCATCTCGCGCTTCCGCAGCGGCTATCTGAACCTGTTCGGCGCGCCGGGCGACGAGCCGATGTACGCCGCCGTCAGCGAGGGCGCGCGCCGTCAGGGCGTCGAACACTGGCTGCCTCTGTTCTACGACCGGTTGGACACGCTGTTCGATTATCTGCCGGACACGTCGCCGGTCTTCCTCGACAGCCAGACGGAACAGGCGCGTGCGGAACGCTGGAACCTGACCGTCGACGCCTATGAGGCGCGCAAGGAGGCGGCGCGCGGCAAGGGCGGAGCGGCCTATCGCGCCCTGCCGCCAGCACGGCTCTATCTGGACGACGGCGACTGGAACAGCGCCTTGGCCGGTCGCGCCGTGCGCCGTCTGTCTCCGCTGGCCGCCGGTTCGGGCGAGGACGCCGGCGGTCGTCTGGGCCGCAGCTTCGCCGCCGAGCGTTCGCAGGACAGCGTCAATCTGTTCGCCGCCGTCGCTCAGCACGCCGAGGCGCTGAAGGGGCAGGGCAAGCGCGTCCTGTTCGCCTCATGGTCCGAAGGTTCGGCCGAACGTCTGGCCGCCATGCTGGGCGATCACGGTCTGACGCACGTCGTGGCCGTGCGCGACTGGGACGATGTGCGCGGCGCGCCGGACGGCATCTATCTGCGCGCGGTGCTGCCGGTCGAGCATGGTTTCGCCACCGACGACCTGGCCGTCATCTCCGAGACTGACATTCTGGGCGACCGCCTGGCGCGGCCCAAGCGCAAGCGGCGGGCGTCCAACTTCCTGGCTGAGGCGTCTGCCCTGACGGCTGGCGATCTGGTCGTTCACCTGGATCACGGCATCGGCCGTTATGAGGGTCTGCGGACGCTGGAGATCCAGGAAGCGCCTCACGACTGTCTCGAACTCCTCTACGCGGGTGAGAGCAAACTCTACCTGCCGGTTGAAAACATTGATCTTCTGACGCGCTACGGCACGGACGCAGAGGGAGTTCAGCTGGACCGTCTGGGCGGCGCGGGCTGGCAGGCGCGCAAGGCCAAGGCCAAGGAGCGCCTGCGCGCCATGGCCGAAGGGCTGATCGCTCTGGCCGCCAAGCGGGCGCTGAGGGTGTCCGACGCCATCGTGCTGCCCGCGGGTCTGTTCGACGAGTTCTGCGCCCGCTTCCCCTATGAGGAGACGGACGACCAGTTGAACGCCATCGGTGACGTGCTGGAGGATCTGGGCAAGGGCACGCCGATGGATCGCCTGATCTGCGGCGACGTCGGATTCGGCAAGACGGAGGTGGCCCTGCGCGCCGCCTTCGTCGTGGCCATGACCGGCCAACAGGTCGCCATCGTCTGCCCGACGACCCTGCTGGCGCGCCAGCACTTCAAGACGTTCAGCGAGCGCTTCGCCGGCTGGCCGATCAAGGTGCGCCACCTGTCGCGCATGGTCACGGCCAAGGACGCGAACGAGACCCGTGCGGGTCTGAAGGACGGCAGTTTCGAGATCGTGGTCGGCACCCACGCCGTGCTGGCCGATCAGGTCGGCTTCAAGGATCTGGGCCTCGTCATCGTCGACGAGGAGCAGCATTTCGGCGTCAAGCACAAGGAGAAGCTGAAGTCCCTGCGGGCCGATGTTCATCTGCTGACCCTGACGGCCACGCCCATTCCGCGCACCTTGCAGATGGCGCTGTCGGGCATTCGCGAGATGTCGATCATCGCCACCCCGCCGGTCGATCGTCTGGCGGTGCGGACCTATGTCACGCCGTGGGACCCGGTGCTGGTGCGTGAAGCCCTGCTGCGCGAGAAGTATCGCGGCGGCCAGGCCTATTACGTCGCGCCGCGCCTGAAGGACCTGCCCGACATCGAGCGCTTCCTGCGCGAACAGGTGCCCGAGGTGAAGTTCGTCGTCGGCCACGGCCAGATGAGCCCGACCCAGCTGGAAGCGGTGATGAGCGCCTTCTATGACGGCGAATATGACGTGCTGGTCTCGACCACCATCGTTGAAAGCGGCATCGACATTCCGACCGCCAATACCTTGGTCGTGCATCGCGCGGACATGTTCGGTCTGGCCCAGCTTCACCAGATCAGAGGTCGGATCGGCCGCTCCAAGGCGCGGGCCTTTGCCTATCTGACAACCGATCCGATCAAGCCGCTGAGCCTGTCGGCCGAGCGGCGTCTGCAGGTGCTCCAGTCGCTGGACAATCTGGGCGCGGGTTTCCAGCTGGCGAGCCACGATCTGGATCAGCGCGGCGGCGGCAACCTGCTGGGCGACGAACAGTCGGGCCACATTCGCGAGGTCGGCGTCGAACTGTATCAGCAGATGCTGGAGGACGCCGTCGCCGAACTGCGCGAGCAGGGCGAGGCGGCGCCGGATCGCGGCTGGTCGCCCTCGATCAATGTCGGCGCGGCCGTATTGATTCCAGAGGATTACGTCCCGGACCTGAACGTCCGTCTGAGCCTGTATCGCCGCCTGTCCGACGCCGAGAAGATGGAGGACCGCGAGGCGATGGCCGCCGAACTGATCGACCGGTTCGGCCCTCTGCCGGACGAGGCGCAGCAACTTCTGCGGATCGTCGGGATCAAGGCCAACTGCCGCACCGCCATGATCGAAAAGATCGACATCGGACCCAAGGGCGCGGTGCTGACCCTGCGCAACAACACCTTCCCCAACCCGATGGGCCTGGTGGGTCTGATCCAGAAGAACCACGCCTTCTGGAAGATTCGGCCGGACCAGAAGATCGTCGTGAAGGGCGATTGGTCGACGCCCGACGACCGCCTGAAGGTCGCCGAGCGGATCACGGCCGATCTGGCGCGGGTGGCGGGCGCGGCCTAGCCGGCTCGCGCCTGCATGCTTCGCATCACGGCGCCGAACAGGTTGACGTAGTCGTCGGTCCAAGGCCGCACCTCCGTCGGCGCCAGCTTGCGCCAGCGTCCGTCGGCTCTGAAGTCGGCCAGTCCTTCGGCCGTCGGCGAGATGACCAGGGCCTCGGTCGAAGCCTCGGCCATCAGGGCCGCTTCGGGGTGTTCGATATAGACCTGATGCAGCTCGGCCGCGCCCAGTTCGCGCGCGGCGGCGACGGCGGGCAGGGTGATGTCCAGATTGCGGTTGGACAGGTGAAGCACGACCACGCCCGTGGGCTTGAGCAGCTTGAGATAGCCCTCGATCGCCTCACGGGTCAGCAGATGGGTCGGCACGGCGTCGGACGAGAAGGCGTCGATCACCAACAGGTCATAAGAGCCGGGAGCCTCCCGGTTCAACGTCAGCCGCGCATCACCCAGAACGGTGCGGATCGGACCGTCGGCGCAATCCGAGATGAAGGTGAACCACTTGGGATCGCGGGACAGGCGATCGACCATGGGATCGATCTCGAAGAAGCTCATCTGGTCCGAGGCGCGCTTGTAGGCCGCCATGGCGCCCGAGCCCTGTCCCACGATGCCGATCACGGCGCCTGGACCGCGCGCCTGGATCAGCTCCGCCGCCTGACCCAGAGGCGTGGTCTGCGCATAGTACATGGTCGGGGCGCAGGCGAAATCAGGATTGCGCGCCTGGGCGCCGTGCAGAGTTGTGCCGTGCATCAGCACATGAATGTCGCCTCCCATCTTGGGATCGGCCGTGGCCGCCACGCGCATGACGCCGAAGAAGCTGCGTTCGGTCAGGCTCCAGTCATAGCCGCGCCCGATGTAATGGGCCGAGAGGGTCATGGCGGCGACGACGGCCGTGAACATCAACGCTCGGTCCCGGATCAGGAAGGCGCAAAGCGCGGCGACGCCCAGGATGATCTGAGCCGTTGTGGTCAGGCCGAAATCGCTGAAGGCCGCTCTCAGCGGCGGATCGTAACGCAGCATCTCGAAGAGCAGGGGCACGAAGGCGGCGAGCATCAGTCCAGCTGTCATCAGCCAGACTGTCCGTTTGGTCGGGCGGTCGCCGAGCCAGGGCCGGGCCAGACACACCAGCACCATGACCAGCGGATACTCCAGCACCGTCTCGAACACGACCGGCGCGATCAGGGCGGTGAAGGCGCCGCCCAGCACGCCGCCCAGCGACAGCAGAAGATAGAATTCCGTCAGCCGGTCCGGGGCTGGGCGCCGGGCCGCCATCTGCTGGTGGCACATCAGGGCGGTGAAGAAGAAGCCCAGCAGATGCAGCCCCAGCAGGGTCAGCCATTGGCCGGTCGTCATGCCGACCAGGGCGGCGATCATGACGGTGAAGGTCGCCTGGGCCAGCAAGGTGATGGACAGGGGAATCCAGGGCTTGGCCTGAAAGGCGATGACGAAGGTCAGAAGATAGAGCGCCAGGGGCGCCACCCAGAGGAAGGGCGCAGAGGCCACGTCGGTTGAAAGATGAGTGGTGACGCCCAGCATCAGGCTGGACGGCGCCGCCGCCAGCAGCACCAGCACCGCCTTGCGACGCCAGGGAATGGGCGGGCTGCGCTCCTTGGTCGGACGGGCCTGAACGACGCCGCCGGTGCGCGGCATGAGCGTCAGCAGCCCCACCAGAATGGCGGCGAAGACGCCATAGCCGACCGTCCAGCCCCATCTTTGCCCTGACAGCGAGGCGAGCGGCTCGATCAGGGCCGGATAGGCCAGAAGCGCCAGAAAGCTGCCCAGGTTGGAGGCGGCGTAGAGGACATAGGGGTTGGCCCCGTCGGGCCGCCCTGCGCGGACTCGCGCATACCAGGCCTGCAGCAGGGGCGCCGTGGCCGACAGCACGGCGAAAGGCGCGCCGACGGACAACGCCAGCGCGCCGAGCAGCCAGCCGATGGGAGCGGACGGGTCGGGATCGCCCAGCGCCTGGGTGATGCTCAGGGGCAGAAACAGGGCGGCGGCCGCCAGCAGGATCAGATGAACCGTCGCCTGGAGCCGGATCGAGGGGATGCGCTGCAGCAGGTGCGCGTAGAGATAGCCCGCCAGCAAGGCCGCCTGGAAGAAGACCATGGCGGTGTTCCACACCGATGGCGAGCCGCCCAGAAGGGGCAGCACCAGTTTCGTCGTCATCGGCTGGACGACGAAAACCAGACTGGCCGAGGTGAAGACGGCGACGGCGAAGGCCGCAGGTGTTATCGCATCGATCCTGCGATGCGCCGGAGACAGG
>PJUF01000582.1_pt1 | contig 24980 bp, 31 predicted proteins | sample 1512191 | NCBI WGS metagenome assembly PJUF01 (sample SAMN08177673, study PRJNA422409) | Feces metagenome, whole genome shotgun sequencing project. | isolation source: Chicken feces (3) enriched on wood chips | host: Gallus gallus | place: USA: Madison | collected 2015-01-15 | reverse complement strand
CCTCGGCGCGCTCGACCAGGGCCAACTGCAGCCCGCGGATCTGGCCCACCAGAGTGTCGATATAATCACGCACATAGAGGCGGAAGTCGGTCGCGACCTGGTCGTTGCGCGAGCGCGCAGTGTGGAGGCGCCCGGCGGCGTCGCCGATCTTCTCGCGCAGGCGGCTTTCGACATTCATATGAATGTCTTCGAGCGCCCGCGAGAATTTGAACTGGCCGCCCTCGATTTCGGCGAGCACCTCATCTAGACCGGCGAGGATGGCGTCGCGATCGTGTCGCGTCAAAATGCCCGTGGCCTCAAGCATTGTCGCATGGGCCTTCGATCCGGCAATATCCTGGCGGTAGAGGCGCTGGTCGAAGCCGATGGAGGCGTTGATCTCCTCCATGATGGCATCGGGCGCCTCGGCGAACCGGCCGCCCCACATCTTGTTGCTCAGAGCCTTGTCCGACGGAGACACCATGGAAAATACCCGCTCAAAAGGTCCCCGATCCGCACCTCGATGGGCTTTGCCGGCGGCTGCGGGGGTGGTCATTGTTGCTGGGTCTATAACGGCATGGCTGGTGCTCGGCAATGCCGGCACGGCCAATGAGTGCCCGGTGCAGGCCGGTCCGGCACAGATCGTGGACGCGGCGGCGCGCGGCGAACTGGCCGCGCTCAACGGGACCGGCGAGGGCCGCGGCTATGCTGACATGGCCTTCAAGGACGAGAATGGCGCCGAGATGAGCGTCGCCGACTTTGCCGGCAAGTTCCTGCTGGTCAATTTCTGGGCCAGCTGGTGCGTGCCCTGCCGCGAGGAGATGCCGGCGCTCGACGCCATCGCGACCGAATACAATTCCGACAAGTTCATGGTGCTGCCCATCAACCTCGATATCGGGGAAGGGGGGCTCGAAAAGGCGAAAGACTTCCTCGACGAGGGACAGTTCCAGAACCTGCCGCTTTATGCCGACAATACCTTTGCAGCCTTCGATCGCCTGAAGCGCGAAGCAGTGGCCATCGGCCTGCCCGCCACGTTGCTGCTCGATCCGGAAGGGTGCGAACTAGCCGTGCTGCAGGGCCCGGCGGAATGGCACAGCAGCGACGGCAAGGCGGTGGTGGATGCGCTGATCGGGCTCAGGGGGTAGGGGCGCAGCGCGCCATGCAAACGGACCCCCACCTAGCCTCCCCCTGAAGGAGGGGAGGGACGTATCGTGGTTTGGGCGGGATCTGTGATGAGCAGCTCTTCTCCTCCCCCTTCTTCAGGGGGGGGCGGGTGGGCGTGGCGAACAGGCTAAACCAGCAGATTGACGTCCGCGCCGTTGAGCGGGGCTTCGTCTGGGCCGGTGGTGGGCAGCGGGGAGGCGGCGTTTTCGGTCTGGGCCTGCATCATCTGGGCGCGCAGGCGCGCGACTTCGAGCAGGTGCCCGCCCTCGGGCACGCCCTTTTCATGAACGATGCGATTGATCATGACCGATGGGGCGATGCCGATGCCGGTGCCCATGGCGGGTTCAGGCGAGCTTGTCGACCCGCGTGCCCTGGCCGGGCGGCGGGGCGGACAGCGCAGTCTGCATCAGGGTGTTGATAAGGTCCATTTCCATCTCGTGGGATTTCTTGACCACGGCGATCTGCACGGAATTCTGCGTCGTCGCCATGCGCGCGGTCAGCAGATTTGTGGCGAGATCGGTGTTCATGCCGCACCCGGATGGAATGGTTGTGTTTCAACCCTAGTTAAGACGCGTTAACGCCAGCTTGCGGCAAAGGCATAATTTTGTGTCAACGCGGTCGCACTAGCGTCCGCCCCAGAGCGGCACGTTTCGCCGCTTCATCAGTGGCGCCAGCGCGACGCCGGCGGCAAAACCGCCAACATGGGCCCACCAGGCAACGGGCTCGTCCGAGCCGATGACGACATAAAAGAGCTGCGTCGCGATCCAGAAACCGAGCATCCAGAAGGCGGGCACGGGCAGCGGGATCAACCACACGATGCGCGCGAGGACGAAGACGCGGGCATGGGGAAAGAGCACGATATAGGCGCCCATGACCCCGGCTACTGCTCCCGAGGCGCCGATCAGCGGACCATTGCCATCGAGATTGAAGAGCAGATGGGCGAGTGCCGCGAGGACGGCGCAGGCAATGTAGAAGACCAGGTATTTCACATGGCCCAATGCGTCCTCGATATTGTCGCCAAAAACCCAGAGGAACAGCATGTTGGTGAGCAGGTGCAGCCAGTCCGCATGGAGGAAGGCATAGGTGACGAGGTTGGCCCAATCGGGCAGCCACGGCACGGGCTGGGGATAGAGGTCGCGCACGACGATGGGGATCATGCCGAAATCGATGGTGGCCTGGTCGAAGGCGGCTGGCGGCAAGAGCGCCTGCACGCAAAAGACCAGGATCGTCGTCGCGATCAGGGCATAGTTGACGACGGGAAAGTCGACATGGCGGATGGGGTTGCTGTCATGGAGGGGCAGGAACATTTTCAGTCTCTCATCGACAGCGGAGTATCCGTTTTCTCGTCATCACCCGGCCTGACCGGCTGATCCATTGTTCCGTGCTCGCCGAGGGGCGGATTGCCCGGTCAAGCCGGGCAATGACGTCAGACGAGAGATCGAGATCACTCGCCCTTTTTGACATCACCGTAATTGCCGGGCACCCAAAGGATGTCCCTGGTGCCATTGGCATTGGCGACGCGGCCGAGGACGAAGAGCAGGTCCGAGAGGCGGTTGAGGTATTTGAGCGCTTCGGGACTGGTATCAGGTTCGGCCTCGACCAAGGCCGCCACCAGGCGTTCGGCGCGGCGGGTGACGGTGCGCGCGATATGGAGCGCGGTGGAGAGGGGCGTGCCGCCGGGCAAGATGAAGCTCGTCAGCGGTGCGAGGTCGGCATTGAAATGGTCGATCTGGGTTTCGAGCCATTCGGTCTGCACCGGGCGGACGCGAAGACTGGGGTATTCGGCGTTGGGATCGTCGGCGCCGGGGGTCGCGAGGTCCGAGCCGACATCGAAGAGATCGTTCTGGATGCGGGCCAGGACAGTGTCGATGGCCGGCTGGTCGGCGGCGGAAAGGCGGGCTTGCCCGATAAAGGCATTGGCCTCCTCGGTCGTGCCATAGGCCTCGATCCTGAGGTCGTGCTTGTTACGGCGCGGCCCGCGCACGAGGCCGGTCGTGCCGGTGTCGCCGGTGCGGGTGTAGATCTTGTTGAGCTTGACCATGGTCGGTCAGCCGCCGCGGCCGAACAGGAACAGGGCGCCGAGCAGCAGTACGAGGGCGACGGCCTGTCCGATGACGCGCAGGCGCATCAGGCGCTGGCTGGTATTGCCCGGGCCGCCTTTGAGCATGTTCCAGAGGCCCATGCCCAGCACGATGACCACGAAGAGCAGCGCCAGGGCGATGGCGATATTGAGAAGGGTTTGCATATCAGCCTTAACGGATGGAGGAGGCGATTGGATTGCCCGAGATATAAGCGGTGAGGCCGTCCGCGACAGCGTCATAGATGGCACGGATTCGGTGCGAGGTGAACAATTCCCTGTGCGTGGTGAGCCAGACCGGCATGGGCGGGATGCCCAATTCGATCGGGATGACGACGAGGCCGGGGGTGCGGCGGGCCAGATGGAGTTGGCCAAAACCGATGCCGAGGCCGGCGCGCATCAATTCCCAGAGATGGGTCTGGTTGTCCGAGCGGAGGAGGAAATAGTCGCGGCTGAGGTCGTAGCCGAGCGAGCGGGCGTGTAGAATTATGGCGTCTGAACGGTCGAAGCCGAGGATGTCGTGGGTCCAGAGGTCGTCGAGGCTGGTCGGGGTGCCGCGGCGGGCGAGATAGCTTTCATGCGCCACCGGCACGAGCGGAATATCGCCCAGATGCCGGGTGACCAGTTCGAGCTGGGTGGGGCGGAACATGCGGATGGCGATGTCGGCCTCGCGCATCAGCAGGTTTTCCGCCGAGTCCGACGGCACGGATTCGATGGCGATGCGGGGATGGAGCTTGCGCGCATCGGCGAGAATGGCGGGCAGCACATAGTTGGAAATCATGGTGCTGGCGGTGAGACGCACCGTGCCGCCGGTGTCGTCGAGCGCGCCGGCCGCCAGAATGCCGGCCTGGGCGAGGGCGGACTGGGCCTGGCGCACCGGTTCGTAGAGCCTGAGGGCGGTCGGGTTGGGCTTGAGGCCGGTGAGGGTGCGCTCGAAGAGGCTGAGGCCGAGATCAGCTTCCAGCGTCTCGATATGACGGCCGACGGTGGGTTGGCTAAGGCCAAGGCCGCGCGCGGCGCCCGAAAGCGAGCCCTCGGCGATGACGGCGGCGAAACTGCGCCAGAGCGCCCAGTCTGGTTCTCTATTCATTTTTGAATGTCAGATCGACGATTTCTGCTGATCGATATTCATCATTGTATCGATCATCTTTGGCTCCAGCAACAGCAGGAGGACGAGATGTCCAAGGGTAAAGTTACGGTTCTGGGCAGCAATGGTCACCTCGGCAATGCCGCGATCGTGGCCTTTCGCGACGCCGGATGGGTAGTCACAGGCCTCGGGCGCGCCAACCGGCGTCCAGTGGCGGGGACCGCGTTCACCGCCGGCGATGCCGACGATGTCGCGGTGGTGAAGGCGGCGATCGCCGATGCCGACGTGGTGGTGCATGGCCTGCACCTGCGCTACGACCTGTGGGGCAATGGCCGGGCCGAAAGGCAGTTGCAGGTGGTGCTCGATGCCATGGCGGGCAGCGGCAAGACGCTTCTGTTTCCCGGCACGATCTACAGTTACCGGGGCAGCGACCGCACGGTGGCGCCGGGCCTGCGGCAGAGCGCGGAACAGCCGCGCGGCGCCATTCGCATCAGGCTCGAAGAGATGCTGCGCGAGGCGGCAGCGGCTCGGGGGTTTCAGGTGATTGTCCTCAGGGCCGGCGATTTTTTCGGCGGCGGCAATACCGGTGACTGGTTCGATGCCGGCATGCTGATGGATGTGGGCAAGGGCCGGCTCTATCACCTGGGCGCGCTGGCGATGCGCCACAGCTGGGCCTATCTGCCCGATCTCGGCCGGGCTTTCGTCGCCCTGGCCGAACGGCGCGAGAGCCTCGAGCGGTTCGAGAATTTCCATTTTGCCGGCCATTGGGTGGCCCATGCACAGGTGATGGCGGCGATCCAGTCAAGTCGGGGGCAGAAGCTCTCGGTCGCGCCCTTCCCTTGGTGGCTGCTGCGCGCGATGGGGCTGGTCAATCCGGTCATGCGCGATCTCTATCGGATGCGCTATCTCTGGCTCAACGAGATGGAACTGGTCGATCCGCGGCTCGACGCGCTGCTCGGACCGGGCTTTGTGACGCCATTCGAGGCCGCGGTGGCGGCGAGCCTCACCGACCTCGACCAAGCCAAGCAACCGGCCCTCAGGGCGGCGTGAAAGGAGCTTTGTGGTGAAGGACGTCATCATCTGGCAGCGCGTCGAAGGCGGGCTGGTGTTTGGCGCGGGACTTGGACTGTTCGCGCTTTCGGGGGCGGGCATGGCCTGGTGGCTGGCCCTCCTCGCCTTCTTCGTGCCCGATCTCAGCTTTTTTGCCTATGGGCTGGGAGCCAGGGTGGGCGCGCGGGTCTACAATCTCGCGCATGTCTATGCGCTGGGGGCAGTGCTGATGGCGCTGGGCGGCGTGATGGACTGGCCCGTTGTCGCCGGGCTAGGCGCCCTCTGGCTGGCGCATTCCGGTTTCGATCGGCTGTTCGGATACGGGCTCAAGGCGGAAAGCGGGTTTGAGGACACGCATCTGGGGCGGATCGGGGAGCGGAGACGAGGGACTCATCAAAAGGTCAGGATCTGATCTGAGATCAAACCCCTCATCCCGCCCTGTGGGCCACCTTCTCTCCTCACGGGAGAAGGGATACGGCTCGTCTCACGTCTTGGGGGCTCCAGCCGGCGGCTCGCAAGTCCCTAAGACTTTGCGAACCCTTCGATTTGCTGAGCTTGTCGCCGTCATCCCCAAGGAGCAGGCGGTGGAAATGATAGATGGGGATGGGCAGGCCCAGGAGCATCTGCAGCAGGACGTGGATGTCGGTAGCAGCTTCGAGGTCGCGGCCGCGGGTGACATGGGTGATAGCCTCGGCCGCATCGTCGACAACGACGCTGAGGTGATAGCTCGTGGGCGTATCCTTGCGCTGCAACACCACATCGCCCCAGCGCTGGGGCCGCGCGTAGCGGATCTGCGGCCGGTCCAACACCGTGGGGCCGATAACCGAATAGGTCAGCATGCCGGTGCGCTCCAGCGCAGCATCGGTATCAAGGCGGAACTGGACCGGGTCGCCGCGTTCGAGACGCTCGATCCGCTCGGCATTGGACAAATGCCTACAGGTGCCGGGATAGAGCGGTGCACCATCGGGGTCGGAACCGGTGGCGTGTTCGGCAATTTCGCTACGCGTACAGAAGCAGGGATAAAGGAGATCGACGTCACGCAGGCGGTTGGCCGCGGCGGCATAGAGGTCGAAGCGCTGGGACTGGATGAGGACCGGTTCGGGCCAGTCGAGCCCGAGCCAATGCAGGTCGGCGAAGATCGCCTCGGTAAATTCGGGTTTACAGCGCTGGACGTCGATGTCTTCGATGCGCAAATGCGCAATGCCGCCGAGCTTTGCCGCTGCATCCCAGGTCACGAGCGCCGAAAGCGCGTGGCCGAGATGGAGATAACCGTTGGGGCTGGGCGCGAAGCGCAGTTTTGGCCTTTGCATAGCCCCTATCTAGACCACGATGGCATTCCCGCGAAGGCGAGAGTCTCAATTTTGGTGCCTTGAATAGCCGGCCTACCCGCCTGACCGGGAAGGAGCCGGTGGAGTAATTGACTTTGCTGACCGATGACATCCCGCCGACCATAGACACGCCCCAAGGCGTGGCCTGGCATATCGGCCACCTTACGGGCCGTGATCCACGCCTCTTGCCCATGCTTGAGGCCGTCGGCGAGGTGCTGCCGCGCGTCAACCCAAAGGGCTTTGCCGGCATGGCCAAGGTCATCTGCGGGCAACAGATTTCGGTCCAGAGCGCCGCAGCCATCTGGGGTCGGTTTAGCGTCCTTCCCGGTGCGCTGGACCCGGCTGGCTATCTGGCGCTCGAGGAAGAAACGGTGCGCGGCGCCGGCTTTTCTCGCGGCAAGTTTCTCACCTTGCTGGCCGTGGCGGAGACAATCATCGCGGGCGACCTCGACCTTGATCATATCGACGGCCTGCCGGCAGAGGAGGCGGTGGCTCGGCTCGTGGCGCTCAAGGGCATCGGGCCGTGGACGGCCGAGGTTTACCTGCTGTTCTGCGCCGGGCATCCGGACATTTTTCCGGCGGGCGACCTGGCGCTGCTCAAGGCGGCGCATCATGGCCTTGGCCTTGACGCCCGTCCGACGATCAAGGAGATGATCGTCCTGGCCGAGGACTGGTCGCCCCATCGCTCGGCCGCTGCCTTGTTGTTATGGCGCTATTTCGCTGCGCTCAAGCAAAGAGAATCGAGCCTTCTATGACCAAGCTTTCCGGCCCCATGCTCGCACCCGCCAATGGCCAGGCGCCCGACAGCGCCGTGGTGCTGCTGCATGGCTATGGCAGCGACGGCAATGATCTCATCGCCATGGCGCCGCATTTTCAGCATCTGTTGCCCGGCGCGCTCTTCGTCTCGCCCCATGCGCCGCACGCGCTCGGCATGGGCGGCTTTCAGTGGTTTGCCATCGACTGGGCCGGTGACCGGCTGGCCAGCCGCCAGACCGGAGTGATTGCCGCCCGACCGGTGGTGCTCGAATTTCTCGAAGACCTCTGGAGCCAGACCGGCATCGCGCCGGGGCGGACAATCCTTGCCGGGTTCAGCCAGGGCGCGATGATGGCGCTGCATGTGGGCCTGTCGCTGCCCAAGGACAAGACGCTGATGGGGGTGGTCGGCATTTCGGGGGCCTTCCTGCCACCGGAGGAATTTGGATCGGATAAGCTGGCGCGTCCGCCGGTGTGCCTCGTACATGGCGACATGGACGAAGTGGTCGATCCCAACCACAGCGCGGAGGCCAATACGCTGCTTACCGAGGCGGGCTTTGCGGTGGATTACCATATCAGCCGAGGCGTCGGTCACGGGGTGGCGCCGGACGGGATGGACGCCATTGCCGCCTTCATCGAACGGGTGGCAAAATAAGCCCTTTGCCCCGCTTCACACGCCCGACACAAAGGGCTTAGTATAAGGGGGCTATGGACTTACGCGATTCCCGTTTCGGGAGACTCAAGTGACTATCCATGTGTCGCCTGAGGCTTGTCCCGCCCTTGTTCTGAACGCCGACTTCCGGCCGCTCAGTTACTATCCGCTGTCGCTATGGTCCTGGCAGGACGCGATAAAGGCGGTGTGCCTGGACAGGGTGAACATCGTTTCCCACTACGACACGGTAATCCACTCGCCCAGTTTCGAGATGCGGCTCCCCAGCGTCGTGTCCCTGCGCGAATATGTGAAGCCTGCCCGGCATCCGGCCTTTACCCGCTTCAACGTCTTCCTGCGCGACCGCTTCCAGTGCCAGTATTGCGGCTCGACGCATGACCTGACCTTCGACCATGTGATCCCGCGCTCCAAGGGCGGGCTGACAACATGGGAGAACGTTGTGGCTGCCTGCGCGCCGTGCAATCTGCGCAAGGCCAACCGGCTGCCGAGCGAAATCAAGATGTTCCCCCACCAAGCGCCCTATGCGCCGACCGTGCATGACCTGCACAATAATGGCCGGGCATTTCCGCCCAACCACCTGCATCAGAGCTGGCTCGACTATCTCTACTGGGACATCGAACTCGAGCCCTGAGGTGGTCAGGCCTTGTTGCGGCGGTACTGGACGACGATGGCAGTGACCAGAAGCACCACGATGGCCGCCGAAATCAGCGCGTTATAGCCGGCCAGCGAAATGCCGAGGAAGCGGAACTGCACGGCCTCGCAACTGATGACGGGCTGGAGATTGGTCAGAGATTCGAGCGAGATGCTGCCGCCTGAACCGGTGCCCGAGCAGGTGGTCGGGCCGGGCCAGAAGCCCCATTCGACCCCGGAATGGTAGATGCCGAGATAAGTGCCCCAGGCAAAGAGCGCCGTGACGATACCCATGCCGGCATACCAGGCGGGCAAAGGCAGGCGGTTCCACAGCACGAGGATCAAGGCCAGGAGCGGCAGGCCCCAGTAATAGGGCAGGCGCTGTTCGAGGCATAATTCGCACGGATAGAGGCCGCCGATGAACTGGGACCCAAGCGCCCCTAATATGGTCGCGAGGCCGAGAATGAAGGCAAGGCCGGCGCTGAGCTTGTCTAGGGGGCGGGCAGGGGTCATGGGAGAAACTCTGGGGTGACGCTGGGCAAGGGCAATAGGCCCGGCTTGTGGCAAAATCCAGCCGGTAAACGTTTCCGTGATCAGTCGCCCGGCAGCGTCAGGCCCAGCGCCCGGCGCAGGGCGATGGCATTGGCCGGGGCGTGCAGTTTGTCCTCGTGCACGAAATAGGCATAGACGTCGCGCCCCGCATCGCGCCAGCCGCCGATCGTTTCGGCCCAATCCGCAATGTCGCGCTCAGTGTAACCCGTTGCATCGTCTCGGGCCGGGCCTTGCAGGCGGCAATAGGCAAAGTCGGCAGTGAGGTCGCGGGAAGGATTTTCGGCGGTGTCAGCGATGACGCGAGCGACATTGTAGCGGGCAAAGAGCGCGTCGGCTTCGCCGGTATTGAAGCTGTCGTGGCGCGGCTCGATGGCGTGGCGGATGGCGCCGACGCCCGTCGCGTCGAGATAGGGCGCGTGCTTTGCGCCATCGGCCTTGCCGGCGAGCGCGAGATAGGCGTCCACGGTTGTGGGCAGGAGGTCGAGAAATCCGCCGACACGGTCGGGGTCATATGCCAGGTTGGGCGGCAATTGCCAGACAAAGGGGCCGAGCCGTTGCCCGAGGGCCAAGGGACCCGATGCAAAAAAGTTGGCGAGGGGCTGGGCGCAGTCCTTAAGGCGCTTGATATGGGTGACCAGTTGCGGTCCCTTGATCGAGAACTGGAAATCGGCCGGCGTTTCCCCGGCCCAGCGCTGGAAGCTCTCGGGCTTCTGGTTGGCCCGGAAGGTGGCGTTGATCTCGATCGAGGTGAGGCGGCTGGCCGCGTAGGCAAGCTCCTTTTTCTGCACGAGGCCCTCGGGAAAGAAGGTGCCGCGCCAGGGCTCGAAGACCCATCCGGCCGTGCCGGTCCTGACTGATCCCAAACTGGGCATGCGATATCCTCCACAGGCGATCAGCTTGGCCGCGGCGGCAAGGCTTTGCAATGGGCAGACAACCGACAGGTCTGGTAATCTTTTTTTGCCGTATTTGGGTGCATGGTGAACAATCAGTTTCAAAGGGTCGTTGTTTGCGCCGCTCCACCATTGCTTCCGTGACTGCCGCCATGCTGATCGGCCTCGATCCCTTGGCGGCGCAGGCCTGCGAAAGCCTGCGGCTCGTGCCGGGCGGCGTCGTCACGCAGGTGACCGACGGCGATACGGTCGTGCTCGATTCGGGGCTCGTCGTGCGGATGATCGGCATGCAGGCGCCCAAGCTGCCGCTGGGGCGGGATGGATATCCGACATGGCCGCTAGCGCCCGAGGCCAAGGCGGCGCTCGAGGCGCTGGCCTTGAACAAGAGCGTGACCCTGGGCTATGGCGGGGAGGAAGTGGACCGCTATGACCGGGCGCTGGCGCAGGTTTTCGTGGATGGCGTAAACGGCGAGCAGGTGTGGGCGCAGCAGCACATGATGCGGTCCGGCCTTGGCCGGGTCTACTCGTTTCCCGATAACCGGCAATGCCTGGATCAACTCTTTGCGGCGGAGGCGCAAGCACGCGCCGAACGGCTTGGAATCTGGGCCGATCCCTATTACAGCGTGCGGGCGGCGGATCGCCCAGCGGAGATTCTGGCGCGCGTGGGCCAGTATGAGCTGGTCGAGGGCCGCGTTCTTCTGGCCGACAGGAGCGGCTCGCGCGTCTATCTCAATTTCGGCCGCTTCTGGAAGGAAGACTTCACGGCCGTGATCGAGGCGGCGGCGCTGAAGCTTTTTGCCGAAATGGGGCGCGATCCGGTGACCCTGGACGGCGCGCTGGTGCGGATACGGGGGTGGGTGGACGACCGGGATGGTCCACGCATCGAGGTGACTCATCCCGAGCAGATCGAGGTTCTTGCAAGGCCATGACCGCGCGTTTGGGCAAAAAGCTGGTACGGATCGGGCTTGTGGGCGTCAGCGTTCTGGCATTGACGGCCTGCTCGAGTTTGCTCGGGTCCGGGGTCAATGTGGCGCGCACGGGCGACAATCCGGCGCCGACCGTTGTGCCGCAGGGCACCGATCCCGATGATTCCGTCCTCGGCCTGCGCGAACATCCGCGCATCGTGGCGGCTTATGGCGGCATCTATGAAGACCGTCCCGCCGAGATCATGGTTGCCCGGATAGTCGGGCGGCTGCTGGCGGCGGCCAACCAGCCGAATTTGAAGTTCCAGGTCACCATCCTGGATACCTCTGAGGTCAATGCCTTCGCGCTGCCGGGCGGCTATATCTACGTGACCCGCGGCATCCTGGCGCTGGCCTCGGACACGAGCGAGCTGGCTGCGGTGCTGGCGCACGAGATCGCCCACGTGACGCTGCGCCATGCGCGCGCCCGTACCGACCGCACGCGACAGACGCAAATCGTCGATCGCGTCATTACCGGCATTTTCGGCGGCGATACCTCGACCGATGCCACGGCCAACCGGACGCGCCAGCAACTGGCCGCCTTCAGCCAGAACCAAGAGCTCGATGCCGACAAGGAAGGCATCAAGTTTGCGGGCAAGGCGGGCTACGACCCGCAGGCGGCCGCGCGGTTCCTGGGGGTGATGAGCCGGTTTGCAGCCTTCTCGGCAGGCGCTGCGAGCGGCAATGAGGGGTTCCTCTCCTCCCATCCCTCGACCCCGGCGCGCATCGAAACCGCACTTTCGACGGCGCGCAGCATGTTCGGCTCGGGCGATGCAGGCGAAACCGATCGCGAGGCCTATCTTTCGGCGATTTCGGGGCTCAGCTTCGGCGACAGCCCGGCGCAGGGGTCGGTGGTGGGGCAACGCTTCATTCATCCGGCCAACAAGTTCACCTTTACCGTGCCGCAGGGCTATACGCTGCAGACGGCGCAGAGCGCGGTGGTCGGGGTGGCGGGCGACGGCGAGGCGGTGCGCTTCGACAGCGCCCAGGTGCAGCCCAACATGTCGCTGACGGACTATCTCAAGTCCGGCTGGATTGCCGGGCTCAAGACCGAGACGGTCAAGGCGGTCGAGAATAACGGGCTCGAAATGGCTTCGGGCCTGGCCCAGACCGACCAGTGGTTCTTCCGCGTGGCGGTGATGCGGCTCGATGGCGAGGTCTATCGCTTCATCTTTGCAGCCAAGAGCGACAGTGCGCGCTTCCAGCAGGGGGCCGATGCCACGATCCAGAGCTTCCGGCGGACCACTGCAGCCGATCTCAGCCAGATCCGGCAATTGGCGATCCGGCTGGTGACGGCGCGGCCGGGCGAGAATGCTGACCGGCTGGCGGCGCAGATGGCCGATATTTCTGGCGCCCGGGAGCTGTTCTACATCCTCAATAACCTGTTCCCCGGCGATCCGCTGGTGCCGGGGCAGCGCTACAAGATTGTCGCCCGGCCCTAGAGGGCGTCGGCTGCGCGTTCTATGGTGGCGGTGGAGCCGTCAGTGCCAGAGCCGAACATGTTGGCGACATTGTCACCCAGAAGGGTGAAGGTCGCCACCAGGGCGATGGCGATGATCGTGCCCAAAAGGGCATATTCTATGGCTGTTGTGCCGCTCTGGTCGGCAGCGAAGCGCTTGAAAATCTGCGCCAGCATGGATGCTCCGTGCATGATCGGCCTTCTGGCCTACACCGTCTTCCTGGGGTGAGCCCGCCCGGTCTTGAGCTGGCTCTAGAGCAGATCGCAGAGTGCTGCGATCAAAGGTTCGTCGGCTGGAGGCATGGGATAGTCGCGCAGGGCCTGCGGGCGCACCCATTTGAGGGCGATATGTTCGCGGGCCTGCGGTGTCCCCTGCCATTTCCGGCAGACGTAAAGTGGCATCAACAGATGAATGCTTTCGTAAGCATGGCTGGCAAAGGAGATCGGCGCCAGGCACGCTTCCTTGGTCTCGATGCCCAACTCCTCGCGCAGTTCGCGGATCAGCGCGGCCTCCGGCGTTTCCCCCGCCTCGACCTTGCCGCCGGGAAACTCCCACAGGCCTGCCATGGACTTGCCCTCGGGACGCTGGGCGATCAGCACGCGCCGGTCGGCATCGACAAGGGCGCAGGCGACGACGAGAAGCAGCGGTTTTTCGGTCAACGAGGTGCTCCGGGCACGCAATAGGCGTAGTCGTACTGATGGGAATAGCCGAGGCCGGCATAGAGGGCCTTGGCCCCGTCATTATCGCCCTGGACGTTGAGCGCGGCGTAGCGCGCACCCATGCCTTTTGCCCAGGCCAGGCCCGAGCGCATCATGGCGCTGCCCAGGCCCTGGCGGCGGCGGGACGGGTCGGTGACGACATTGCCGGTAATGACGATGCCGTCGGCGACCGCCATGATCGAGGAGGCGACGGCCTCGCCGTCGCGGGTCAGGACCACGCCCGTGGCCGGGACCTTGAAAGCGGCCAGAAGGCTTTCCATTGCCGCCATGGTGGCATCGTCATAGCCCTGCAGGCGGCGGGCGACGGCGAGGAATTTGGGGTCGAGGACCGGCAGGAACAGGGCCTCCTTGTCCGCTTCGACATCGCCCAGTTCCATGGCGAGGAGATGGCTTGGATCGATGGTCTGCCAGCCGGCCTCGTCCAACGTGGCGTTGAGCTCGGGGCTCGAAAGCGGGGTGATGCGGAAGACGGGCTTTATTTTGTGCCGCACCATCCAGGAGGCGGCCGAGATGACGCGCAGGTCCGCATCCTCGAAATCGTCGGGGTCGAAACACTGGGTGGAATTGGCGCGCTTGGTATAGCCGCCGGCGGCGCGCCGGACCCATGAGCCGTCCCATTCCACGATTGTGCCCGGCCAGGCCTCAAGGCCTGCGCTTTCGAAGGCTTCGATCGAGGGCAGGGTCACGTCAGCTCCGATAGTCGCCGTTGATGGTGATGTAGCCATGGGTAAGGTCGCAGGTATAGACCGTCGCCCTGCCCTCGCCGAGACCGAGGCTGACGGTCAATTCGAGCTCCTCGCCTTTCATGTAGGCGCTGGTGGCCGTCTCGTCGTAACCGGCTGCGCGTTCGCCGTCCCTGGCGACGAGCAGATCGCCGAAGCGGATGGAAAGCTTGTCGCGGTCCGCCGGTTCGCCGGCCTTGCCCACGGCCATGACGACGCGACCCCAATTGGCATCCTCGCCGGCAATGGCGGTCTTGACCAGTGGGCTATCGGCAATCGACTTGGCGATGCGGAAGGCCGAGGCATCGGTCGTCGCGCCCTCGACATGGACCGAGACCTGCTTGGTGGCGCCTTCGCCGTCGCGAACGGTAAGAATGGCGAGTTCGAAGAGCACGTCGGCAAGCGCCTGGCCGAAGATTTCGGCGCGGGGATCCTCGAGATTGTCGATCGGATCGACCGCAGCCCTGCCGGTGGCAAACGCCAGCAGCGTATCGGAGGTCGAGGTGTCGCTGTCGACGGTGATGGCGTTGAAGCTGGTCTGGGTGTGGCGGGCAAGCATGGCCTGCAAGACCGGCGCGGCAATGGGCATGTCGGTGACGACGAAGCTGAGCATGGTCGCCATGTCGGGCGCGATCATGCCCGAGCCCTTGGCGATACCGTTGATCCTGACTTCGACGCCGTCGATCTCCAGCACGGCCCCGGAAAGCTTGGGGAAGGTGTCGGTGGTCATGATGGCCTTGGCGGGCTCGATCCACGGCAGGGCGTTGAGACGGGTGGCAGCCTCGTCGAGGACGCCGTCGAACTTGGTGGCGTCGATCAATTCACCGATCACGCCGGTCTGGGCGATGAAGACTTCCGAGGCCGAGCATCCGATGGCCTTGGCGGCAATGTCGGCAATGTGCTCCACGCTCTGCCGACCCTTCATGCCGGTAAAGGCATTGGAATTGCCGGAATTGACCACGAGACCGCGCGCGATCCCGCCGGGCAGGTTGGCCCGGCAGAAGTCCACGGCGGCAGAGGAGCATTTGGACCTGGTCAGCACGCCTGCCACCGTGGTGCCTTCGTCAAAGGTCATCAGCAGCACGTCGGTACGGTTCTTGTATTTGATGCCGGCCTCGGCCGTCGCAAAGCGGACGCCGTCAATGGCCGGCAGGTCCGGATAGGATTTGGGAGCGAGTGGAGAAACCGGGTGGGCGGCCATGTTCACAAACCTTGGGCGGCAAAAACTTTGCCTTGGTGTGCCTCAAAGGTGTGTCCGGCGCAAGGCGTGCCGTCGGTGGTGCCGGGGGCTCCGCAATATCAGGCGGCGGCCTTCTTCCTGCCGGCAATAAAGGCGCCGAAGCGGGTGGTGATGAAGGGTACGACAAGGAAGACGATGGTCGTCGCCATGAGGGGCACGATGATGAAGCTGCGCTGCCAGAATTCCCAGCCGGGCGTGAGAAGGCTGATCAGGGTCGCATAGGCGACGACAACAGGATAGACGGCAAAGCTCATCAGCATGGCCATGCGAGCGCGGGCAGAAAAGGACATAGGTTACCTTTATAGAAACGATACGTTTCGTTATATATTGAAACGAGCCGTTTCGTTCAAGTCTTTTCTTCTGACCGGTTTTGACCCATATAAAGCCGATGAACACCATCGCAGACGACACAGCGGACAACGCGCGCCGCTCGATCGGCGCCAAGCGCAATCCGGCCAGCCAGGAGGCGATCCTGGATGCGGCAGAGGCCATTCTCAACGAAGAGGGGATCGGCGGCTTTTCCATCGAGGCCGTGGCGCGACGGGCCCGTGCCGGCAAGCCGACCATCTATCGCTGGTGGCCCAACCGCACGGCGCTGATGCTCGACGTCTATAAGCGCTTCAAGTTCCAGCGCGCCTTTCCCGATACCGGATCGCTGCGCGGCGACCTCGTGGCCTTTCTCGAAAACCAGCTTCTGGGATTCTGGAAGGACAGCCTTTGCGGCACCGTCTATCGCGCCGTTATCGCAGAGGCGCAGAACGATCCGGATGCGGCTGCCGCGCTGTTCGCCTACCAGACAGAACGCAAGAAGGTGGCCTTGGAGATGATTACGCGGGCCAAGGCCAGGGGCGAAATCGGCGAAGAGGTAAATGGCGAACTGATCGTCGACATGGTCGTGTCCTTCGCCTGGCATCAGCTGCTGATCGGGCGGGTCAACGAGGCCATGCCTGCCATCGAAGGGGTGGTCGACGGCCTGTTGATGGGTTGCGCCGGCTATAGGCGCGCGGACGAGCACGGCCAACAGGCATAAAAATGCCACCCGGCCGGGACCGGGTGGCATGAACAGAAACGGTGGCCGACTGGCGCCGAAATCCTACTGGTCTGCGGCGGCCTCGCCGGCTGCCGCAGCCTCTTCGGCCGCTTCCTGGGCGTCGAACTTGGCCTTGAGCTCGGGATCGGCAATGTCGATGGTGACGCCGCTCATGAGGTCCTCGACCTGATCGGTAAAGGTGCGCATCAGCAGCTGGTTCTGGATCTGGGGAGCAACCTGCTCAAAGGCGGGCGGCGCGGACTGACGCTTTTCCTCGAGCTTGATGATGTGCCAGCCGAACTGGGACTGCACGGGTTCGGAGACATCGCCGGCCTCGCCGAGGGCAAATGCCGCTTCCTCGAAGGGGGCAACCATCATGCCCTTGCCGAAAAAGCCGAGGTCACCGCCATTGGCGGCGCCTGGATCGATGGAATTTTCGCGCGCCAGGGTTGCGAAGTCGGCCCCGCCATCGATCTCGGCCTTGAGATCCTTGGCCTCCTGCTCGGTCTCGACCAGGATGTGGCTGGCGCGGATTTCATCGGCGGGCACGAAGGTCGAGACAAAGTCGTCGTATTCGGCGCGAATGGCGTCCTCGGTAATGGCAGCAGCGATCACATCGGCGAAATAGGCCCGACGCAGGGCGCGCTCCTCGAGATATTTGAGGCGCTGGGCAAAGATCGGCGTCTGGTCCATGCCCTCGTCGCGCGCGGCCTTGGACATCACCTTCATGTCGATAAGGACGCGGACGAGGAATGCGCGGCGCTCTTCGGGCGGCATCTGCGCCAGATCCTGGGCCATGTCCTCGGCGGCAAAGGCAAGGTCGCCCTCGGTGATGGTTTCCTCGCCGACCGTGGCAACGACGGTGGAGGGATCGGCCTCTGCCGGCGCGGCTGCCTCGGGGGCAGCGGTCTCGGTGGTCGGGGCCGCAGCTTCCTGGGCGAAGCTGGGTGCCAGGGGGGCAGCCACGAGAAGGGCGGCGAGGCTGGCAGCGCGCAGAAGGCGCTGGGTGGACTGGGACATGGGTTCACTTGCTCCTTGGCCGGGTCAGGTCCGCTGGCCGGCATGGTCAAAATCGGTCCGGCACCCGCTTGCATGGCAACGGGGCCAAAATGTGCCATCGGGGGCATTGCTCATCGGCTTGTGATGAAAGGCCACCCCCAGCCCAAGGCCCGGCAAGGTGTGGCCGATTTGGGATACGTTGACAAGCCTGACCCCCACTCTTACATCTCACCCGCTTTTCATCGAGCATGGGCGCCCGACAGGCGACCAGACATCATGCGATCATTCCGCGCTTGGGAACCGAGAAGGATTCCCCCAGTTGTGACGAGGCGAAACGGGGCCCGCCAGCGCCCGCATCCGCAGGCCGCCCGCTCCACCAGCCCCGCCGCTCACAAACAAAGGACCACAAAACATGGCACTTGCGTCGCTTGCCCGGAAAATTTTCGGGTCACCGTCCGACAGGCAGGTCAAGCGGTATCAGGGCAAGGTCGCGGCGATCAACGCGCTCGAGCCCGAACTGGTCAAGCTCAGCGATGACGAGCTGAGGGCGCGGACGGCGCAGTTCAAGAGCCAGATCGAACAGGGCGCCTCGCTCGACGACCTGATCGTGCCGGCCTTTGCCACCGTGCGCGAAGCGAGCAAACGCGCGCTGGGCATGCGCCACTTCGACGTGCAGATGATCGGCGGCATGGTCATGAACGACCGCGCCATTGCCGAGATGCGCACCGGCGAGGGCAAGACGCTGGTTGCGACGCTACCGATGTATCTCAATGCGCTGACCGGCAAGGGCGCGCATCTCGTCACCGTCAACGATTATCTCGTGCGTCGCGACGCTGCCTGGATGGGCCAGATCTACAACTTCCTGGGTCTTTCCTGGGGCGTGATCGTGCATGGCCTGACCGATGCCGAGCGCAAGGCCGCCTATGCCGCCGACATCACCTATGGCACCAATAACGAGCTCGGCTTCGACTACCTGCGCGACAACATGAAATACAGCCGCGCGCAGATGGTGCAGCGCGGGCACGAATTCGCCATCGTCGACGAAGTGGACTCGATCCTCGTTGATGAGGCGCGCACGCCGCTCATCATTTCCGGCCCTTCCGAGGACCGTTCCGAGCTCTATATCAAGGTCGACAGCCTGATGCCGATCATCGGCGAGGGCGACTACGATCTCGACGAGAAGCACCGTGCGGCCACCTTCACCGACCAGGGCGTAGAAAAACTCGAGGCGGCGCTGGCCGAGGCCGGACTGCTCAAGGGCGGCTCCATGTATGACGTGGAAAACGTCATCCTCGTGCACCATGCCAATTCGGCGCTGCGGGCACACAAGCTGTTCCGCCGCGACAAGGACTATATCGTCCGTAATGACGAAGTGGTCATCATCGACGAATTCTCGGGCCGCATGATGCCGGGCCGCCGCTATTCGGAAGGCCTGCACCAGGCGCTGGAGGCCAAGGAACGCGTCAAGATCCAGGCCGAGAACCAGACGCTGGCCTCGATCACCTTCCAGAATTATTTCCGCCTCTACAAGAAGCTGGCCGGCATGACCGGTACCGCCGCGACCGAGGCCGAGGAATTTGCCGATATCTATAGCCTGGGTGTCACCACGGTGCCGACCAATCTGCCGGTGCAGCGCATCGACGAGGATGACGCGATCTTCCGCACCGCGGAAGAAAAGTTCGACGCCATCGCCGACCTCATCAAGGAATGCCAGGATCGCGGCCAGCCGGTGCTGGTGGGCACGACCTCGATCGAAAAGTCGGAAATGCTGGCCGACATCCTGCGTACCAAGAATGTGGGGCAGATGAACGTGCTCAATGCGCGCCATCACGAGCAGGAAGCCTTCATCGTCGCCGATGCCGGCCTGCCGGGCGCCATCACGATCGCCACCAACATGGCTGGTCGCGGTACCGACATCCAGCTCGGCGGCAATCTCGAAATGCGCATCCAGAAGGAGGCCGATGGCCTCGAAGGGGAGGCGCGGGAAGCCAAGATCGCCGAGATCAAGGCCAGGATCGCCGAGGACAAGCAGAAGGCGCTGGCTGCCGGCGGCCTGATGGTCATCGGTACCGAGCGGCACGAATCGCGCCGCATCGACAACCAGCTGCGCGGCCGTTCGGGCCGTCAGGGCGATCCGGGTCATTCGAAATTCTTCCTGTCGCTGCAGGACGACCTGATGCGCATCTTCCCGGTGGAATCGATGGATTCCATGCTGGGCAAGCTGGGCCTCGAACAGGGCGAGAGCATCACCCATCCCTGGGTGACCAAGGCCATCGAGCGGGCGCAGGGCAAGGTCGAGGCGCGCAACTTCGATATCCGCAAGAACATTCTCAAATACGACGACGTGATGAACGATCAGCGCAAGGTGATCTTCGAGCAGCGTCTCGAATTCATGGATGCGACCGACGTGTCGGAAACCATTACCGAGATGCGCCACGACGTTGTGTCCAACATTGTCGGCAAGGCTATCCCGGCGCGGTCATTCCCCGAGCAGTGGAATACCGAACAGCTCGCGGCGGCCGCCAAGACCTATCTCAATATCGACATTCCGGCTGCCGAATGGGCGCAGGAAGAGGGGATCGAGGCCGAGACGGTCGAGGAGCGCATTCGCGCGCAGGCCGATGCGCTGATCGCGGGGAAGGAAGAGAAATATTCGCCCGAGGTCATGCGCCAGGTGGAAAAGTCCATCCTGCTGCAATCGGTCGACGGGCTGTGGCGCGAACACCTGGTCATGCTCGATCACCTGTCCAAGGTGGTGGGCTGGCGCGGTATCGCCCAGCGCGATCCGCTCAACGAATACAAGCAGGAAGCCTATGAGCTGTTCCAGTCCATGCTGGGCAACCTGCGCGAACTGGTGACGACCCAGATCAGCCATGTCGAATTGCAGATCCGCCAGCCCGAGCCGCCGCAGGCGCCCGATCCGGCGCGGCTGACCGAGACGCATATCGACCCCATCACCGGCGAGAACGATGCTGCCGGGGATGACGTGGCGAGCCGCGAGGGCCTGCCGCCGATCGATCCCAAGCTCCTCGAAGGGGTGTCGCGCAACGCGCCATGCCCCTGCGGATCGGGCAAGAAATTCAAGCATTGCCACGGCGCGTTTGCGTGAGGCGGATGAAAAAGGCGGCTTCCGGGCCGCCTTTCTTTTTGCCTCAGCAGCTGACGCGGATTTCGGCGTAGCCGGTCAAGCCCTCGTCGCCGCCTGAGGTTACAGCGATGGTGCAGGCGGGATTGCCGGGCAGGGGCATGGTGCCGCCCGAGGCGACCGAGGTGCCGTCGCCGAGGGTGATATAGCCATTGTCGACCGCGCTGACGGCGACTTCGGCGGCCTGTTCGCAGATGGGGTAGCTGTCGCCTGCGGCAACGAGCAGGCGCATGCCCACGGGCAGGCAATCGGCATTGGCGGCGGTCGTGGCAGGCGCTGCAGCGGGCGCGTCCGATGCCGGGGCGGGCATGGGCACGGTCGCCGCGCCGGCGCTGCGTTCGAGCGTGCTCACCCTTTCCCCGAGTTCGCTCAGGTCGGCGTCCTGGGTGCCGTTGCGGGCATAAAGGTCGAGGCTGACGCGCAGTTGCGCCAGCTCGGTCGAGAGGCGCAGGATTTCGCGCTGACTTTCGGAATGGGTCCAGAAGGCAAGGCCGAGAGCGCCAAGGCCCAGGGCAAGCGCTCCGGCACCCATCACCATGGCCCACCGACCGGCGGTGGAGCGCCTTGTGCGTTGCGTCTGTGGTTCGGCAGGGCGGGCAGCGGTTACCTCAGGCGTTGCGGCGACCGGACGCATGTCCGGGCTCAGCGTGATCCGGTCGCTCTCCGGCGGTGCTGCGCGCTGCGGCTCGTCCACGATGCATCTCCGATCTGCGGCGACTAGCCCTTTCACCCAAGTGGGGCCGAAGCGGGGCGGGGGCAAGCCCTCTCAGAGGATTAGATCGACCCGACGGGCGGCCGGCCAGTCCGCCCTAGGGACGCTGGCCTGCCGGGGTCGGCATGGTTGCAGGCTTGCCGGTGATGACGGGGGCGATATTGGGGTTCTGGCCCGCATTGCCGCCGAACATGCCGCCGATGCCGCTGCCAATGCCGGAGAAGAAGCCGTTGACGGCCTCCCCGCGCTGCTTGAGGGCGGCTTCTTCGGCGGCCTTGCGCTCGGCCGCCTGCTGGGCCGCCGCCGCCTTGTTGACGAAGTCGGCTTCGTCTGCCTGAAGCTTGGCGGTCAGCGCCGGGTTCTGCAAGGTGGGCGGGCAGGGGCCGGCAGCGTCGAGGGCAGCGCCGGAGGATGCCGGGTTGAAGATATACTTCATCTGGCAGACGTCCCAGACCGGCGGGGTCTTGGTCAGCTCGAAATAATCATGGCCTTCCTTGATGTTCTTCCAGAAGTCCATGTGCGGGCTCGAGGCATGCCGGGCCATGTTGGCGGCGGTCATGCGGAAGGGGAAGATCTGGAGCTGGAAGCTGGTATTGCCGCCCTTGAAGCTTTCGCGGGCCAGGGCATAGATTTCGGCGATCCCGGCATCGGTCATGGCGTAGCAGCCACGCGAGGAACAGTCGCCATGGACCATCAGGTCCGAGCCCGTGCGGCCATGCACGCGATCGAACTTGTTGGGGAAGCCGGTGTTGAAAGCGAGGTAATAGCTCGAGCGCGGATTCATCAGGCCCGGGGTGATGGTATAAAAACCCTCCGGGCTCTGGCGATCGCCTTCCTTGAACTTGGGACCGAGATCGCCCGAATAGGCGCAGATCTCATAGGTCTTGAAGAGGCGAAAGGTCCCGGCGCCGGTCTTCTTCCAGACCTCGAGCACGGATTCTTCCTTGTAGATGCGCACCATCATGCTTTCGGAGGGCGAGGAGCCCATATTGCGCAGGCCCTGCACCACACCGCCCGAGAGCGGAATATTGTGGCGGTTGTCGCCGCCCTTGACGAAATTGGAGCAGGCGGCGAGCCCCACGGCCAACCACAAAAGGATGATGATCGCGCCAAGGCGCTTGAACACGTTCGCAGTCAAGACAATCCAACCCGTCACTGAAGCGCGCCCGCATGGGGCAATAGGTTAGCGCAATATGAGCCCATGCGGTGAACGAAGCCTTTACCACGCGCTCCCGAGAGCCGGAAGCGGGGGGCGTTCACGCCGATGTGTGGGGAAGGATTGCCGGACCTGCTTTGCCAGCCGGGTCCGGCGAGACGCTTAGAGATTGGTGCCGATGGCGAGGAATTTTTCCCGGCGATGCTCGCGCGTTTCGAGGCGCGACTTGCCGGCAAAGTCCTTGAGGAAGGTCTCGATTGAGGTGCGGGTGGCGTCCATGATGGTGCCGTGGTGGCGATGAGCGCCGCCGGCCGGCTCGGGAATGATGCCGTCGATCACGCCGAAGCCGAGCAGGTCCTGGGCGGTGATCTTCTGGGCCGTGGCCATGTCCTGTGCGCGGGCCGCGTCGCGGAAGAGGATGGAGGCGCCGGCTTCGGGGGAGATCACCGAATAGATGGCGTTTTCCAGCATCAGCACGCGATTGGCCGTGGCGATGGCGATGGCGCCGCCCGAACCGCCCTCGCCGATGATGATGGCAAGGTTGGGCACGCCGAGCTCGAGGCCCTTTTCGGTGGAGCGGGCAATGGCTTCGGCCTGGCCGCGTTCTTCCGCACCGATGCCGGGATAGGCGCCGGCGGTGTCGACGAAGGAGATGACCGGCAGGGAAAAGCGGTCGGCCATATCCATGATGCGGACCGCCTTGCGGTAGCCCTCGGGATTGGCCATGCCGAAATTGTGCTTGAGGCGCGTTTCGGTGGAATTGCCCTTTTCCTGGCCGAGTATGGCGACCGGCACGCCGTTGAAGCGGCCGAAGCCGGCCTGCAGGGCCGCATCTTCGCCGAACTTGCGGTCACCGGCCAGAGGCTGCCACTCGGTGATGAGCGAGCGCACATAGTCTGAGAAGTGCGGGCGCTGCGGGTGGCGCGCCACCTGCGTCTTCTGCCAGGGCGTGAGCTTGCGATAGATCTCGACGAGCGCCTCGTCGGCACGCGCGGAGAGGCGGTTCACCTCTTCGTCGATGGACACGGCCTGGTCAGTCTGTGCCAACGACTTCAGTTCGGCGATCTTTGCTTCAAGATCGGCGACCGGCTTTTCAAAATCGAGATAAGACTGCATCCCACCGCCCGTAAGGGTCATTGTTGCGGCAACCGGCTTTGCGGCCATGCCTTGATGGCCCGCTGCTCTTGCGCCTTAAAGTGGCCGGAAAGTGGCGGTGGAGCAATGCCAAGTCAAGCTTTGGGCGCGAAATGGTTGGGATTTCCCTTCCATCCGCTCAGCCATTGGCAAGCGGATGGTGGCTTTCCACCAGATTGCGCAGCTTCTCGTCCAGCACGTGGGTGTAGATCTGGGTTGTGGAAATGTCGGCATGGCCGAGCAGCATCTGGACCACGCGCAGATCGGCACCGCCGGCCAGCAAGTGGCTGGCAAAAGCATGCCGCAGCACGTGCGGGGCGACGCGGGCGGCGGAAATACCGGCGCGGGCTGCGAGGGCCTTGAGGTCGCGGGCAAAGACCTGGCGCGAGAGATAGCCGTCCTCCCCCTTGGCCGGAAAGAGGAAGGGGCCGGGGGGAAGCGTGGCGATCCAGGCGCGGACCGCGTCGCGGGCCCGGTCGTTCATGGGCACGACCCGCTCCTTGTTGCCCTTGCCGGTGACGGTGAGGAAGGCCGCGTCGCGCATGACCGCGGCGCGCCTGAGGCTTACCAGTTCGGAGACGCGCAGGCCCGTGGCATAGAGCATTTCGAGCAGGCAATAGAGGCGCTGGGCCGCTTGCTGCCGTGCCGGGGAAGCTGGCGTTGTGGCCTCGGTTTCGGCCAGGGTCAGCAGGCGATCGACTTCGGCCACCGATAGAACCTTGGGCAGCGCACGGCGCGCCTTGGGGCTGGGCACAATCCGGGTCGGGTCGTCGCCGCGGATGCCATCGGCGCATAAAAAGCGGTGAAACTGACGAACGGCCGACAGGCGCCTGGCGCTGGATGCGGCCGAGAGGCCCTCGCTGTTGAGATCGTCGAGCCAGGCCGTCACCGTGTCGCGTGGGGCGGTCAGCAGTGTCTGGCTCTGCGCGGCGACGAAGGCGGCATAAAGTGTCAGATCGCGACGATAGGCCTCGATGGTGTTGGCCGCCGCGCCGCGCTCGGCGCTCATCATTTCGAGGAAGCTGGCGATGAGGTGGCCGCCGCTCATGGCGATGGAGCAGGCTCGGAGGTGACGTTGGGCTGCGGCAGGGTGCCGCCGGGGCGGGTGGGTTCGGTCTCGCCCAGAAGCTCGCGCGTCGGAATGCGCTGGCTGACTTCCTTGGGCGTGGGCTCGACAAAGGTCACGAGCGCGAACATGCCCGCCAAGGCCAGACCGCCGAGGAAAAGCAGGGTGATGAAAAGGCGGATCAGGGAGGGCATGGCAAATTCCGGAAGGCTGTCGGGCATGGAGCCTAACGGCAAATGGTTGCGGTTCTGTTGTTCCGCCCAGTCTGGCCGAAAGCGGGCGGCGGGATCAACCCGAACGTGCTGCGCTTGACACTGCGGGCCGGGACCGGTTGATAGCGGCCATGAGCGGAGGGCGGCGCAGGGTGAGCAAGACGGATGGCGGGGGGCGGCAGGCCCGGGCCAAGGCGCTGGTCAGCCGGCTCGATGGCAGGCCGCTGGTGCTGGTGGGCATGATGG
>PJUF01000581.1_pt1 | contig 24983 bp, 22 predicted proteins | sample 1512191 | NCBI WGS metagenome assembly PJUF01 (sample SAMN08177673, study PRJNA422409) | Feces metagenome, whole genome shotgun sequencing project. | isolation source: Chicken feces (3) enriched on wood chips | host: Gallus gallus | place: USA: Madison | collected 2015-01-15 | reverse complement strand
TATGACCGGCCGCCAGTTCAACGACCGCCGCCTGTGGTCCGCCCGGGTGCTGCTCGATGAATGCCTGCACCGACATACCGTCGAGTTCAGGATTGCCACCTGTGTCAACGATGGTGTCGTTGCCGCCGACGCCGGTGCTCTTCAGGTCCGCCTGACTGTCCGAATGCGATTTGAACGTGAACCGTCCGTGCGCGTCCCGCGCGTACTTGGACTCGTCGAAACTGATCGATGCCATGTCACTGGAGGCTCGCGAGGAAGCTCGGATCGAACAATTTGCGCACTTCGTCGGCGCTCATCTGCGGCACGCCGGCGGCACGGTCCGGAGCACCCAGCGCCGCTCGCTGATCATCCTCGGTTCCGAATTCCTCCTCGCCGATCAGCGCGAGTTCGGCCTCATAGTCACGCTCGGAACTGGCGATTTCGCCATGCTGCAGCCGCTCGTAGAGCGTCTCGTAGGAGATCGCCCCGTTCTGCCAGAGCGAGACGAGCGCCTGTGCCTCGGCCGGGGTGAGCGTGCTGTCTACGAAGCTCAAGTTCGGCTTGACCGTGACCTCGTCGGGTTGATGCCCGATCATCACCGCGATGTGCCGCAGCGCCTTTTCCAGGCCTTGGGCGCTGGATTGAGCGATGCTGGTCAGCGTTGCAGTTTCAGCCGCAAGCCGGATGCGTAGTGCGTCGCCACTCTCCGCGGTCTTACCCTCGCTACTGAACAGTCGGGCGCCGGCCTGCGCCGCAGCGGCACGCTCATCTTGAATGGCAGTTCGGTGGGCTGCGATGCCGGTACCGGCCGGACCGACATATTTGACATCCGGGGTGCCTTGCTGGTCGCCCTGCTTGATCGCAATGACGGCCCCCGCCCCTACGGCAGACGGCGCATCGCCGTTGATCACGACAAGGGTTTCCTGACCCGTCATGAACAGCTGCCAGCGATAGTCGGCGCTGAGCTGGTAGAGCGCGATAGCGGATCGTGCGACGCCCACAAGTGGTGGCAGCTCAGGCGGAAGCGAGAGGTCACGGGCGCCGATCACGACGAACGGAATCTCGGTGATTGCTGATCCGCCCCGTCCGGTAGGATTCAGGATCTCACCGGCCGTCAGTTGCGATCCAGTGTAGGTCCGAACCGCATAGCGGCCGTCAACGAGATCGAGGACACGGAAGCGCTGCTCCTGCTCCCATGAGAATCCCTCACGCTTCAATCCGCTCTCGTCGAGCACGAACAGCGTGCGATCGTCGGCCCAGTTGATCAACGCCTCCGCGGTGTAGCCCGCAAGCCAAGGCAGATCGCTGCCTTCCGAGGCGGCATCGGCCAGCAGCGAGTACCGCCCTGTGGTCAGCAGCTCGGCCGTGATCCGGCGATGCAGCGCCTCGAGCGGCAGACCGTCCTTGGTCGCCTTTTCCCACAGCGGCTCCATCGCCGCGGGCATCTCGATCTGGGCCTCGGTGCGATGGATCACGCCGACCATGCCATGGACCGTTGGCGCCACGATCTCAGGGAACTGGGCGCGCCTCTGATAGGCGGCGTAGAGCGCCTTGCCGCCGTCCTCCTGGGCCTTGAAGCCGCTGGGCTGCGGCAGGTATTCGATGCCGGCGGCCTTCACGTCTCCTTCGCCGCCAGTTGTATCGCGCATCAAGCGCCACTGATCGGCCCGGGCGACGTAGTCCGGGTGCCTGCTGTCGACGGCATCAGACATGTGTTCGCTCCGATGCTGCTGCAATTCCGGCGGCCAGCAGCGGAGATGCGGCTGCACTCACGGTGGCAGAAGTTGATCTACTGATCAGCTTGACTCGAAGTCCCTCTGACCGTAGATGCCGATTGTCGAAAATGGTGGACCGGAATGGTGAGCCCCGGTCGCCCTGCCTCCTAGGCAGGGACAAATCCATCCCCAACGTATGGGGCCGCGGACCTCGACGGTAGCAGGCGTGTCGCATGCTCCGTTGGTCTGTGTGAGACGTTTTCCTTCGCAGAACACGGCCGCTTCGAGACGCGCTTTTCAAAGATGGCGCCGCGGCGCCGTGTTGAAGGATGACGTCATGACTGGATTTATCGTCACTCTCCCCCTTGTCTCACTTGCAGGCTGGCTCTCCATGTTCGGTCTGAAGCACCGCAGCCTGTTTGCTGGAGACATTGCCGGCCTGGTCTATCACCTCGCTCTTATCCCCCTGGTTCAGCATCTGCCTGGCGGACCTGAGGTGAAATTCGCAGGCTATCTCTGGCTCTTTATGGATGCACTGGTGGACATGGTGTCGATCAACCACATCGGTGAGAAGACGGTGTGGCCGCTGCGTATGGGCGCTCACCTGTTTGCCGCTATCTGGATCTGCGGCGTCTCATGGGGACTCGGGGGCGCTGCAGTGTGGATTGGATTGCCGCTCGGACTCTTCCTCGCATTCCATGCGATATTTCTGCCGGACGTGAAGCACTCGAAGGCCATCCTCGGGATCGCTGTCGTCCCGGTCATGTCGGCTTGGCTCATCGCCCTCGAATTTCACATTCTGACGGGCACAATCCTCGTGTTCTGATGCAGAAGAGCGCTGGCGACAAGGGTTGCCAGCGCTCCCGCAGGCCAAATGCGCTCCAAGCGCAGCGGGACGATACCTCGGCTCAATAGAGCCCGGTCACCGTTGCGGTCGTGGTCTGCGGCGGCGTCGAAATCAGCGCATTGAAGGCACGACTCGTGCTGTCGGCATCGTCGTCATGTGCCGCACAGGAAATCCTTCGAGCGATGAGAACCACGCCTCGTTCCACGGTCCTCGAAGCACGAGCACGTTTCCTGCTTCGGCCTGAGCCGAGAACGGCGAGAACCGTGTGGTTTTGTCGCCGGACTCGGGCGTTGCTCGTGCCACATAGCCAGTGAGCATCTTGATCAGGCTGGCCACCTGCGACTTGCCCGCCTGTCCCGGGTCTTGAGGCAACGAAATCGCCACCGAGGTGCCATCTGCATCAGCCGTGTTCCTGATCAATCTCTCGACGCCCGCCGGGGAGAGCCGATCTCTGACGTGATGCGCGACAATGTAGCGACCATCTGGAAGCTTTCCGATCTTGGTCCCGGCGGTCCAGTCCGGGTCGTTGTTCTCGGTTTTTGGCGTGGCGCCCAGGTCCCACCCTCGCGTCCACCGCGCCCCGGCAGGTACGGCATCGACTACCTGACACCAGCCACGCTGGAACAGGAGTCCGGCCGCCGGTCTGATCTTCTAGTTGCCGCCGAGCAGACGCTCCCGCTCGACGGTCGGCAGCGCCATGAGATTGGCGAGGTAGCCGGGATCGGCCGCCATGAGCGCCGGGTTGTCGCTCAGCTTCGCCGGAACGAACGTCACCGACTTCGGCGGGATTGGCGTTCCGTCAGGTGACGTGTATTGCGCCAGACCCTCCGGACTGTCCGCCCAGATGATTTTGTCGCCGATCCGCACCATCCAACGCAGCACGCCGGCGCGCTCGGGGATAGCGAAACCGGTCGCAGGATCGATCCACCACGATATGAACCCGGCAACCCAACTGTCGGCGTCCGGGTTCGTCGTCGCCCGGATGTAGGGCCGCACACCGCTCATCGAGCGATTGCGGCTGACCATATACCAAAACTGCTTGGCGCTGAAGTGCGTGAGCTCGTCGAAGCCCAGGTAGGGAATTTGAGAGCCCTGCCAATTCAGGACCGTCTTGTCGTGCTCGATGTGGGCGAACGAGATCGCCGCACCTGATGGGAACTTCCAATAGAGCTCGTGTTCGAACGGCCGCGATCCGATCGGGGGATAGAGCTTCATGCTCTCGTCCCAGAGGCCGCCCTCATTTCGGACCTGGACCGTGGTGCGCCGAAAAATCACGCCGCCAAACTGCGGGTTGTGGACGTGGCGCAGCGGCTCCATCAAGAGCGCCCAGCTCTTGCCTCCACCTGCAGCACCGCCAAGAATGGCAATGTCCGCCGGCGAGGCGAGGAACATCGTCTGCGGCCCCTTTTGCGGCCGCACGATCGTTGGCGCGCCCTGCCCCGTCTCAGCTCCTGCCATTGTCGGGTAGCTGGAAGATCGTCACCGGCGGCACCGGCACCGGCAGGTCTTTTCCGTCCCTTCCCGTGAGTTCGCGGCGGTTGGTGTAGGCGCCGCCCATTTCTTCCGCTGCCTGTTTCAGCAGCGATGCGACCATGGCCGAGTTGCCGCGGTCCTCATTGAGCCTGATCTGCGCTTCAAGCTTCCGCAGTCGCACCGACCTGTGGCTGATACCGATTTTGCTCGTGTCCCGAAGGAATTCCTCGCGGGTCGCTTCGAACAGCTCGCGCCACTTCTGCGCCAGACCGCGGCCGGCACGCTTGTTGGGGTCGTAGCCCTCAACAGCTTGGCGCGTGATAACGTCACCATACTCGGCCTTCACTGCCGCCACGACTGTCGATGGACCGTCAAAGCATGCGAGGGCCTGCACGATGAAGGTCTTCACCTCTTCGTTGAGCTTGCCTTTTGCCATGGAAGTGTCAGGCTCTGGTCAAGAGGAAAAGATAGATGGCACCATCCACAAACGCCGAATTCAAACGCTTTATCGAGGACATGATCCGCACGAAGGAGGCATATCTCGAGCGCCTGCTGAAGCTTGATCTCTCCGGCGTTCGCATTGGGGCGCCGACTATCGAAGACATCATCACGCGCGAGACAGAAGCCATCGAGAACCTCAAAACCACGCTTGCCCGTTTGCAGTCATAAGAACTCACGCGACTCGCAGGCGACACGTCCAGCAAGCTTGCGCGATCCGTACCGCTGAAACCTCCGGCAACCGGCTTGCTGCCTCTACCATCTCGCGCACTCCGCTGGCATCGGCCCCGTAGCGCCTGACCACGCCGACGAACTCCTCAACGTCGTGGCCGCGTATGCCGAACTTCGGTGCTCCGAGCTTGGTAAACTTGGGTAACCCGAATTCGTCCCGCTCCTGGCCGCAGTGATAGAGCTCGTGCTCTACAAGCGCCATGAATTCGACGTCTGAGCACTGCGAGCAGTATTCGCCATCGAAGGTCAGCACGAAGTCTGGTACCTCGCCGAACCAGCCGAGCAACTGCATCTCGATCCGGCCGCGCATCCAGTTGCCCGCCGGCGGCAACCCGCGCTCCGCCTGACCGATGATACGCCGCCCTGCCCTGCCGTTGGGGACGTTGGTCCACAGCGCGCCAAGCTTGGCGAAGTTCAGGTGCTTGTGGTCCTCGTTGCAGAGTTCGGCGCCGGATTCGATGAAGAGGCCGTGGCCCAGCCGATGATTTCGGGAGCGGGGACGAAGACTGGCTCTGCGGTCCCATCGAGCACATGCCCTGGAGGCAATGGCCTCCATCTGCCGCTGGCCATTCATGATTTCCTCTCACCCGCAATAGTGCTCGGCGCTCTGCCGCCTTAGGCTTGCTGGGTACCGCATCCACCAGTCGGCTTCGGCAAGGTTGCAGCAAAGGACATCGGGGCCTACGCTCTCCTTTTTCGGGGGGAACGAGAATGCTTGATGAATTGCCGCCACGATTGATATTCGCTGACGTTGAGACCACCGGTCTTCACAGCACCGACCATATCGTCAGCCTCGGGGTCGTAGACCTCAACACTGTTGCACTACGAGACGGCAAGCTCGAAGCGTCGTGCACCCACCTCATCTTCGACCCTGGTAAGAAAAGCCATCCACAGGCCGAGAAGGTGCATGGCTATGATGACTGGACGCTCCGCCACCAGGAGCCGTTTTCTGCCTACGCTCCCGAACTGCACCAACTGTTCCAGGACCCCTCGATCGTTTGGGCCCACAACGCCTCATTCGATCAGGCGTTTCTTGATCGAGATTTCGCGACAGCCGGGCATCCCATCGCAGGCGGGATGCGCTGCACCATGCAGCTCTATCGGCAACGCAATCCTGGCCGTCGCTACGGGCTTAATGCCGTGTTGGGCGACATGGGCCTGAGCCGCCACGACGGGCAATTGCACGGCGCGCTCGAAGACGCATGGCTAGCGATGCTGGTCTATCTCAACTTGAGCGGCTTCGACATTCGCATGGTCCCGGCCGAGGCCGTCGCCCCACCAACGAACTTTCGTGCACCGCCGCCGCTCAATGGGCCATTGCCACGACGCTCGAAGAAGGCGCCGGCTCAACTGGCCAATGCTGCCCTGCCGCCTGACATCCCCGCGCCCGACACAAGCGGCGCAGATGCCTATGCTCACGTCCTACAGGCAACGCGCCCTCTCGCCACACTGATGTTGTTCGTCGCCATGGCTGACGGCGAGGTCGCGGAGGGCGAATGGTCTGCGCTTCTCGCCCTCGTCGACGAGACGAGTGGTCGCCTTGGCCACTCGCTATCTGCTGGCCAGCGCCATGAGGCGGTAGCTTCATTGATCGACCCCGCCACGGCGTTCTCTGTGCGGCAGGCAACGACGGATCTCGTTCGCGATCCCTACGCTCGAGAGAATCTGGGGCGCTGGATGCGAGAAGTGACCTACGCCGATGGCTCAGGTTCGGACGTTGAAGCGCAGGCCATTCGTACAATTGCCGATGCGGTCCGGGCCGCAAATCGCGCTACTGCTGAAGATCAGGCCGGCTAAGGCACCGCGCCGGAGCGAACGCGATCAGGCCTATCGCGGAACCCGCGGGCGGACATTAGCCGAGTCGGAAGTGCGGCGGATGCTTGCTCCCTACCACGCAACGAAGTTCGCCTCGATTGAAGCCTGACTGCGCGCTACCGGGAAGCGCCTAGTGGTGACGGTCGAAGAGGCCGCGTGACGCGAGGGGATCGAATCCGGCACCAGACGGTGGCTGAGCCACAGGCCGGCTGCGCGGCTCTCCGCGTGGACGCTTTAGCCGTCTATCTCGGCGGAACCGTGTGCTGCGCCTGACGTTGCGCGCCCATGGAAACATTCGTCGAGCGGTTCGGACACGACACCTGGTTACCCTTTCAGGTTATTGCCGCACGGTTGCTACTTGCTGCAGTCCTCGGAGGCCTTGTGGGCGCGGAGCGAGAGTGGCGCGACCGACCAGCGGGGCTGCGCACGCATATCCTCATCTGCGTCGCCACTGCCGCGATCGCCATGCTGGCTATCGAGGTAACCCACGTGGACGATTTTTCGGGCCACGAGATTCGGATCGATCCCTTGAGACTGGTCGAGGCGACGACCGCAGGCGTAGCGTTTCTGGCCGCTGGACTTATCTTTTTCACCAAGGGTGAGGTTCACGGCCTGACCACAGGTGCAGGTATGTGGCTCGCTGGCGTAATCGGCTTGGCCGTAGGGCTGGGATTCTGGCAGATCGCTACTGTCGCGACAGTTCTCGGCGTCGTGGTTCTCGGTCTTCTCTACCAACTGGAGAGCAAGGCGAAGAGGGACCACAAGAATGGAGCGGATTGAGGCGGCGCTGCAGCGTTGCCTCGCGGCCGAAATAGCCAGCTCCTAACCGCCTCAATTCTGCATTGCTGCGCCCCCGAAGTACCCGTAATCTGTGTTCGCGGGGACGCAACGAAAGGATGCGACATGTCGAAGGAAACTAGACGTCTAGCGAACGATGCAGCCAACAAGTCCGCGCTTTCCAAGGCTCAGTCGGACTCAGGGCATCACACCGCCGCAAGGGGCTCGTCCAATGCTGCAAAGGGTCTTCGTGCCGAGATTGCCCATTTGAGTGGGAAGACTCTGGGTAAGCCGCGCAGCTGACAGCCGGACCTCGGAGACGGCCGGCCTAGCAAGGTGCTGGCAACATCAAGCAAGGCCGGTTCCGATCTCACCGTCAATCCGCTGATGGGGCTTGCGGCGGCGGGAACCTGTTTAAGGGCGCGAGTGCATTGGATCGGACGCGGTCCCAACGCGGCCCATGCGATGAGGTGCGCCCCCGCGCCAGGACGACTTTGCGGAAATGATGGGATTTCCACCACTACGATGCTTACTGCTCGTCGCGCGAGCCATTATCGACCGGCAGCAAGTCTATTCGGGGATGCTGGAGTACCTAAAATGCCAAATATGACCGACGACGTAGCGCGCCGCATTCTGGACGCGGTATGCATTGCGATAGACCATAAGCCGGCATCGGCAAAGACATTCTCCGACGAACCGTTTTCAGATCTGACGACTTACGCATCTTGGGGCCAAGATGCCAACGACAGTACCAAGCGAGTGACCACACGGACCAGGGCAATGTTGATTGCCTACCTGATGTTTTCGGGTGGGCGCATTCCCTATTCCGGCATCGAAGTTGGCGGCAAATGGTTCAGACCCGACAAGTGGATAGCCGGCGCTCTTGTGAAGAACGGGTATGCCTTGGCCGACGACAGCGAGCAGGTCTTCGTAGTTACCCCGCACGGCTGGTCGCTGGTAGCTGAGACTCTCGAAATGCTAAGCAGCGGAATTGGTACGACATCAACGTAACTGCGCTGAGGCCGAATTTTGGGCAAGCGCAATACAAGCGGCGAACGGCTACCCCGTCGCCGTGGACAGCCCACATTCAAGCGAACCTGGCTGAGGCAATGGCTGCTCGGCCGAGGCGGATGGGGCTACGGAGGGCGGCCTCGTTCTCGGCCACTTCCGCCAAGGCATACACATGCGGCGCGAGTTCTCGCGCATCACGCTCACCGTCACCGATGTACGCGTTGAGCGCTTGCAGGAGATCAGCGACCGCGGCGCGCAGAACGACTGCACCGCGGAGGGCGTGTATCATTGCGGTATGCAGGTGCCGTCCTATGACGAGTGGCATGGCAGCGGAGCCAGGTCCGCGGAAAATACATGTATCGCCAGCTGTGGGAAGCGATCAACGGCCCCGGCTCATGGGATGCCAATCCATGCTCGTGGCATACGGCTTCACCGTCGCGCTCGGCAACATCGATCAGGAGGGCAGCCAATGACTGTGAATACCTGCCTCCTCACTCGGCGAGGCGCCATGGCTTCCGCACGGGGATAATCGTGCGGCGGAAGGTCGATGCAGCCACCGCGGCGGAGCAAGGCCGATGGTCGAGCCCCAAAGTGCTGCTGGAGACCTACGCCCATGCGGAGGGTGGTTCCGCTTCCGTTCAGCAGGCGTTCCGCGACGGACTGGAGCAAGCTCGTACAAACCCGTACAGCAGCATTCCGCGAATCGGCCGAGTAAAGCGGAAAATAAGGCGATGCGAGGCGCGCTGAAACTACCTTAGCAGGGGCGTGCCTTCGACCACTCGGCCACCTCTCCTCGGAAGGCCTGATACGGGCAAGAACCTAGGGAAGCAAGCCCTTTCGCGGCAGCCAGACGACACCTGCGCCCCCGCCCGGCGGTCATTGCCCCGGTGGCGCAAGTGCGTTAGCCCCTGTCGAGGACCATGGATCGCTGGAGGTGGATTTGATCTCGGTGACGGAGCACCCGCGGCCCGAGCAGGGGCGGAGGCGACGGTGGTGGCAGCGGCGCCCGCCGAAGATCCTGGCGATTTTCTCCTACCGCTACGACCAGCATCTCGTGCCGGCGCTGATCGACAACATCCGGCCGATGGTGGACGGCTGGGTGGCGCTGGACGACCGCGACAACCCCGCCCCGTTCTCTTCCGATACGACCCGCCGGATTCCCCTGCTCGAAGCGGCCCACGCCGCCGGCGCCGACTGGGTGCTCGCGGTGGATCCCGACGAACGCTACGAATCGCGCCTCGTGCAGGAGATGCCGATCCTGACGGGGAGCAAGTTGCCCATCGTCTGGAGTTTCAGGCTCCGCGAGATGTATACGCCGGACAGCTATCGCACCGACGGCATCTGGGGACGGAAGCGGCAGGCCCGTCTCTTTCCCCTGTTCGACGACCTGTTCCCGGCCGCCCGATCCGGCCTGTTCGCCAGGAAGGATTTCCACGCCCGGTGGTATCCGCGGGGCTATGCCCATCGCCGCACCGACCTCGACCTCTATCATCTGAAGATGATCGATCCGGCGCGACGCGCCCATCGCCGCGATGTGTACAAGACGATCGATCCCGACAACCGCTACCAGGCCGTCGGCTACGACTATCTGGGCGACGACACGCAGTGCGTGCTGGAGACGATTCCGCGCGGCCGCGGCTACCATCCCCCGCATCTCGACGACGGTCGCCTGTGGATGGTGGGGATCGACAGTTTGCGTGATGGCGCGAGAGCGAATGCCTGAACAGACCGTGCTGCGCGGCGCCGCACATCGAGCGGACGAGCCCATCTGTACCGTCGTCATGTCCTACATGGCACAGCGCACGACGAAAGAGGCGGTGCTGTCGCTGCTGCGGCAGGACGCTGCGTGCGAAATCGTCGTCGTCAATTCCGGCGGGCCGTCGCTACGGCCGGTCCTCGGACCGCTTCTCGAGCACATCCTGCTTGTCGAATCGCCGATCCGGCTGCTGCCGGGCGGGGCGCGAAATCTCGGTATTCGCCACTCGACGGCCCCCATCGTCGCGTTCCTGGCTGCCGACTGCCTCGCCGGCAAAGGCTGGGTCTCGAACAGGCTGGCCCTGCATGGCGCGGGCCACATCGCTGTCGCCTCGGCCCTGCTTCCGGCCGCACGCAACGGTACCGTCACGCCGGCGGCGATGGCCAGCTACTGGGCCATCCACTGGCGCCGGATGCCGGAAACGCCCGCGGACGACGCGAGCCGGCACGGTGCATCCTATATGCGGTCCGTCTTCGACCGCCTCGGTCCGTTTCGCGACGACCTCCGCGTCAGCGAGGACAGCCACTTCAATTCGACGCTGGAAAATGGCGGCGATGTCCTGCTCTGGGCGCCTGCCGTCGTTACGCATCACCGCTACCCCGACACGGTCATGGCGGCGCTCCTGGACCAGACGCAGCGGGGAAGGAGGATGGCCTGCTACCACAGGCGCGAATTGAAGCGCCAAACGCACCAGATGGCCCGACGAGGCCTCGCGATGAACCGGGCAATACTGCCGAGCGTCGCCATGTGGCTCGGCCCCGAGAAGATGCAGCGCCACGCCACCGCCGCGCGGCTGCTTCCCCATCTGTTACGGGCTCGCACGATAGGCGGCGCTGTCGGGCTCGTGACCCGGCCGGTCGGTCGATCGCGCTAGGAGCGATATCGCAGCGGCAAATCCCGCCATCACCTATCGCCGTCATTGCCTGCGGCGGGCGTTCATGTCGCTGATCCGATGTGCTACCGGAGTAAGAAACTGGGGGATTTCGGATGCTGGTTTTCATCGGCCCGCGTCGGCAGACTTATCTGTTGCGCCACATGATGCGCGACGCGCGCATGCCGTCGTGGACTTGCCGAACCTATCACTGGCTCTTTCGCACGCGACGCCTGCCAGCGGCGACATACATCTTCGTCGCGGTCGATCGCCTCGACCATAGCGAGCGACGATTGGCGGGGCAGTTCTACCGTCATATCAACGGATTGGGCGCGGGCTGGCGAGCGTTGAACGACCCGGCGATCGCCACGGGCCGATATCGGCTGCTGCGCAGGCTGCACGATGAAGGGATCAACGACTTCAACGCCTACCTCGTAGCGGAGGCGGCCCGGCCCGAGCGCTACCCGGTCTTCATCCGCCGCAACAGCACGAGCACGCTGCCGCTGACCGGCCTCATCGAAACGCGGGCCGAACTCGATCGCGAGATCGACCGGCTGGTAGGTGCAGCCGAGGTGCCGGAAGACCTCGTCATCATCGAGTATTGCACCGAAGCCCTGCGGCCCGGCCTATACCGCAAACTCGGCATGTGGCGTTGTGGCGACAGCTTCGCTCCGCGCGTCACACTCTACGGTGGAAACTGGTTCGTGAAGAACAACTCGCAAGCCGAGGCCAGCGATGCCGACCACGAAGAGGATGCGCGCATCCTGGCGGAAAACCGCTTCGAGCCGACGCTGCGTCGGGTCTTTGACATCGCCGGAATTGACTATGGCCGCGCCGACTTCAGTCTCGTCGGCGGCCGGCCGCAGATTTACGAGATCAATTTCAACCCAGATCTCAGGACGCAGCGCGAGGGAAAGCCTCACGCACATCCACTGCGGCGAGCCAATCTCGAGTTGACCGACGACCTCGGCTTCGCGGCGATGCGGACATTGGACCAGTCTGCGAGCGGCACGAAATCAACGCTGCACCTGCCTGAACTCTCTGCTTTCCGCCTGCGCTTCTGGCGCAATTATGCTCCACAGCGCTACTGATAGTCGTCGCCAAGAACGTCGGAAGGTTCCGCTCGTTCTCGCATTTCGTTTCATACTGTTGGGCGATGTTCCGTCCTTCGCGTGATGCCCCCAGGTCGGCCAAGCCGCTAATCCGGTAGCAACTCCGTCGGACTCTCTGTCCCGGTGGACTCTACGAGCGGTCGCCTCGAAGCATCTCTGCTGTTTGCCTGCCCTCTCCTCAATAGAACGTGCGCTGTTGCAGTCTTGTCCGCCATCCCGGTTGACAAGATGCGGTTGGGCGCTTCAGATGTGGGATCGATCCCACAGGGAGGGGGCGGGACCGGGTGCCGACGATCGACGACGTTTCGAGGAAGGCGGGTGTCTCGCGATCTACCGTGTCACGGCTGATCGCGGGCAGCGGCTATGTGTCGGAGACGGCGCGGACGGCGGTCGAGGCGGCCATCCGCGAGCTCGGCTACCGCCCCAACACGCTGGCGCAGGCGCTGCGCTCGAACCGCTCCAACATGGTCGGCGCGGTGGTGGTCGATGTGGGCACGCCCTATTTCGCCAACATGGTCTACGGCCTGCAGCGGGCCTGCCGCGGGGCCGGCAAGTCGCTGATGGTGTCGTCGGGCTATGCCGACCAGGACGAGGAGGCGCGGGCCATCATCGAGCTCGTCGACCGCTCCTGCGACGGGCTCGTGCTCTATGTCGAGCGGCCGCTGCGCCAGGACGTCGTCGACATCATCAAGCGGGCCGGCATCCCGGTGGTGATGATCGGGCGCGACGGACCGCCCGTCGCCCAGGGCGTCGTGCTGCTCGACAATATCGGCGGGGCGGCGACGGCGATCCGGTTCCTGCTCGATCGCGGTCACCGCAAGATTGTGCATCTGTGCGGGCAGAAGGATTTCGGCGACACGATCGCGCGGCTCGAGGGCGTGCGTATCGCGCTCGAGGCGCATGGCCTCGGCACCGACGACATCCGGCTCGTCGAGGGCGAGTTCTCCGAGGAGTTCGGCTATTCGGCGACGCAGGCGCTGCTGGCCGAGGGCGCCGACTTCACCGCCATCTTCGCGGGCGACGACGACATGGCGGCCGGCGTGCTGATGGCGCTGCGCCATGCCAACAAGCGCGTGCCCGAGGACATCTCGGTCATCGGCTTCGACGACACCTTTCACGCGCGGCACCTGTGGCCGCCGCTGACGACGATCCGCCAGCCTGTCGACACGCTCGGCCAGGCGGCGGCGGAACAGCTGATCAAACTCATGAGCGAGCCCGAGGCGGCGCCGCTCAGGACCGTGATCGGCACCAGTCTCATCCGGCGCGACAGCGTCGGCTGGGTCGAAAACCAGGGGAGGACTGCAGAGGAGACGCGAGAGGACCACCCCGCCCAGGGGGCGGGCGACTGAAGAACCCGGCTCCGCATGCGGAGCGTTTTTCACACACTGTGCGGAGTCGATCTCAGGGAGGGACGATTCCGCTGGAGGAACCCATGAGAACGAGAACCCTGACGGCGCTCGGCAGCCTTGCGCTCGCCGCCGCCCTGGCCGTGCCGACGGCGGCCCAGGCCGAGGTGATCCTGCGGCTGCTGCCGTACCACACCGACGCGATGGTCGAGAACTACAACCCCAACAACCCCACCGGCCCGCAGCAGCGCGTGCGCGACTTCGCCTATGAGCCGCTGTGGATCGACAATATCTGGCATCCGGATGAGGACGCGCCGGGCCTCGCCACGTCGTTCGACATTGCCGACGACCTGATGAGCGTGACCTATCACCTGCGCGACACGACGTGGAGCGACGGCGAGCCGTTCACTGCCGACGACGTCGTCTTCACCGTCGAATACGCCAAGGCGCATCCGGACTATCCCATGGGCATCGACGTCTACAGCGCCGAGGCCGGCACCGGGAACGTGGTGAGCGCCGAGAAGATCGACGACCACACGGTGAAATTCACCCTGCACGAGCCCGACTCGCTGGCGCGCTACGGGCTGGCGGGCATCTATCCCCTGCCCGAGCACATCTGGAGCAAGGTCGACGATCCCAAGAACTTCGCCAATGTCGACCTCGTGGCGACCGGCCCGTGGACGAAGCCGCGCAACTTCTCGCGCAACGGCTTCGAGCTATGCCGCAACGAGCTCAGCCACTACAACGACCAGAACAAGATCGACTGCCTGAGCTTCCCGCAGATGAACGGCAACGAGCAGACCGTCGCGGCGCTTTCGGCGGGCGAGCTCGACTGGCTCGGCGACGGCCTCACCGACCCCGAGATCACCTTCAAGCCGCAGTCGGAGTTCAACAATTACTGGCTGCCGGCCGGCTCCGACGTGAACCTGCAGCTCAACACCACCAAGGCGCCGTTCAACAATCTCGAGTTCCGCAAGGCCATCTCGGTCGCCATCGACCGCGACACGCTGGTGGACATCTCGACCTTCGGGCTGACGACGCACACAATCTACCCCATCGGCACCGGCGAAATGTACAACACGTGGTACGAGCCGGCCGCCCTCGAGCCCTACACCTGGCTGATGGAGTACAACCCCGACAAGGCCAAGGAGCTGCTCGATGCGGCCGGCTTCGTCGACCAGGACGGCGACGGCTGGCGCGACAACCCCGACGGCACCCCGATCTCGTTCGGCATCTCGATGCCGTCGGGCTGGACCGACTGGGTGAACACCGGGCAGACCGTGGCCGAGAACCTGCAGGACGTGGGCGTCAACGCCAGCCTCAAGACCATGGACGAAGGCGCCTGGTTCGACGCCGTTCCCCAGGGCAATTTCGACGTCTACGTGATGTGGACGAATGGCGGCCCGACGCCGTTCCAGCAGTACTACCCGATGTTCAACCCGCGCCAGATGGTGCCCGGCCAGATCGACTTCCAGGCCATGCACCAGCTCGAGATCCCCGGAATCGAGGACGCGCTGAAGCGCTTCCGCGCCACGGCCGATCACGCCGCGCAGCAGGCCGCGCTCACCGAGGTCCACAAACTTGTGGCCGAGAACGTGCCCGTCGTGTCACTGTTCGCGAACCCGACCTGGTACGAGTACTCGACCCGCCGCTTCACCGGCTGGGTGACCGAGCAGGATCAGCGCTATCGCCCGCAGGTGCATGACGGCACCCGCGAGCGCGTGCTGCACGCCCTGTCGCTGCAGCCCATCGGCGAGTAACCGACAGTGCCTCCGGCGGGGTCCAGCCGACCCCGCCGGAGGCATCCGCAGGAGGACGGTCCGGAATGGTGTTTCTGTTCAGGCGGCTGACGTTCTATGTCGGGGCATTCTTTCTCGCGGTGACGTTCAACTTCTTCATCCCGCGGCTGATGCCGGGCGACCCGTCGGCGCGCATCATCGCGTCGTTCCAGGGCCGGCTGAACGAGGCGCAGGTCGAGGCCATCCGCAAGTCCTACGGCTTCACCGGCTCGCTGTGGGAGCAGTACATCACCTATCTGAGCAGCGTCATGCGGCTCGACTTCGGCATCTCGACGGTGCAGTTTCCCGAGCCGACATCGGCGCTGCTGTTCTACGGCGCGACATGGACGCTGGTGCTGGTCGGGCTGGCGCTGTTCTTCGCCTTCTTCATCGGCACGTTCATGGGCATCCACGCCGCCTGGCATCGCGGCGGCTTCTTCGACAGCTTCTTCACGCCGATCAACGTGATGATGAACGCCTTCACGCCGGCCGTCGTGGCGCTCGTGCTGTTCTATGCGTTCTCGCTGCAGCTGCAGTGGTTTCCGCTGGGACGCGCGCACAATCCGGCGCTGATGCCGGCCTTCTCCTTCGAGTTCATCTCCAGCGTGCTGTACCACGCCGCCATGCCCTCGCTGTCCATCTTCCTCGTCAGCTTCGGCGGCTGGCACCTGGGCATGCGCAACGTGATGATCAACCTGCTCAACGAGGATTTCGTTACGCTGGCGCGCGCCAAGGGCCTGTCCGACCAGCGCGTGCGCTACCTCTATGTGGCGCGCAACGCCATCCTGCCGCAGATCACGGCGCTGGCGCTGTCGGTCGGCTTCATGATCGGCGGCGCCATCGTCACCGAGCAGGTGTTCAACTATCCGGGGCTGGGCAAGTTCACCTTCACCGCCATCGGGGCGCGCGACTATTCCTTCATCCAGGGCCAGTTGCTGCTGCTCACCATGTCGGTGCTCGCCGCCAACCTCGTCTCGGACATCGTCAACGTCATTCTAGACCCGCGCCTGAGGACCTGATGAAAGGGCCGGCCACACAATGAGCGAACTCACGCAGACGCCGCCGCTCGCGCTTGCCGCCACCGAGGAGTCGCCGCCACGAGCCAAGCTGGCGCCGAGCCAGGCCGAACTGATGCGCTCGCTCGGGGTGAAGCCGCAGCCGGGCTGGACGAGCCGCCTGCCGCGCGGGCTGGCGGCGTTCGTCACCAACAAGAAGGGCATGGCCGGCGTCGTCATCCTGATGCTGATGATCCTCACCTCGCTGTGCGCGCCGCTGCTCACCGATTTCGATCCCAACCGCCGCGCCGGCCAGCCGCATGTGCAGCCGGGTTACGAGCATGTGCTGGGCACGACCCGCATGGGCAAGGACGCCTTCACGCAGTTGCTCTATGGTGGCCGGGTCAGCCTGTCGGTGGGCTTCATCGCCGGGCTGTCGGCGACGCTGATCGGGCTCGTCATCGGCATCTCGGCGGGCTATTTCGGCGGCAAGACCGACGAGATCCTCACCTTCTTCGTCAATGTCGTGCTCGTGCTGCCGGGCCTGCCCCTCATCATCGTGGTCGCGACGTTCGTCGAGGAGGCGAGCCCCATGGTGATCGGCGCGGTGCTGGCGCTCACCGGCTGGGGCTGGGCGGCGCGCACGATCCGAACGCAGACCATGGCGCTGCGCACGCGCGAGTTCGTCTTGGCGGCCGAGCTGATGGGCGAGAAGCGCTGGCGCGTGGTGCTCGTCGAAATCTTCCCCAACATGCTGAGCTTCGTGATGGGCGGCTTCGTGCTCGGCACCATCGCCGCCATCCTCGCCGAGGCGGCGCTCGAATTCATCGGCATCGGCGACCCCAACGCGGTGACATGGGGCACGATGCTCTACTGGGCGCAGAAGAACCTGGCGCTGCAAAGCGGCGCCTGGTGGGAAGTGTGGCCGCCCTGCATCGCCATCATGGCGACGGGGGCGGCGCTGGTGCTCATCAACTTCGCCATCGACGAGATCACCAATCCGCAGTTGCGGGCGACGCGCCTCGTGGGCCGCATCCGCCGCTTCCTCCACCTGCGCGGACGGAGCGTCGACCTTGCCTGATACCCCCCTGCTCCAGGTCCGCGACCTCACCGTCGACTATGTCGGCGACAACGCCGTGTTCCGCGCCGTCAACGGCATCGGTTTCGACATCCATGCGGGCGAGGCCTTCGGGCTCGCCGGCGAGAGCGGCTGCGGCAAGTCGACGGCGGCCTTCGCCGTGGCGCGGCTGACCCGCCTGCCCGGCCTCGTCTCCGGCGGCTCGGTGCGCTTCGACGGCGACGACGTGCTGCAGTTCGACCGCCAGCGGCTGAGGAACTATCGCTGGCGCGAGGTGAGCTTCGTGTTCCAGAGCGCCATGAACGCGCTCAACCCCGTGATGCGCGTCTACGACCAGATCGCCGATACGATCGTCACGCACAATCCGCGCATGCCCAAGGAGCAGGTGCGGGCGCGGGCGGTGGAGATGTTCGATCTCGTCGGCATCCCGTCGCGGCGGCTCGACGACTATCCGCACCAGTTCTCGGGCGGCATGCGCCAGCGCATCTGCATCGCCATCGCGCTCTGCCTCAATCCGCGGCTCATCATCATGGACGAGCCGACGACGGCGCTCGACGTCGTCGTGCAGCGCGACATCATCGAGCAGATCTGCGAGCTCAAGGTGCGGCTCGGCTTCTCGGTGCTGTTCATCACCCACGACCTCGGGCTGATGATCGAGTTCTGCGACAGGATCGGCATCATGTATGCGGGCGAACTCGTCGAGGTGGCGCCGGCCGGCGACATCCTCACGGCGCCGCAGCATCCCTACACGCGGGCGCTGGGCAGCTCGTTTCCGCCGCTCACCGGGCCGCGCGTCAGGCTCGAGGGCATCGGCGGTTCGCCGCCGAGCCTCAAGGCCATGCCCGACGGCTGCCGCTTCGCGCCGCGCTGCCCGCACGCCATGGACATCTGCCGGCGCGTCGCCCCACCCCTCAAATCCTACGCCAGCGGGGAGGCCGCATGTCATCTGCTCAACTAACGGCAGCCGCCGCCGCGGACGCGCCGCTGATCGACCTGCGCGACGTCGACATGGATTTCTCGCTGGGCGGCGCTTTTTTCGGGCGGCGCGAGATCAGAGCGCTGAGCGGCGTGTCGCTGGCGCTCGTCGCCGGCCGGGCGCTGGCGCTGGTCGGCGAGTCCGGCTCGGGCAAGAGCACCTGCGCGCGCATGCTGGCGCGGGTCTATGCGCCCACCGGGGGCACCGTCACCTTCCGCGGGCGCGACGTGTTCTCGCTCAAGGGCGCCGACCTCAGGCGCTATCGCGCCGACGTGCAGATGGTGTTCCAGGATCCCTTCGGCTCGCTCAACCCCACGCAGAGCGTCGGCTATCACATCGAGCGGCCACTGCGGCTGCACAAGAAACTGAGCGGCAAGGCGCTGCGCGACGCCGTCCACGAGCTGCTCGAGCGCGTCGGGCTGACGCCGGCGCGCGAATACGCGCAGCGCCGGCCGCACGAGCTGTCGGGCGGGCAGCGCCAGCGCGTCGCCATCGCGCGGGCGCTGTCGGTGGAGCCGGTGATCCTGCTGGCGGACGAGCCGACATCGATGCTCGACGTGTCGGTGCGGCTGGGCATCCTCAACCTGCTCGAGGACCAGAAGACCGAGCGCAACCTCGCGAGCCTCTACATCACGCACGACATTGCCACGGCCCGCTACTTCGCCGAGGACACGGCGGTGCTCTATGCCGGCCATCTCGTGGAGAAGGGCCCGAGCGAGGCGATCACCTCGGCGCCCGCCCATCCCTATACGCAGCTGCTGATCGACTCCGTCCCCGACCCGACGCGCAAGATCCAGCCTTCGGGCAAGCGGCGTGCGCTCGACATCCCGCTGTGGACGCGGCACAGCCTCGGCTGCCCCTTCGTGTCGCGCTGCCCGCGGGCGACGGCCATCTGCAAGGAGGTGATGCCGGGGCCGACGCAACTCGCGCCGGATCACTGGGTGCGCTGCCACAACCTGTGAAATTCATTGACAGTTCGCTGAAATGATAGAACCATCCGGGCTTCTGCGTGGGAACAATCCCCCAGAATCGGCCGGAGACACGTCATGGGCCAATGGCCCAGCCGGGGTATGCGGTAAAGCGTGCGCTACGCGCAACATCTGTGGTCGGACCGCCTAACCCACCGCCACTGCTTGTTGCGACCTTCTGAGAGACCCAGGCAGATTTCAACCGCGCGGTCCCGGTTGATGGCAAGGCTCTTACCGACGCCATTTCCGATCCGCGAGGCAGGCCCCGACAAGAGGGCCGGCGTGGGGAGGATTATGTGAACGAGCATGTCGCGCAGGCGCGGGCCTGCACCGAGATGGAAGAGTATCTGTTCGACCTGAACGGCTACCTCATCCTCAGGAACGCCCTCACCCCGGCGCAACTGGCCGCCTGCAACAGCACCTATGACGCGCTCGAGGCCGCACCCGTCGAGGGGCATGGCTGGGCCGGCAATGTCCCGGTGTTCAGATCCGGCCGGCAGGAAGGGCTGATCTTCCAGCAGCTCTACGAGGCCGGCCCCGTGTGGGAGGAACTGCTGGACCATCCCGCCTGGTACGACAAGGCGATCCATTTCATCGGCACCGACGACCCCGAGAATTTCGACGGCCATCACGGGCCGGCCTTCATCGACGAATGCTTCGGCACGATCCGCGGCCCCGGCGGGGCGCAGCGCCTGCATTCGGGCGGCCATGTCGGCACCATCCGCACGCAGTTCCGCTACCATGCCGGCAAGTTCCACTGCGGGCAGATCAACATCCTCATGGCGCTGACCGATATCGGGCCGGGCGACGGGGCGACGATGGTGATCCCCGGCTCGCACAAGTCCAATATCCGCCACCCGCAGACGGTGGCGCTGGAGCGGCGGAGCGAGGAGATTTCGGTCGACGGCGTCGAGGGGGCGATCGAATGCCACCTGGCGGCAGGCGACGCGCTGCTGTTCGTCGACGCCATCGCGCACGGCTCGGCGCGCCGGACGAATCCGGGGCAGCGCCGCATCGCCGTCTACCGCTACGGGCCGAGCTGGGGCTATTTCCGCCTGCCCTACCGGCCGAGCCCGGCGCTGCTGGAGCGGTTGACGCCGCGGCGGCGCGCGCTTGTCAGTCCACACGAAGAAGAGGTGCTGCCGCCCGAGCGGGCGGCATGACGCAACGCGCCGGAAATGGCGCTCGAGCAACCGAGAGGTACGTAACGCAAGTGCTGGCGCATGCCATCGATATGCTGGGCAGGCTTCGCGCGATCGACGTCGCCGACAGGGTCGGTGCGCCGGCGACGCCGGGACACGCCGCGCTCGTCGCCGAGTGGCGGCGCGCCGACGTCAGGTTCGCTGCGGCCGTGCCCGAGATGGAAGCGCAGTATTATCGGGCCGTCGGCGAGCTGTTCGGCGCCATCCGCCCCACGGGCGGCGCCGAGCCGATCCTCAACGAGGGCGGCGCCTATCACGGCTGCTGGCTCGAGAGCACCGGCACGATCAGCGCCGAGCTGCTCTGCCGCTTCCTGCCGTCGGTGGCCGAACGCACCTTCGAGGGTTTTGCCGCGCAGCAGCGCGACGACGGCCTGCTGCCCTACAAGCTGACGGCCGACGGGCCGGCCTTCGCGCAGATCCAGTTGGTCACCCCGCCGGCGCGCAGCGTGTGGACGCATTACGCGCTCAACGGCCAGCCGCGCGATTTCCTCGCACGCCTCTATACGACCCTGGCGCGCTACGACGCCTGGCTGGCAAGATGGCGCGACACGCGCGGCACGGGCGGCGTCGAGGCCTTCTGCACCTACGATACGGGGCACGACCTGTCGGCGCGCTTCTGGCACATCCCCGACAGCCCGCAGGCCAACGATCCGACGCGCTGCACTGCCGACAACGCGCTGCTGCCCCTGGTGGCGCCGGACCTCACCGCCGCCGTCGCGTGCCAGCGCCGCGCCCTCGCCCGCATGGCCGAGGAACTCGGCGAGGACGGCGCGCCATGGCGCGAGAAGGCGCAGCGCAGCGAGGCGGCGCTGTTCGCCTGCTGCTACGACGGCGAGGACGGCTTCTTCTACGATCTCGACCGCAATGGCGCCTTCGTGCGCGTGCAGTCCGACGTGCTGCTGCGCGTGCTGGCCGCCGAGATCGGCGACGACGCGCTGTTCGAGGCGGCGCTCCGGCGCTACCTGCTCAACACGCGCAAATTCTTCGCGCGCTTCCCCTTCACCTCGATCGCGCTCGACGATCCGCGCTTCGACCCCGCCTTCGACTACAATTCGTGGTCGGGGCCGTCGAACCTGCTGAGTCTCATCCGCGCGCCGCACGCCTTCGAGGCGCATCACCGGCATGTCGAGCTGACCTTCGTGCTCTACCCGATCCTCATGGCGCTGTTCCGGGCCGAGCGCTTCGCGCAGACGCTCAGCCCCTTCACCGGCGCGGCGGGCTATACCGACGGCTATTCGCCGGCCACGCTGTGCCTCATCGATTTCGTCGAGCGGCTGTCGGGCATCCTGCCGCGCCCCGACGGCACGCTGTGGTTCACAGGGCTCGTGCCGTACCAGCTCGAGCATCGCGACGTGCAGCACCAGACGGCCTATTCGCGCCGCGTCGACGGGCGCCTGTTCGAGCTGGTCAACACGCCCGCGACCTCGACGGCGTGGCGCGACGGCGCGCTGCTGTTCGAGGTGCCCAAGGGCGTGCGCATCGTCACCGACCGCGCCGGCACGCCCACCCTGCTCATCGGCATGAGCGTCGCCGACATCGAAGGCACGCTCAAGACGGCGCAGGGCGACTATCCGTTCCGCGTCGCCGCCAACGAGCAGCTCGCGCTGAGCGGGGGACGGCTGGCGAGCGTGCGCCGGCCCGGCCTCGTGCCACCGACAAGTTGAGGAGTTGAACCGCCCCGCCGGGGCGCCACGAAAGCTCGAAAAGGGAGGACTATAATGAGCTTCTACACCCGCAGAAAATTCCTGGCGACCACCGCCGGTGCTGCCGGCGCGCTGGCCACGGCCAGCGTGCTCGGTACGCCGGCATTGGGGCAGGATCGCCGCATCCGCCACTTCTGGTGGGGCAACCCGGAGCGCGACAAGCGCACCTTCGCCGTCATCGACATCTTCAACCAGAAGAATCCGGGCATCGTCGTCGAGGGCGAGACGCTGGGCTTCGACGACTACTTCACCAAGCTCACGACGCAGATCGCCGGCGGCAACATGCCCGACGTGATCCAGCAGGGCTATGGCGTGCTGTTCGAATACATCGCCAACGGCGCCGTGGTGCCGCTCGACGATTATGTCGGCAAGAGCCTCGACATCTCCAAGATCGACCAGAGCGCGATCGATGCCGGCACGGTGAACGGCAAGTTCTATGCCCTGTCCATCGGCGCCAACTCGCACGTCGCCATGTACAACACGCGTCTATACGAGGCCGCCGGCATCAAGGTGGGTGAGAACTTCGACCCCTATGGCTGGACCTATGACGACGTGGCGCGCATCGGCAAGGCGATCAAGGACGCCACCGGCGTGGCGGGCACCGACGACAACACGGCGGATTACCAGAACTTCTCCGACTTCATCGTGCAGAAGGGTGTCGCCATGTATTCGGAGGACGGCAAGTACCAGGCGACGCAGGAGATCGTCGAGGAGTACTGGGCCATCTGGCAGGGCATCCGCGATGCCGGCGCCACCGTGCCGCCGCAGGAGACGGCGGCGCTGGCGGGGGTCGCCGACCTGGCGCAGACCGGCCTCGTCACCGGCAAGTCGGCCACCTCCTACGCGTGGTCGAACCAGCTCGTCGGGACCCAGGCGCTGCTGGAGGACCCGATCGGGGCGGCGATGTATCCCAATACGCCCGCCATGATCCCCGGCTCCATCGTGCAGCCCAGCCAGTTCATCTGCCTCACCCGCGACAGCACCGACCCCGAGGCGGCGACGACCTATATGAGCGCCTTCGTCAACGACATCGACATGACGAAGATCCTCGGGCTCGAGCGGGGCATTCCGAGCCAGTCCGACGTGCGCGACGCGCTGCAGCCGGACCTCACCGACGTCGAGCGCGTCTCGGTCGAGTTCTTCGACGGCATCCAGGGCAAGACGGCGGTGCTGCCGCCGCCGCCGCCCTCGGGCGCCAACGAGGTTGAGCAGACCTTCGAGCGGCTGGCGGTGGAGGTGCTGGTGGGCGGCCGCTCGCCCGCCGAGGTTGCCACCGACTTCCTCACGCAGGCCGAGGCGATCCTCGCCCGGGCATAGCAATCGTGGCTGCCGGGAGTAGACTTCCGGCAGCCGCCACCGGCGACGGTGGACAGGAGAGTGCCGCGTGACCACCAGTGCAGCCCGCAGGTTCATCCGCAAGAATGCGGCAGGCTACACATTCCTGCTGCCCTGGCTCGTGGGCTTCTTCCTGCTCGCCATCGGGCCGATCCTGGCCTCGCTCTATCTGAGCTTCACCAAGTACAACGTCATCAATCCGCCGGCGTGGATCGGGCTCGACAACTACATCTACATGGCCCAGTCCGACGCGCGCTTCCGCAAGGCGCTGCAGGTGACGTTCACCTTCGTCGCCTTGGCCGTGCCGGCCAAGCTGGTCTTCGCGCTGGCCGTGGCGATGGTGCTGGACAGGGGCATTCGCGCCATCGGCCTATATCGCGCGCTGTTCTACCTGCCCTCTATCCTGGGCGGCTCCATCGCCGTCGCCATCCTCTGGCGGCAGCTCTTCAACTATGACGGCGTCGTCAACTCGGTGCTGCGGCTCGTCGGCATCGAGGGGCCCTACTGGCTGGCCGACCCCAACCACTCGCTGTGGACGCTGATCGTCCTGGCGGTGTGGCAGTTCGGCTCGCCCATGCTGATCTTCCTCGCCGGGCTGCGCGCCATTCCGCAGGAGCTCTACGAGGCTGCCGAGATCGATGCGGCGGGCAAGGTGCGACGCTTCTTCGCCATCACCATCCCGCTGCTCGCGCCGGTCATCTTCTTCAACCTGGTGCTGCAGATGATCGAGGCGTTCAAGAGCTTTTCGGGCGCCTTCATCATCTCCGGCGGCAAGGGCGCGCCGCTCGATTCCCTGCTGTTCTACACCGTCTACCTGTTCAACGAGGCGTTCTCGTTCCTGCGCATGGGCTATGCCTCGGCGCTGGCCTGGGTGCTGCTGATCATCATCGCGACGCTCACCGCCCTCGCCTTCTGGAGCAGCAAGTACTGGGTCCACTACGAGAGCGAGCGAGGCTGACGATGGACGCCGCCCTGCCGCTCGATCCCGTCGAGATCGCCCGCACGATCCGCCTGCGCAAGCAGCAGCGGGCGCGGCGTGCAGGCCTGCTCAAGCACCTGTTCCTGATCGCCGCCTCGCTGGTCATGATCTATCCGCTGCTGTGGATGTTCGCGAGCTCGCTCAAGCCGAACAACCAGATCTTCGGGCAGCTGTCGCTGTGGCCGTCGGAGTTCCGCTGGGACAATTATTCGTCGGGCTGGACCGGCATGTCGGTAAGCTTCGGCACCTTCTTCCGCAACTCGCTGTTCGTCACCATCCTGTCGGTGATCGGCAATGTGCTGAGTTGCTCGTTCACCGCCTATGCCTTCGCGCGGCTCGAATTCACCGGCAAGACCATCTGGTTCGCGCTGATGATGATGACGCTGATGATCCCCTATCATGTCGTCCTCATCCCGCAGTACCTGCTGTTCCTGCAACTGGGCTGGGTGAACACCTATCTGCCGCTGATCGTGCCGCAGTTCCTCGCCGGCGACGCCTTCTTCATCTTCCTCATGGTGCAGTTCTTCCGGCAGCTGCC
>PJUF01000580.1_pt1 | contig 24988 bp, 17 predicted proteins | sample 1512191 | NCBI WGS metagenome assembly PJUF01 (sample SAMN08177673, study PRJNA422409) | Feces metagenome, whole genome shotgun sequencing project. | isolation source: Chicken feces (3) enriched on wood chips | host: Gallus gallus | place: USA: Madison | collected 2015-01-15 | reverse complement strand
CGAAGACTTCTACCCCTCGACTTGCATGTGTTAGGCCTGCCGCTAGCGTTCATCCTGAGCCAGGATCAAACTCTTCATCGTATAATTTTTAATATTTTTTGATGTTGCGTTAAAACAATTCTTGCGAATTTCTTACTCTCTTTTTATGCTGTAAATCCAATATGTCTATGAACGTGTCTTCTTCTCTTTTTCGCTTGTTTTTCTAAGCGAGTGCAAAAATAGAAACTCTTTTTATTCCCACCAAACTTTTTCTAAAGTTTTTTTTAAAATATTTTTAGCGGCTTTTCTAAGAACTTTCTCAATCCCTATCTATATGATTGGGGTTGCAAAGCTACAACCTTTTTTATTTATAACAAAATTTATTTTTGTTAATTTTTTTAAGGCTTACTTAACATTTAAAGAACTTCTTGCGGATTGCGAGGGCAAATATACCACCCTTTTTTTATCCTTTCCTAATTTTTTTTAAACCTTTTTTAAACTTTATTTTAATACCCTGGTAACCTTAATTTTACATCACCCTTTTTTTTCTTTCACAACTCTCAAATCCTAAAAAAAACAGCATTCTCTTTTTTAAACCCAGCTCTTTTCAAACAAAAAAAGCTGAAAACGACTTTTTAAAAACAAAAACTTCAATAAATAAATCTGGAGTCATCCTTTTTTTAGCTTCAAAAATCCAGATTAATGCAGCTTTTATTTTTTACCTCTATATATAATATCGCATCTACAATTTACACTACAGCATATGTATATATATAATAGTATAAATAGAAAAATGCATCCATAAAATAATCAGTTCTAAAAAATTAAACTTCAGACCATGACTTTTATATAATTCTGCGAATAGCTTCTATATGATCATCCTTATATTTAAAGGTAAATATCATGCAAACTTTCTTTTTTTGTTAACTTTGTAAAAACAAATTTAAAAATCATGCAACATATAATAGATCGCTTTATCAGCTATGTTACTGTAGACACTGAGTCTGATCCGAATTCGGAATCCACACCAAGTACAAAAAAACAATGGGACCTTGCAAACAAGCTTGTTGAAGAATTAAAACAAATTGGTCTGGAAGAAGTAACAATTGATGAAAATGCCTATATAATGGCCACCCTTCCAAGTAATGTTGATTTTGAAGTTCCAACTATTGGTTTTGTATCTCATTTTGACACGAGTCCAGACTTTTCAGGAGCAAATGTAAAACCTCAAATTGTAAAAAACTATGATGGAAAGGATATTGTTCTCAATAAAGAATTGAATATAGTTTTATCCCCTGCTTATTTTGACGATTTATTACAATATAAAGGTCAGACAATTATTACTACTGACGGAACCACTCTATTAGGTGCAGATGACAAAGCCGGAATCACGGAAATTGTTTCGGCAATGGAACATCTTATAAAGAATCCTGATATTAAACATGGTAGAATCCGCATTGGTTTTACACCAGATGAGGAAATCGGCAGAGGCGCTCATAAATTTGACGTTGCAAAATTTAATGCTGATTGGGCATATACTATGGACGGAAGTCAAATAGGTGAATTGGAATATGAAAATTTCAATGCTGCAGGAGTGAAACTTACTTTTAATGGAAAAAGTGTACATCCGGGTTATGCAAAAGGAAAAATGATCAACTCTGTATTATTGGCCAATAAGTTTATCAGTAAGTTACCTCAAAAAGAAGTCCCTGAAAAGACTACCGGTTATGAAGGTTTTTTCCACGTAAACCATATTACAGGAAGCATTGAAGCAACAGAAGTACAAATGATCATCAGAGATCATAGTATGAAGAAATTTAAAAAACGTAAGAAGTTCATCAAATCACTCGCTAAGAAATTCAATAAAAAATACGCTGAAAAATTCGGCTCAGATATAGTACAATGTACTATTGACGATCAATACTATAATATGCGTGAAAAAGTAGAACCGGTAATGCATATTGTAGATATTGCCGAAAAAGCAATGAAAGAATTGAATATAAAACCTCTTATTAAAGCCATCAGAGGCGGTACAGACGGATCTCAACTTTCTTATATGGGATTACCTTGTCCTAATATTTTTGCTGGCGGACACAATTTTCATGGAAAATATGAATACGTTCCAGTTGAGAGCATGATTAAAGCTACAGAAGTTATTGTAAAAATAGCAGAGATAACAGCTGAAAGAGCTAAAAACGGAAAAGTATAAAAACCAAGTTTATGCATTTTTTTCATAAACCAGTAGAAAGCATTCTACTGGTTCTTTTTTTGATGACCTTTTTCCCCGCCAAAGCACAGGAAAAAGAAAAAAATGAAACTTCTTATCATATTAATGTTATTTCAGATGAGAATGTTATCCCTCCCTATTATCAGACAGGTATAAATAAATTTTATGAATATGTTTATACACATCTCAAATACGGACATGTAAGTGAATCTATTTCAGATATTATTATTGTGAAATTTTCTATTGATACCGATGGAAAAGTAACGGATGTAGAAATCATCAAAGATATAGACAAGAGCAATTTTAAATTTGGAAAACAAATCAAAAAGATTTTGCTAAAATCTCCCACATGGGTTCCAGGAAAGATTGACGGTATTGTCAGCAAAACTTCTATTCAACTTCCTATTTTGATCAAAGTAAAAAGGAGTGATTATATAGATGATGATCTATAAAATAAAAATCCAGCTTTTCAGCTGGATTTTTTTTATTCTTATTTAGATACTTTTTCCGGTTGGTTAAGCTTTTGCGTTAATTCAATCGAAATAGCTGCTTTTTCCATCTTAAGTTTTCCAGCCATTGTTTCAACAATCACAGTACCATCCGCTCCCATTTCAGAAATTCTTCCATGGATACCTGATTTTGTGATAATTTTGTCACCTACTTTTAAACTTGCTTCAAAAGCTTTTTCTTGTTTCATTCTTTTTCTTTGTGGCAATATCATAAAAAATATAATAAACGCAACAAAGACAAATATCATAATTAAATTTTGATCCATAAGAGTGTTTTTTCTGTTTTATTATTCTGATACGTTAGCCTTGATGGTCAACAATTCTTGTTTCGCTTGTGTATTCGTTGTCAAAGTAACTGTTTTACTTTGTGTTCCAGGAGAATTTGCAGAGAAAACTACTTTTATTTTCTCACTCTGTCCTGGTTTGATCGGTGTTTTTGGATATTCAGGAACTGTACATCCGCATGAAGCTTTTGCATCAATAATAACCAAATCAACATCTCCTGTATTTTTAACAGTGAATTCCGTTTCTCCTTTTGTTCCTTTTTTCAAATTTCCAAAATCGTGAACTGTTTTATCAAAAGTTGCAATTGCAGTTCCATTTTGTGAAACAGCAGCATCTGTTGATGGAGTATTTGCAGCATTTGGATCTGCTGCAGGTGTGTTTACTGTTTGACCGTTTGCAGCTTCGGTTGTTTTTACGTTTTCATCCTGAATACGGGAAGAAGCTTCTTCTTTTTTACATGAAGCAACAGTTAATGCAACTGCAAATGCTAATAAAGTTATTTTTTTCATTCTTAAATATATTATTTTGTTGATTTTACTCTATTAATCCTCTACCTACTTTGTTTAATTTATCTTCTTGCTTGTATTCTTTAACCAAAGCGTCAAGTATTCCGTTGATAAAGATACTACTTTTAGGAGTAGAATATTCTTTTGCAATTTCTAAATATTCGTTAATTGTTACTTTTACCGGTATTGAAGGAAATTTTAATAATTCACAAACAGACATATTCAATAAAATAGCATCAAGTTCTGCAATACGATCAATATCCCAGTTTTTAGTTTTATCATAATATGCCAGGGAGAGTTCTTTTGCATTCAACATTGTCTTACGAAACAATTGTCTTGCAAATTCCTTATCTTCCATGTCTTTGTAAATCTTTGCTACTCTGTATTCGACTGTATCCTCTTTAATTTGTTTTAATTCTTTCTGAATCGCTGTATTAACCAATGGAATATCGTCAATCCATGTCAATTTTGTATCTTCCAAAAACTCATATATTTTTTCACTTGGAGCTACAATCTCTGTAAATATATAAGATACCAGTTCACGATCTTCTTCGAATGTATTACGGTTATTGATCATATATTTTTTATAAATATCAGATTTTTTAATTTCATCCAATAAATTTTTAATATAATGATCGTTTACTTCAAAGTGGTTGATTTTTTCCTGGTGAATCATTTCGTTTAGCTGATTAGAGTTAACTAACAACTGTAAAACATGATTATTGATAAACTTTTTATTAGGAGTACGTTCCTGAGCAGTTGCCAAATGTTTTCGGGAAGACACTTCTAAAAAATTTTCCTCCTGCTTTTGGATTTCGATTAAGGAAGATAGCATAAGGAGATACAGATCTCTGATATTCTCTATACTATACATTAAAAACTTCTCATTGCTATCCATTAAATCAGAGCTGTTTTGCTGCATAGCATAAATGGTTTGCATTACTTTTATGCGGATGTGTCTTCTGTTAATCATAACTGTTTAAAGAACTTATATTTTAAAAATTAAAAGGAGCGAAAATCTATTTGATTTTCGCTCCGCAAATTTAGTAATTATTAATAGCTAAATTTATTTTTTTTCATTTTTTTTCGCTTCGATACGTTGTTCCGCTAATCTCATTGCAGCCTGATTAGGTGTAATGTTTTGTTCTTTAGCATAATTCAATATATCTAAGGTCGTATTATAAATATTTTCAGTTCTTCTGATCGCTTCATCAGAACCGTATTTAGCGATTTCTCCGAATACATTAATAATACCTCCTGCATTTATCAGGAAATCTGGAGCATACACAATTCCTCTTTCCTGTAAACGTTTACCGTGTACTGCTTCTACTGCTAACTGATTATTAGCGGCTCCGGCAATAACTTTTGCTTTTATTTTTTCAATTGTATCATCATTGATGGTTGCCCCTAATGCACATGGTGCATAGATATCAACTTCTTCGCTGTACAAATCATTTCCTGTACATATTGTTGCACCGTATTTATTTGCTACTTCAGCTACTCTTTCTTCACTTAGATCGGTAATGATTACATTAGCTCCATTTTCCGTTAAATGTTTAACCAATGTTTCTCCTACATTCCCGATTCCCTGAACAAATACTTTTTTCCCTGCCAGATTATCCGTTCCAAACTGGAATTTTGCTGCTGCCTTTAATCCCATGAAAACACCATACGCAGTTACCGGAGAAGGGTTTCCTGAACCACCTAAACTTTCTGAAATTCCGGTTACGTGTGGAGTAATCGTATGAATTAAATCCATATCAGCTGTAGTACTTCCTACATCTTCTGCTGTTATATATCTTCCGCTTAATGAGTCTACATATCGTGCAAAAGCTTTTATAAGTTCCGGATTTTTATCTTTTTTTGAATCTCCGATGATTACGGCTTTACCTCCTCCTAAATCAAGTCCGGAAATAGCTGATTTATAAGTCATTCCTCGTGATAAACGCAATACATCGTTCAATGCTTCCCACTCTGATGTATAATTCCACATTCTCGTACCTCCTAAAGCAGGTCCTAAAACTGTATTATGTATTCCTATTATTGCTTTTAAACCAGTATCTTTGTCATGGCAAAAAACAACTTGTTCATGATTATCAAATGATATCTGTCCAAAAACCGGATCAACTTTTTTTAACTCTTCAGGAGAGTATGAATTTGTAGTCATATTAATATTTGGTTAATTAAATAGTTTGGTAAAACCCAAATATAATTATATTTTTAATTATTCTTAATCAATTAAATTATTTTTATTTTATTGCTACCAATTTAGCATGAATAGTGTTTTTTTATCAATGACAAATTGAATTTTATAACGTATTGTATTACAGATTTTAAATAAATGAAAGATCTCAAAAAGCTCAACAAATATTTCATTAAATATAAGTATCATTTTCTCGCGGGTATTATTATTACCATTGCTTCACAGATATTTACCGTATATGCTCCGAAGTATATAGGGGACTCTATTACGGCTTTACAAGGGTTTATGCAAAATACGCTGGGAAAAGAAGAAGTGAAATCAGAATTGATTAAAAATATTATCTGGATTATTGCAACAACACTTATAGCAGGTTTTCTTACTTTCTTAATGCGCCAAACTATAATAGTAATGTCACGCCATGTAGAATTTGATTTAAAGAATGAGATTTTCCAACATTATGAACGTCTTTCTTTGGATTTCTATAAAAGAAACCGAACCGGAGATTTGATGAGCCGGATATCTGAAGATGTCAGCAAAGTAAGACAATACGTTGGACCAGCAGTCATGTATTCCATCAATACCATTATACGGATGACCGTAGTTATTGTACAGATGTATATTATATCTCCAAAGCTTACCTGGTATTCTCTGATTCCGGTACCGCTGCTGGCCTATTTTATGTTTGTGCTAAGTAAACAGATCAATCAGCGCAGCTTTTTATATCAACAGAATCTCTCAAGATTATCATCTTTTTCTCAGGAAATGTTTTCCGGAATCCGAGTTATTAAAGCCTATGCTCTTGAAAAATATAAGAATAAGGAATACACGGAACTCACAGATGACAGTAGAAAAATCTATATGAAGCTTGCTGTATCAAGTGCTTTAATAGGTCCTTTGATGATTTTTCTTATCGGTCTGTGTAACATTATTATTATCTATATTGGAGCTCAGATGTTCATCAGCGGAACAATAGAAAACATAGGGGTTATTGCTCAGTTTATCTTATATATTAACATGCTTACATGGCCTATAGCTTCATTAGGGTGGGTTTCTACAATGATTCAGGAAGCTGATTCTTCACAAAAGAGAATTAACGAGTTTCTAAATGAAGTACCTTCTATAAGCAATCTGCAACCTCAGCGAACTACTATTGAAGGAAATATCCGCTTTGAAAAAGTGAATTTTATCTACGAAGATACAGGTATACATGCTCTTAAAAATATCAGCTTTAATTTAGACAAAGGAAAAACTCTAGCTATATTAGGAAAAACAGGATCGGGTAAATCAAGTTTACTGAATTTGATTGTTCGCCTTCATGACGTTACTTCGGGTGATATATATATTGACAATAAACCGATTAAGGAGGTTAACTTATTTGATTTGAGAAATCATATAGCAATGGTACCTCAGGATGCTTTTCTGTTTTCTGACTCTATAAAAAATAATATCCGATTTGGAAATGAAGAAGCAACTGATGAAGATATCATACACTATGCGAAGTTAGCAGATGTACACCGAAATATTATCACTTTTGAAAAAGGATATGATACCGTTTTGGGAGAACGAGGACTGACCTTATCCGGTGGGCAAAAACAACGCGTATCCATTGCACGTGCCTTGATAAAGGATGCTCCGATATTATTGCTTGACGATTGTTTATCTGCTGTTGACACTGAAACCGAAGAACGCATTTTAAATAATTTAAAACAAGTAGCAGAAAATAAAACAACAATCATTGTAACTCACAGGGTTTCATCAGCCAAAAATGCCGATTATATTCTGATTCTTGATGATGGAAAAATAGTAGAACAAGGAACTCATCAGGACTTGATAACCTTAGATGGTTACTACAAAGATTTGTTTTTTAAACAGCTTGCCGAAAAAGAATTGAATTAGTCTTGTTTTTTTGATTTTTTTTTAAGACTTTTGGATGCAGTATAAATTATCTGACAAGAAGGATTATGAGAGAAAATGAACTATTAGAAAAAGAAGAAATCTTTTCGAAAGTATTACGTGCCGGAAGAAGAACTTACTTTTTCGACGTAAGATCAACAAAAGCTGATGATTATTATATCACAATCACAGAAAGTAAAAAATTTACAGAAGAAGACGGTTCTTTCCATTTCAAAAAGCATAAAATATATCTTTATAAAGAAGATTTTACTTCTTTTAAAGAAATCTTAAACGAAATGACTGATTTTGTTTTAGATCAAAAAGGAGAAGAAGTAATTTCTGAAAGACATCAGAAAGATTTTAAAAACGAATATGCGGCTGTAGAAAATAAAAACAGCTTTACGGATATTAGTTTTGACGATATATAAAAAATGATCCTATATAAAAATACCGGCATTTCTGCCGGTATTTTTTTGGATATATGTTTACTGAATCCCTATTTTAAAGAATGACATTTATCTCCTATATTTGCTGTGCTTATATAACATGATGCCTTACATGAAACATCTTTATTTATTATTACTATTCACAGTTCAATCTCTTACTGCTCAAAATTACCACCCTGATAAAATCATTATTGATGGTATTACTTATGATTACCGCTACCATCATTTAGAAGTTTATTTTAATCACTATTCCGAAAAAAGGCCTGTGGTCAATAAAGATTCTACCATAATTTCAAGAGGTTATATTGCTGAATATGAGATAAAAGATCAGGTACTTTATTTAAAGGATATAAAAATACCCGTTGATGGTGATTATAAACAACTCGTAAGTAATACTAATACTGTTTTTCAGGACAACAAAACGATGAAAATGTATTGGGTAAATGGTCTGTATGATGTAGGGCTTGGAGATCCGATTATTACATCACCTGCTGACACTCTAAACCCTGTTTTTAACAATTATTATATTTTTGAAATAGAACGTGGTACTATCATAAGAACAAATAATTTCACGTACAAACAATACAAACGTTTTAAAGATTACCAATGGGAGCGTTTCCGCTATTCAGAAGACTATACCAAACTATATAAAAAAATGTTACGTACCGGGATACCAGAAGAAGATATTGAAAATCATATTTACTATCACATTTTATTTTACAGCAAACGAAACTTTCTGAAAAAATAAAGAGATTCAACAAATGTGAATCTCTTTTATTTTATATACTCCGAAAGAAATAATATTTTATCTCAACTGGAATTCATAAACAATACTTCCCACTTGTTTTGAGGGAGCAGTAGTACTGGATTCCCATTTGGTTGCTAAAGCAGCAGCTTTTGCACGCTGTAACAAACAACTACTGTTATTGGTTGTACCCCGTATTCCCGGTGTAGCCGATATGACATTACCAGAACGATCTACTGAAACTTCTACAACAACTGTTCCTGCTTCATTACATCCATCTTTTGGTAATGGTTTTACAAGAGCTTTTCTGCCAGACAGAGAGTAGCCTCTTCCGCCTCCTGTACCAGAACCAGATCCGGCACCTATTCCTGTACCGTTACCAGTTCCATGTCCGCCTCCAGTACCACCACCGGATCCACCATCTCCATAATAATTATTAGAAGAAAGCGATCCATCTTTTCTACCTTTGTTTCCGGCTGTCTGATCATCACCATCACCACCTTTGTTATTGCCTTTCATAAAGTTAGCCAAGGCATCATTAGTAGTATTGGAAACTTTATTCTGATTAGTATTTTTTCGGATTTCAGAAGTATTGTTCTTTTTTTCCTTTTCTTTCTCTTTTTCCTTTTTTAGCACAGTTACATCTGTTGCAGTTGTAATTTCCTGGGCTAAAATATTTTCCTCATCAGCATTATTAGGAGGAGGTGTTCTATTTTTCTGAACATCTGTAACATTCAGAACCTGGCTTGTATAATCTTCTCCGGCACCAAATTCACTGTCACCAAAGTTGATTTCTACACCACCGCCACCGCCACCAGCAAGCTGATCTAAAGAAGTTGTTTCTATAAAACGTATAAAAAACAATAGTAAAACCAGTACAGCACAAATAATTGTAGTGAACAGAACTGATTTTTTTTCTTCCTTGGAAAAATTAAGGGTCATTGAAGTCTATTTATTTAATATGATAACACAAAAATTATACCAACTGTTTTAAAGCTATTTCAAATGCTGCAGCTGATATATTTTTCTTTTCTTTATTTAATTTATACACATTTTCCAATGCCTGTTTTATCGTATTTGACGCATCATCAAAAATAGCCGCATCTTCCAATACTGCATTAGGCTGCATTAAGTAAGCAAATACGCGAGCCATACCACAGTTTGATATAAAATCAGGGATCAGACTTACTTTACTATCTACATGTTCCATAATTGGCCCGAAAAAGATTTCCTTATCTGCAAAAGGCACATTGGCACCACAAGAAATTACTTCTAATCCTGATGCTATCATTTGATCTACCTGATCTTGTGTTACAAGTCTTGAAGCGGCACACGGAGCAAATACATCAGCCCCAACAGACCAAATTCTTGTATTAATTTGAGCAAAAGGAATCATATCAGACGCAACTAATGTGTTTCCTTTTTTATTTAAATAGAAGTTTTTCACTTCATCAAAGCTATATCCGTTTTCATTTATTACTCCTCCATCACGGTCAATTATACCAATGATTTTAGCGCCCATTTCAGCAAAATAGTATGCCGCCGCAGCTCCTACATTTCCAAATCCCTGAATGATTACTTTTTTATCTTTTACTGATCCTCCGAAAATATCGTAATAATGTTTTACAGCATATGCCACACCATAACCTGTAATAAGGTCAGCTACCATATATTTTTTATCAACTGATGGTGTATATTTAGCATCTTCTACCTGTTTTACAACTCCCTGACGCAATTGACCAACGCCCTGAATTTTTTGTGCTTCTGTTGGTTTAAAGTGTCCGTTGAATACACCTTCCTGAGGATGCCATAAGCCACAAGCTTCTGTCATTGGTATTACTTCGTGAATTTCATCTACGTTTAAATCACCACCTGTACCGTAATAGTTTTTCAACAATGGAAAAACTGCTTTATACCAACGCTCCAAGACACCCTTTTTGCGTGGATCATTCGGATCAAAATTAATTCCAGATTTAGCACCTCCGATTGGCGGACCGGCTACAGAAAATTTCACTTCCATAGTTTTAGCCAGTGAAAGCACTTCATTCATATCCAATCCTTTTCTCATACGGGTACCACCTCCTGCAGCTCCTCCACGTAATGAATTAATAACTGCCCAACCTTCAGCTTCCGTTTCTGAATCACTCCAATGGAAAACAACTTCCGGAGTTTTATTTTCAAATTTTTTTAATAAATCTTTCATTAACAAAAATTATTTTTAGTTTACTTTTGATAAACGCAAATATAAAGGTAAACTTCATATTTACCATTTATTAAAGAGACAAAAAAAGAAATAATTATAATACAACACCTGAACTGTGATCTTGTGATGCGCCTGTAACACTTGAAAGTACATTTATTTGATTTTCATATCTTAAAATCCCTAATAAACCAAATATTAAAGCTTCTTTAAAGTTAATTGTCTTTGGTTCGGGAATCACCAATTTATGCCCCGGAAGGTAATGTTGCAAACGTTTTATAAGAAAATCGTTAAAGGCTCCTCCTCCTGTGAGCAAGACAGTACTCGCTTTTCTTATTATGTTTTCAGATATCTGAAAAGCAATGTGCTCTACATAGGTTGCCAAAATATCAACAATTGAACAATCAAAAGCATCGATCAATGGAATCACTTCTTTAAATACAAATTCGATTCCTAATGATTTAGGCGCTTCATTTGTAAAAAAAACATTTGCGTTTAGCTTTTGCAACAATGAGGTATTTATTTTTCCGCTTCTTGCCCAATTTCCTTTATCATCGTAATCTGCACCTGCTTTATTGGCATAGAAGTTCAATACAGTATTGACCGGACAAATATCATAAGCAAGTCTTCTGTTGTTTAAGTCAAAAGATATATTTGAAAATCCACCAAGATTGATACAGTAATCATACTTTGAAAAAAGTATTTTATCACCTATAGGAACCAAAGGAGCTCCTTGCCCACCCATAGCTACATCCTGTACTCTGAAATCGCAAACAACAGGTAAACCAATAATCTCTTTTAGCAAAGGAAGATTTCCTATTTGTAAAGTCAGTCCTTTTTGAGGCTGATGCAGTATAGTATGTCCATGCGATGCCACGAGATCTGGCTCACATTTATTTTTCTGTATAAAATCAAGAATTACAGTACCCAGAAGTTTTGTATACGATTGGTTGAGCTCGTCTATTTCCTGTTCCGTTTTTAATGCTGCCCATTTTAGTCTATCAAACCAAGCATCTGAATACGGAATGGTCTCTACATTTAAAAGATTAAATTTCCATGTATCATCGTTCACCGTAAATACTATTTCAGCTATATCTATTCCATCGAGAGAAGTACCAGACATGACGCCTATTACCGTATATTTTTCACTTTTCATACGCTAAATTTACTTATATATTTTGAATATTTCTTAAAATAAAGGTATCTTTGGAAGCTTTAATTATATAAAGCAAATCTTTGTTAGAAAAAAAACAATATATAGATAATGAATTTTAAATTAACCGAAGAGCAATTAATGATTCAGCAGGCAGCTAGAGACTTTGCTCAAACTGAATTATTACCAGGTGTAATCGAAAGAGATGAACATTCCAAATTTCCTGCAGATGCAGTGAAAAAAATGGGAGAGTTAGGTTTTTTAGGAATGATGGTAGACCCTAAATACGGTGGTTCCGGATTAGACAGCGTTTCTTATGTTTTAGCAATGGAAGAAATTGCAAAAGTTGATGCTTCCGCTGCTGTGGTAATGTCTGTAAACAATTCTCTGGTTTGTGCCGGTTTAGAAAAATATTGTAATGAAGAGCAAAAGCAAAAATATCTGACTCCACTTGCATCAGGTCAGGTAATCGGAGCTTTTTGTTTATCTGAACCGGAAGCAGGTTCGGATGCTACTTCACAAAAAACAACAGCAATTGACAAAGGTGATTATTATCTGTTGAACGGAACGAAGAACTGGATTACAAACGGATCAACAGCTTCAACATATATTGTAATTGCACATACACACCCTGAAAAAGGACATAAAGGAATCAATGCTTTTATTGTTGAAAAAGGATGGGAAGGTTTTGAAATCGGTGCGAAAGAACAAAAAATGGGGATCAGAGGATCTGATACACACTCTTTAATGTTTACAGATGTAAAAGTACCTAAAGAGAATAGAATTGGTGAAGATGGCTTTGGTTTTGCTTTTGCTATGAATGTATTGAACGGTGGTCGTATCGGTATTGCTTCACAGGCATTAGGAATTGCTCAGGGAGCTTATGAATTGTCATTAAAATATGCGAAAGAACGCAAGGCATTTAAAACAGAAATCATCAATCATCAGGCAATAGCTTTTAAACTTGCGGATATGGCAACGCAAATTTCTGCTGCCCGTATGTTGTGTTTCAAAGCAGCTGCTGAAAAAGATAACGGAGAAGATATTTCTATTTCTGGTGCTATGGCAAAATTATTCTCTTCCCAAACAGCTATGGATACAACGATTGAAGCGGTACAAATTCATGGTGGTAACGGGTATGTGAGAGAATACCATGTTGAACGTATGATGCGTGATGCTAAAATTACTCAAATTTATGAAGGTACTTCAGAAATTCAGAAAGTGGTTATTTCCAGAGGTATCTCTAAATAATATTGACTTATTATAAAATTAAAGTCTGACCTTACGTCAGACTTTTTTTATATCTTTCATCTCCTTTTATTAAAGCTATGAATAACGATAAAGCAATCAAACTCAAACTAACACTGGGATATCTGATACTGGGTATCACCGCTATTCTTTCGGTCTGGTATATTTTCAATGAAGTAAAGGTCATGAATGAACCGAAAGAAGAGTTAATAAGTGAAAACAATAAAGTACTGAATCTCGGAAGTATCATTACCAATATTTATACTGCTGATTCATCCGGCAGGGTAGCGATGATTTCTACAGATAAAAAAGACATTCAGAAATATCATCAATTGGTAGACACCATCCAAAGTCAAATTGTCAATTTTAAGACTAATGTTACGGATGATGAGATGATTTTAAAACTCGATACCATTCAGTCTCTTATCAGAGAAAAGGAAAAAAGTTTTGATGAAATTGTTGCAGCCAGAAAGAAATTCATGAATTCACAATATTTTGATGAAGCGTTTAAAAAAGTAAGAGCCGCAAAAGATGATATTGAAAATATAGCTGTAAATGTATCGAAAGATTCTACTTCGGAAAGTAAGGAAGGTTTCTGGAAAAGAATCCGAAATGTAGTCGATTCTGAGAAGAAAGAAAAAGAAGACAGAGAACGCCAGTTGAGACAACAGCAACAACTGAATAAGATTCACCAGAGTAAACGGGACAGTCTGGCAAAAATGACTGAAAATATTTTTTCTCAGGCTATCGACAGTGAAAATAAACTGGCGAAAGAGTTTTATCAGAAAGAGGAACAACTGATAAATGAAAACCGCCATATTTCAGAAAAAATAAAAAGTCTTATGATTGAAGTGGAGAAAAGTGTATTGGAAAACTCCTATTCCAGAATAAACTTTTCTAATGAGATCATTGATAAAACAGCTATAAATCTTGCATGGATTGGCGGTATTGGCTTTTTAATGGTAATAATCTTAGGAAGTGTAGTACTAAGAGATCTCAATAAAAGCCGTGCTTATAAAAAACAATTAGAACGACTGAATAAGGATTTACAAAATCTTATGGAGCAAAAATCATATTTTCTGGCTTCAGTTACACATGATATCAATTCTCCTCTAAATTCATTAATAGGATTTTCTGAATTATTAGATGAGACATTGAAGACTAAAACACAAAAAGAATATATTAAAAATATTAATTATTCCAGTCAGTACATCCGTAATCTGGTAAATGATCTGGTAGATTTCTCTAAGCTGGAATACAATAAAATGGTCTTAAAGAAAGAGTCTTTTAATTTTAATGAATTGTTATTGAGCATTACAACTCCATTAAAAAATGATGCTGATAAAAAAGGAATTGAACTTATTGCCAACGTAGATCCTAAACTGGATGACTATTTTTTTTCAGACCCGTATCGTATCAAACAGATTCTTACAAATATTCTTTCAAACGGAATTAAATTTACAGATAAAGGAAGCGTAACATTGGAAGCTGTACTTAATGGTAATGAAGCTGTTTTAAAAATAACCGATACAGGTATTGGAATTGATGAAAAGTACCATAAAGATATCTTTATGGAATTTAAACAGGCACATGGTGATATTGAAAAAGTATATGGAGGAACCGGTCTTGGACTCAATATTTCAAAAAGACTTATCAAATTACTGCAAGGAGAATTAACATTTGAAAGCCGTCTGGACAAAGGATCAATCTTTACGATTAGAATACCTGTAGAGAAAGGAGAAAATAATCAGTTTAAAAATATGGATATCGTCTTTGATAATGAAAAAAAACTTATCCATAAAAACATTCTAGTGGTAGATGACGATATGTTGCAATTACGACTTATGAATGAAGTGATCAAAGACAAAGTGAATCTGATTACCACACTTAAAAAAGGAGAACTGATTGAAGAATATTTAAATGAAAATAAATATAATTTAATCATTACAGATATTCAAATGCCTAATTACAGCGGATATAAAATCATACAGGCAATACGTTCAAATCCCGAATATAAAAACACACCTGTTATTGCATTTACAGGAAAGATTGATTTGGATGAAAATGAAATTTCTAAATTAGGATTCAATGCATTGCTGCAAAAACCAATTAATATTCCTATATTAATGAATACGATACACAGGCTGTTAGAAATAAACAGAGAACAAAAGCCTGTTAATCCTACAAGCAAAATACAGATAAAAAATGAATATTTTGACTTAGAACAATTATTGAGTTTTACCCAGGATGATTTGGATGCTACACAGGATATATTAAATGTTTTTATTGACTCTTCCATAAAAAACTGTGACGAATTATCAGCATCTGTTGAGATAAATGATCGAAAAAAAATAGCGGAAATCACACACAGAATGTTACCAATGTTTCGACAGTTAAGTGCTGATATGGTTATTGCTGATCTGGAAAAACTTGAACGTTATGAATATAATGGTAATGCAGAAGAATTAAAAGAAGATGTTGTAACAGCAGTTGGTAAGATTCAGAAAATTATAGAAGAACTAAAAAAAATCGAGCTTTTTTAAAGCTCGATTTCATATAGTTTTATTTTATTATATAAGGTTTTGCGATCTATTCCTAAAATCTGGGCTGCTTTTGTCTTGTTATATTTTGCTTTTTCTAAAGCTACCCTGATGGTATTCTCTTCATTTTTAGAAGAAAACAATTTTAAATCATCTTCATCTCTCTTATGAATAATTTCATCAGATGAATAATTTTCGTGTTCGATTACTTCACACGGCAGTACGTTTTTTTGGATAATGTCCGTCTGAGTCAGTAATACTGCTCTCTTAATAATGTTCCGCATCTCTCTCAGATTTCCCGGCCAATCGTATCTCAGAAAAATTTCTTTTACTTCTTCAGAAAAATCCAAAATCTGTTTTTCAAGATCCGTATTTGACTGTTTTAAAAAGAAATCGGCAAATAATAGGATATCATCTCCTCTTTCAGAAAGTCGTGGTGTTTTAATAGAAAATTCATTCAAACGATGGTAAAGATCTTCTCTGAAATTACCTTCTCTTACTGCCTTTTGAAGATCTTCATTTGTAGCTGCAATTACGCGTATATCAACATCTATTTCTTTACTGCTTCCTACTGGCTTTACTTTTCGCTCCTGTAAGGCGCGTAGTAATTGTACCTGTACTTCGTATGAGAGATTCCCTACTTCATCTAAAAATATAGTACCACCGTTAGCTGCTTCAAAATGACCAGTCTTGTCTGTAGTTGCCCCGGTAAAAGATCCTTTAATGTGACCAAAAAATTCGCTTGCAGCTAAATCTTTTGGTATGGCGCCACAGTCAACCGCTATATATGGTTTATCTGATCGTTTGCTTTGTTCATGAATAGAATAGGCAACATTTTCTTTTCCTGTTCCACTATCTCCGATGATCAAAACAGAGATATTCGTCGGAGCTACCACATCGATAAAATTATGCAATTCTAATGATTTTTCACTCTTGCCTTTTATAACTGAAAGATGATAGTTATTATCTTCATCTCCCGATTTTTTCCGGCTTTTTTCTCCATCACCATTATCCGACTCTACAATTGAATAATTTGCTTTTTTCTTTAATGCCTGATGAATGGTCAATAAAATTTCCTCAGAATTTATCGGCTTTGAAACATAATCAAAGGCGCCTAATTTCATTACACTGACAGCGGTTTTTATATCAGTATATCCCGTCATCAAAATAACCTGTGTGGTTTTGTTTGTATCCCTGATAAATTTTAGTACTGATACCCCATCATCATCCGGTAACCTTACATCGGTAAGGACTAAATCAAAAGATTGATTTAGTATTAGTTGCTCTGCTTCTTTAAAAGTAAATGCGCTACTCACTTCGAAACCTTTTTTGGTTAAGAATGTTTTCAACATCATGCAGAATGATACATCATCATCAATTACTAATATTCTCTGGCTCATTCAAGTAGTGTTTTTATAAATTAGGCAATGTCTACTAAAGGTAATAATTATAATTAAAAGTATAAAGGTAATAATTTATTCCTATTCTAAAACGGATAGCCAATGGCAATATTCAAGATTAAATTATCTTTTCTCCATGCTCTGTCACCAAATTCTATATGATCAAAACGCCAACGATCATTTTTTTCATAATAAGGTACCCGTACAGGAATGGAAAGATCTGTCCGTAAGACCAATATTGAAAAATCAAATCGTAGACCAGCTCCTACCCCTACAGCTACTTCACTCAAAAATTCATTAGAAAATTTCCCTCCCGGTTTAGTAGGATCATCTCTCATCAACCAAACATTCCCGGCATCAACAAATAGTGCTGCGTTTAAGAAGCTGAACAGGTTAGCTCTGTATTCAGCATTGAACTCTAATTTGATATCTCCGGCCTGATCCATTAAAAAAGAGCTTGTCTGGGTTCTTGGATCATAACTACCGGGACCTAATGTACGAGCTCTGAAAGCACGAATACTGTTACTTCCTCCAACAAAAAACTGCTTTGAGAAAGGCATGTACTCTGAATTTCCATACGGAAGTGCATATCCGGCTATAAAACGGGCAGCAAACTGACTTTTTTCATTTAGTTTTAAATAGTATCTTATATCATGTTCTGTTTTTACATATTGACTGTATGCTACTCCTAAAATTTCTTTTTGCTGTCCTTTTTCATAATTTGCTCCTGAAATAAGTCCTGTAAGATTGGCAGACAAATCAAGCTGTCCTTTATAATAAACGGTATGTTTGAGCGGTAGCATTGTATTGGTAAATGTATACGAATAGGTTGGTCCGAAAATCAGCTGTTTTTCAACGATTCTTGCCAATGAAGGATTATCTGCCATCTGCTCTTTGTATTTCTCCGTTATCTTTTCAGGAAAAACATAAGTGACTTCGAGTACATTTAATTCATGTTCTTTTTTGACATCTTCTTTCCAGAGATATCCAAATGATGCATTGAAGTTATGTAATGTATATAGTTGCGTACGGCTTTGGTATTCATACCCCAAACCAATTTTAGTCCGAGGTACAAAAGCACTGGATGAAGTAAACTTAAACGGTGCAATAATCCTTGGGAATGCCAAACTGAATTTTGATCCGACACGATAAATGTTATTTCCGTTACCTCGACCTCCAATCTGATAATCCATTGCTCCGTATAATGAGGCAGTAAATAACTCAGCTCCTTTTAAGAAATTACGGTGGCGCCAGTTGAAATTGACCTCTCCACCCGCATAACTTGCAGAATTCGTTTTACCCAATGTTTCTAAACGCAATGATTTAAATTCATTGGGAGTCAACATATAATATACATCAAATTTGTTATTAAGGGAATCTGAAATAACAAATTGATTTTTGACAAACTTAAAGGTTCCTAAATTGATTAAACGGTTGAGAGACAGATTATGATCAGTACGATTATATAAATCTCCTTTCTTAAAATAGAGTGTACGGTCATAAATCTGTGGCTTGAACTTTTCTTCTCGATCAATGATATAAATACCTTTGTAAGGTGTTAGGGAATCAATAGGTGTCTGTGAAACAACACGGCTCCTTCTTCCTAAATTACGCAGATTATAATCTGGTATCACTACAATTTTATCGATTGTAAATTGTTTAGTTGCCATTGCAGGTGTTGATTCTTTTAATTTTACAATCAGATCAACTTTATGATTATTGACGGTACTATCTGCCTGTACTATTATATTATCAGGATGAAAATAGTAAAATCCATTTTCTTTCAGGTAGCTGTCTATACGCTCACGTTCCGCTTTAATTACATTCAGATTAAATGGAGCTCCGACTTTGAGCAATGATTTTGCTGCTATTTTTTGTATTTCGCTATTGATCAACGTACTGTCTTTTTGAAACGTTACTTTTTCAATAAGATATTGTTGACGAGGCTTGACATTATAAATTACTTTAGTCTTTTTATTTTTCGTAACTGTATCATAGCTCGTAGAGACATTGAAATATCCAAGATTTTCAGAATAGTTTTCAATAATCTTGCGATTAAAGTCAATATCAACATCGCTTAAAAGTACTGGCTTTTCACCAACTTTGTATTTTAACCAATATTTGAATCCTTTCTCCTTTTTGGGCTCTGATGTGATATTATAGAAATACAATTTTGGACGTAAACCTAAAAATGATTTGTTTGGTTCGGGCATCAGTTGCTCTTTCAGATTTGTCTCTAAAAGGTTTGCCTGTTTTTTGGATAGTGAGTCTCTCTGAAGGTTAATTTTAGCACCGACATAAAGTAACTCACTTTTTTTTAAATATTTTGTATTGCTACAGGACACTAAAAAAGCAAAGGCAATAAATAAAAGAAGTTTATTTAGAGGTCTTTTCATATTGATTTTGTTGTTTTTTTGCGTTACGTCTCTGTTGTTGATTACGTTTGTTTTTTCTATAGATTTCTCTGAATTCATTATAATCTATTGTGATGATGAAGCCAACACCGGTTTCGATAATCTGTCCTTGTAAAGCTACCTGATATTCATTTTTACGATACGCTCTTAAGGTATATCTTCCATCTTTAGAGAGCATATAATCCAAAGAAATATCACCTGCAATATTGGTCATTTGCTCATTTTGTCTCTGTTCACCTTCAAGTCCGAAATTGCTTCCGATATTAACTTTCAAGCGATCGTTTAACAGTTTTTTAGACAACCCAACATTTAAATCTGTTCTTGTATTTTGCTCTCCGGTAGAATAGTCTTCAGTGGATTCCAGATCGAAATTTAATTCTACACCGGCAATGAGATCAGAAGCGAGATTATTGAGTTGTTGAGATAGTATTTTACTAACACTCTGACGAGCCATAGATTCAGCTGACATCCCTGCACTACTCTCAAAAGGATTTTCTCCTATAAACCGGTTTAATAACAATAAAGCAAATACCTGTTTATTCATTTCAGACTCTTCTGTACGCAACTGATCCAGTTTAGTTTTCACTACACTGATGACTTCACTTGAAACAGAAGCATTATCTTCATCCACAGTGATATCAAAAGTGATTTCAGGTTTTAATAATTCTCCTTTCATCATAAGAAGTGTTTCAAAAGGAATACGTTGCTTATACATATTGTATTCTGCAGGATTATCATCTCTTGATAACTGTTGTTGTACCAGATCTAAAGGCGCCGTATTGGTTTTATAGACTGCCGTTATATCTGTATCCGCTTTTGTTGGTTCTCCTGTCCAGGTAATACTGCTGCCTTCTTTGATATCAAATTTTCTCTTAAGCAAGTTTACAGACATTTCGTAACTTCCTTTGTTTACTTCATATCTTCCGACTAAAGTTATTTTACCTGAAGGATCTACTCCACCAGTTAATTCAGCTTCTCCCTGTAACTTAACAAAATCTCCGTTAGACTTATCAATTACTACAGAAAGCTTGGCTTCTTTTTTAACTTCAATATTGACAGATACATCGAGTCCTTTAACTGTTGCCTCAGATATTTCTTTTTCAGGTTCAAGCGTACCTTGTAAAGCAATCTGATCCTGATCAATGAATTCTACGATTCCTTCCCGATCCTGTAATGCCGGACTCGACTGAGGTAATACAAAAGTAAAATCAGTTTTATCGCTAACTGTCAACTGTCCGTCAACTTTTGGCAGATCCAGATTTCCTCGAATGTTAAGATTGGCATCAATAGCCATTATACCATACATAATGTTGTTTTCTTTCTTGGTAGAATTTACAAGTTTAAAGTCGCTTGCATTGACATTGAGTCCAAATGCAAAATCGCGATACGTTTTAGTTAGAATTTTACCGTTTATTGTTAACGAATTGCCGTCTGCATCATCTATCTTGAATCTTCTGAACTGTATTCCTTCTGAAGTAAAAGCAATAGTATCATCTATGTTCTTAAAAGTAGTGTTTAAAGAGGCAATATCCATTCCTACTCCATTGAACTTAACATCTCCCAAAATACTCGGATCATCAGCTGTACCAGTTACTTTCAAAGCTCCGGAAATGTATCCTACAGCATTATCAATAGCTTTCATTGAAAATCCCTGAACACTTTTCATCTGTAGTCTATTGATATTCACCGATAGATCAAATTGTTTTTGCTGTATGTTGTAGTTTCCAGCTACTTTCAGGTCATTTTCAAAACCTGTCAATGTTACATCAGCGTTTAAAACTTCCTGTTGATTATTATCTACTTTAACAGTCAGATTTCCTATTTCACTTCCATAAACCTTCAATTCATTTACATTAATATCTGAAGTAAATGTCATATTATTTTTCAAGTCTCTAAGCTGCACAGTTCCATCTATTGTACCTTGAGCCAAAAGTGAGTCTTTCTTAATAATTTCTGTAATGGTTTCTATTTCAAATCCTTTTATTGTAATATTTAATGGACTATTAGGTATTTCGTTCTCAGACTGAATACCAAGCTGGCTGTTTGCATTTTGAATAAAGAATTGATGTGCAAGAATACCTGCATCACTTATTTGAATATTATTATCCGGATTTACATTCCAATCTTCATAATTTAACTTTAATCCGTTTTGATTCAGTGCAATTTTAGTAACGTCATTTATTGACTCTACATTACCTGCAATTCCATACTGAACATTATCTTCCTGATCCAAAAGTCTCAGGTCATAGGTGATTTTATTATCAGAAACTGCTCCGGTAAGTCCTAAACGGTTTACTGCCATATTCTCATTTTCAATAGAATACACACTCAACCCGTATTGTAATGCAGCATCATTATTGGCAATATTAAGCGCTACACTATCCACTTTTATTGTTCCGTAAGTCAGTTGAGGAATACTTCCGTTTATTATAAGCTTACGTGCATCTGCTTGATAACTACCATCGAGTGTTATGGTCTGAAATTCTTTTAAATCAGGAACAAACTTTTGAATTAAATCATCGTTCTTTATTTTTATATTAAAGTCGAAATATTGATTAGGCTCAATTTTAGCGACCTTATCTTTTTCTGACATAAAATGATAATACTGATCTATCGTTTGTTGAACAGATCCTAAAATCTGAGTGAGTTTGTACCTTCCTGTCAATTCTGCATCAGCAATTTGGGAGTGTAAACTGATTCTGTTTTCATTTTCATTGGATACTGCTTCTAATTTTATTTCTGATAACGGATAGATTTCTTTACCGTCAGATAAAGCAAAATCCTGCAAATAAAGATTTCCATTAAGTGCATCAGGTGACAGATTAGAAAAATCACCATTAATTTTTCCAGCTATGGCAAATGGTTTTTGGTACAATCTAAGTTTATACAAATCTAATTTCTCAACAGTTCCGTCTATTTTTATGCTTGGATTGTCTTTTGAATAATATCCTGATGCCAATAAATCAATTTTAGCATTTTCATCTTTTGAGACTACACTTGCCTCAAAATTACCCTGGTTTATTTTTGCATCGAGTGCAATGTCTTTATAGGTATAAGAATTGAATTCTGCAGAACTGATATAACCGTTTACTTTTGTCTGGGCTTTCTCAGGATTGAAGCTGGTGCCATTCGCTTTTATAGTGGCAGAAATCCGCCCCAATGAATCATTTTTAATGATTTTGCCTATATTTAAATTCTGAATTTCAGCATCAACAACATATTTTTCTTTGTCTTTTATTCTCTGATCTAATACTGCTTTCAGCTTAGCATTTCCATCCGAAGTTTTAAGATTTAAATCAGCTACAAAGTTATTTACACTTCCTTTTGCCTTTCCGTTTAAAGATAAAAACGATGGTATTTGAATGGTATTTGGAATTGTTCCTTTTGGTACTAAAGACTGAATTGTTTTGGAGGAAGTTTCTAATTGTTTTACATTTAGATCAAACCAAAGCTTATCTGGATCAGTGGCATTTTTTATCTGTCCTGAAAGATTTACTATTGTTTTATCCAAACCAGAAAGTTGAAATTCCTCAATAAATAAATCATCAATTTTACCATTCACACTGGTATTTAATAAAAGAACAGCTTCTCTGTTTGTACTGAAAGGTGGTGTATTTTTCAGATCAGGTGCCAGTATGAGTATATCAGAAAATGCAATCTTTGTTTTTTGCAGATTCGCCTGTATTTCAACATTCCCTAAATCATTAGTCAATTGTTCTATTGAAGTATATTGTAGAGCAACTTCATCCTGAATAACTGTTTTAGGAGTTTCAAGATATAAGTCTTTTAGAAAGGCTTCAGAACTACCATAACTGAAATCTGTTTGTAATTTATTGACCTGTAAGCCACTTTTCTCAGCTATAAAAGTATTTTTTAAGGAGCCCGATATATTTTTATCTGTGAAACTAAAATCACGTAAATCGACATCTATTTTACTAAAATCAAGATGGTTAAAATCAATTCCTTTATTTGAAGGCTTTTCAGCCGTATTATCATATACAACAGCAATATCCTCTAAGTTTAATTGATTCAATTTTAATGCTATAGGATTTCCGTTTGTCTTCGCTTTCTGTTGCTCATCTTCTGTTTTCTTTTCGCTGGGTAAGAATAAAGAAGCTTTGATAGTAGAATTTTTCAGTGCAATCTTATCAACAACATATTCATTTTTCCCTAAATCAATGCTCTTAATTTTCGTTCTTAGCTCATCAAATACAATAGATGCATAGGTTTTCAAATTATCATCTCCATAATCAATCATAATATCCGTCAAAGCAAGTGTATTCAAAGCAATGCTGAAAGGATTTTTTTGAGCAAGTGAATCTGTCTTTTCCTCAACCTTTTCAGCTACTTCTTTTACAAGGCCCTGTTTTAATTTTAATCGCAATCCATCTAATGTAATATCATCAATTGCATAATTGTTTTTATCAAGATCAAACGTTTTGACACGGGTATTAAATTCATTGAATTTTACACGAATATCATTACTGGATAATGCATCAATAAAAGTAACATCGATTTTTTTAATCGCTATCTTATCTAAGGAAATAATAAAAGGTTTGGATTCACTCTCTTCTTCGTCCTTTGTTGCGAAGGCATCAATGATGTAATCAAAATTAAACTTACCTAAAGAATCTCTCACTACATTTGCCCGTACACCTTCTAAATCGACAGAAGTCAAATCAGCCGTGTTGTTTAGTAATTTCGGAAGATTTAATCCAACATCCAATGAGCTAACATACAATAATGTATCTACCTGTTGCCCTTGCAGATAAAGTTCATTTAAGGTAATAGTATTGGGAAAACCGATATAAACACTTTCAAGACTGACTTTTGTCTTGATTTTATCCTGCAAATAGATGATTAATTTGTCTTTTACAAAATTCTGAACAGCAGGAAATCTCAAACTCACTATTAAGCCAATAACCAATAAGATTATTGACAATAAAACGATTCCTGTATATTTAAGTATCTTTTTAAGTCTAATTTTCAAAGCAATTTATTTGATTATAACAAAGATAAATAAACTTTTGGGCTGACCAATTTTTAAAGATATTTATTAAGTTGATGTGTAAAAAAATCGAATTAAATTCTATTATCGATAGAAAATATTCATTCACTTTATTCCAAAAAAAAATCCTCAATCATAATTTGATTGAGGATTCAAAAGAAAGGCAGCGACATACTCTCCCACATTAAAATGCAGTACCATCTGCGCTATCGGGCTTAACTACTCTGTTCGG
>PJUF01000576.1_pt1 | contig 25147 bp, 25 predicted proteins | sample 1512191 | NCBI WGS metagenome assembly PJUF01 (sample SAMN08177673, study PRJNA422409) | Feces metagenome, whole genome shotgun sequencing project. | isolation source: Chicken feces (3) enriched on wood chips | host: Gallus gallus | place: USA: Madison | collected 2015-01-15 | reverse complement strand
GTGCGGCTGGCGTCGTCGCTGGCCGAGGCCGAGGGCATCGAGGCCGATGCACGGACGGCGCTGGCGGAAGCGGGCGACGAGGCGGAAGCCGCGGCGCTGCTCGCCACCAAGCGGCAGCATCTCGACGACATGCGCGGCGCGCTCGACACGGCCCGGCTGAAGCTCGGCTCGTTCGAGACGGCGGCGCAGTTGCGCAACGGACGGCTGGGACAGATCGCCGGCGAGACAGCGAACTGGCAAAGGCGGCGGGCCGGCGCGGAGGCGCAGGTGGCGACGCTCGACACGCGACTGGCCGAACTGGGCCAGCAGCTCGAGGCGATGAACGACGCACCGGGCGGCTATGAGGAACGGCGCGAGGCGCTCGACGCCCAGATCGCGGCGGCGCGCGGTGCGCATGGGCTTTCCAGCGACGAGCTGGCGACGGCGCAGGCGCAGTTCCGCGACGCGGACAAGGCGCAGCGGTTGGCGGCCGAAGCGCTGTCGGGGTTCCGCGAGAATCTGGCGCGCGTCGAGGAGCGGCTGAAGGGCCTTATCGCGCAGCGGCACCAGATCGAGCGGCAGGTCGAGGAAACGCTCGACATCCAGGCGGCCGACACGGCGCAGGCCGCGGGCATCCGTCCGCAGGACACGCTGCCCGAGGAAGATGCCACCGAACGCCGCGTCGAACGGCTCAAGGCGGAGCGCGAGCGGCTCGGCGGGGTGAACCTCGCGGCCGAGACCGAGAGCGTCGAGGTGCAGGAAAAGCTCGACGTGATGGTGACGGACCGCGATGACCTCATCGCCGCCATCGCCAAGCTGCGCTCGGGCATCCTCAGCCTCAACCGCGAGGGCCGGGCGCGGCTGAGCGAGGCGTTCGAGAAGGTGAACGGGCATTTCCAGGAGCTGTTCACGACGCTGTTCGGCGGCGGCACGGCGGAACTGCAATTCGTCGAGAGCGAGGACCCGCTGCAGGCCGGCCTCGAAATCATCGCCCGGCCGCCGGGCAAGAAGCCGTCGACGATGACGCTGCTGTCGGGCGGCGAGCAGGCGCTGACGGCGCTGTCGCTGATCTTCGCGGTGTTCCTCACCAACCCGGCGCCGATCTGCGTGCTGGACGAGGTCGACGCGCCGCTGGACGATCACAATGTCGAGCGCTTCTGTGCGCTGCTCGACGCGATGTCGACGCGCACCGAGACGCGCTTCGTGGTCATCACCCACAACCCCATCACCATGGCGCGCATGAACCGGCTGTTCGGCGTGACGATGTACGAGCACGGGGTGAGCCAGCTGGTGTCGGTGGACCTCACCGGGGCCATGCAGGTGCAGGAGTCGCAGGTGGCGTGAGCGCAGCGGGCCGGCGCCCGGAGCCAGGCGCTGCGGCGGGGCCTTGCATGACTCGTTGTCGCGCCCCCCGCGAGACCCAAAAGCCACTGTAAAATCATAGGCTTATGACCATTGAGGCGCGCTTGACACCCAAACAAGTCAACACTATGTTGCGCGCGACTTTGAGGGCATAAATTTCCTTTGTGCCGGGGCGATACGAGGGGACGCGATGAGCGAACCGCGTGACGACAAACGCCCCTTCGACAGGTCGGTGGCGCAGCGCGCCTCGGCCGACCTTGGCGCACGCATCGCTGAGGCGCGTCGCCGGGACGCGACGGCGGCTGGAGCGGAAACGCCCCGGCAGAAGGAACTTTCGGGCATGAGCCGGGGCTTCCGGCTCGGGTCCGAATTCGTGGCGGCGATCATCGTGGGGGCCGGGCTCGGCTACCTCGTCGATCTGGTGCTGTCGACGCGCCCGTGGGGACTTATCGGCCTGCTGCTGGCCGGGTTCGCGGCGGGCGTGCTCAACGTGGTGCGGACCACGCGGGAAATGAACGCCGCCACGGCGGTAGCGCCGGGAACGCCGGCGCTGGACGACGAAGAGGACGACTGAACCGTGAGTCCAAGGGCGCGACGTGTCTGACCAACCGATTGAACCGATCCATCAGTTCGAAATTGCCGATATCTTCAATATCGGCACGTTCGGAGGCGACGGCACCGCCGGCAGCGGCGTCACCATCGCGTTCACCAACTCGGCGCTGTTCATGATCCTCACCGTGGTGGGGATCGCGACCTTCCTCATCGTCGGCTCGCAGCGGCGCGAACTGGTGCCCGGGCGGCTGCAGCTGATGACGGAGATGACCTACGAATTCGTCGCCGGCATGGTGCGCTCGACCTCCGGCAAGGACGCGATGCGGTTCTTCCCGCTGGTGTTCTCGCTGTTCATGTTCGTGCTGTTCGCCAACATGCTCGGCATGTTCCCGTACTTCTTCACGGTGACGAGCCAGCTCATCATCACGGTGATGCTGGCGCTCATCGTGTTCTTCACGGTCATCATCTACGGCTTCTACAAGCACGGCCCGAAATTCCTGAAGATTTTCGTGCCCTCGGGGATTCCGTGGTACGCGATCTGGCTGGTAACGCCGATCGAGATCATCTCGTTCCTCAGCCGGCCGGTGAGCCACAGCCTGCGTCTGTGGGGCAACATGCTGGCGGGCCATATCGTGCTGAAGGTGTTCGGCGGCATGGTGGTGGCGCTGCTCGGCGCGGGCGCCTGGGGCCTGGCCTCGGTGCTGCCGCTCGGCATGGCGGTGGCGCTGACGGGGCTCGAGTTCCTCGTCTCGGCGCTGCAGGCCTATGTGTTCGCCATCCTCACCTGCGTCTATCTCAACGACGCACTTCATCCCGGCCATTGACGCCGGTTCCCACAGACAGCAACAGAATTCCAGTTCCCAAGGAGACAGCGACATGGAAGCAGATGCAGCGAAGATGATTGGTGCGGGCATCGCCTGCCTCGGCATGGGCGGCGCCGGTATCGGCGTGGGCATGATCTTTTCGAACTACCTGGCCGGTGCGCTGCGCAACCCGGCGGCGGCGGCAAGCCAGTTCTCGAACCTGGTGTTCGGCTTCGCCGTGACCGAGGCGCTGGGCATCTTCTCGCTCGTCATCGCCTTCCTGCTGCTCTACGCGGTCTGAGGACCGAAGCGCACGCAAGACGGGCTCCGGGGCCACCCCGGAGCCGCAGGACGATCGAGGTAGTCGCGAATGGCTGACACAGTCTATCTTCTGGCGCAGGCCGAGACATCGACCTCTCCCGCCGACGCCGTGCAACAGGGCACGGTGGTGGTGGATCCGTCGCTTGACGACGCGCCGGCCGGAGAGCTGCACGCGACGACGGAGGACGCGGCGCACGACGCCATCTTCCCGCCGTTCGACGCCACGACCTTCGCCAGCCAGATCGTGTGGTTCGCCCTCACCTTCGCGGTGCTCTACGTGCTGATGAGCCGGGTGGCGCTGCCGCAGATCGGCTCGATCATCGACAAGCGCCGGGCACGGATCGAAGGCGACCTCAAAGAGGCCGAGCGCCTGCGCGGGGAAACCGACAAGGCCGTGGCGGCCTATGAGCAGGCGCTCGCCGAGGCCCGCCAGAATGCGCACGGCATCGCCGAAGAGACCCGCACCTCGATCAAGGCCGACCTCGACGGCAAGCGCAAGGCGGTCGAGGACGATCTCGCCAAGACGGTCGCCGAGGCCGAGGTGCGCATCAGCAAGAGCAAGGACGAGGCGCTCGTCCACGTCAACGAGATCGCGGCGGAGACCGCCACGGCGCTCGTGACGCAGCTCACCGGCGACGCCAATCCCGCCGAGGTCGAAGCGGCCGTGGCGCAAGTGGTGAAGGGATAAGCCGATGGCGCTGGATGCCGCATTCTGGGCCACTGTCGCCCTGCTGCTGTTCATCGTTGTGATTGCCTATTTCAAGGTGCCCGGGCTTATCGGCAAGGCGATGGACGGGCGGATCAAGGCGATCGAGGGCGAACTAGCGGAAGCCGAACGGCTGCGTCTCGAAGCCAAGTTCCTGCTCGAGGAATATGAGAGCAAGCGGCAGGCTGCCGCGAGCGAGGCCGAGAGCATCGTCGCCGCGGCGCGCGAGGAAGCGTTCCGCATGACGGCCGAAGCCAAGACCTCGCTCGAGGCGCTGATCGCGCGGCGCACCAAGGCGGTTGAGGACAAGATCGCCCAGGCCGAATCGCAGGCCATCGCCGAAGTGCGGGCCCGCTCGGCCGATGTCGCCGTCGAGGCGGCACGCGTGCTGCTGGGCAAGCAGATGAGCACCAAGGGCGATGCCCTGATCGACCAGGCCATCAAGGACGTCGGCGCCAAGCTCAACTGAGCGCACGCGGTTGTGGATTTTGAAAGGCGGGCCCAGTGCCCGCCTTTTGCTTTTTGAGTCACCGCTTCCGGCACCCGCCACAATCCCGCGCAGGACGAAACGCCGTTCTGGAGTTGGCGGCGGCGGGGCGGACGCCTATGCGGTGGGGCCAGTCGGGCTGGTGCGGGCGAGCAGACGGGGCCAGAACATGCCGGTGCGCGCGCGGTAGAGGGCGTATTCGGCGGCCATGGGGGACGCCGCAAACTTGCGCTCCTCGCCGCGGGCGGCGACCGTGTAGAGCAGCGTCATCAGCGCCAGCGCCGGGATGGCCCAGAGCGACCAGGTGCCGATGGCAAGGCCGGCCCAGAAGATCAGATAGGACGTGTAGAACGGATGCCGGACGAGCCTGTAGGGGCCCGCGGTCACGAGGCTCTCGGGCTTTTCGGCGTCGAAGGCGAAGTGCAGCCGCCCCTCGCGGGAGGCCGCGATGGTGCGATGGAAGAGCCAGAGGCTCAGCACCTCGAGCACGATGGCGAGGGCAAGGGCGGGACTGGGCGTCGGCTCGCCGGTCCACAGCAACAGCAGAAACACGCCGCCGGTCAGCATGACCGCGACCGAGACGAGATACGCCCCGGTGGGCATGGTGCGCGACTTGAAATGGCTCTTGCCGACCACCGCGTGCGTGGCGATCGCGAAGATGCTCAGCGCGGTGAGCAGGATGGCAAGACCCATGTACATCGGCGAACCCTATGCGGGCGCGCCAGCGGCTGACAAGTCATCCCGCGCCGTTAGGGGATCATTAAGCACGCGCGTAAACGCGGTATGCGCGAAGGGCGGCCCAGGGTGCATGCGGTATGCAGAGGTATTCGCCATGCGTCGCCAGACGGACCTGACAACGATGTCATCAAGCCTGCACGTCGTGCAGAGCGACGGGACCGGTTTGCCCATCGTGATGCTGCACGGCACGGCCAGCTCGCATGCGGCGTTCGACAGGCAGATGGACAGCCCCCTCGCCCGCCGGCACCGGCTGATCGCGCTCGACCTGCCGGGCCACGGCGCGAGCAGCGATGCCACCAATGCCGAGAGCTATTCGCTGCGCGCCATGACGCAGGCGGTGACCGAAGCGGTGGCGCAGTTGCAGCTCGAGCGCTTCATGATCCTGGGCTGGTCGCTGGGTGGCCATATCGCGCTCGAGATGATCGACCACCCCGGCCTCGTCGGGCTGATGCTGTGCGGTGCGCCGCCCGTGGCACGCGGGCCGCTGCCGCTGCTGCGCGCCTTCAAGACGACATGGGACATCCGGCTCGCGAGCAAGGAGCAGTTTTCCGACAGCGACGTGGCCCGCTTCTTTTCGCTGTGCTTCGCCCGCGGGGCGTCGCCCGAGCTGCTGGAGGCGGTGCGCCGCGCCGACGGACGGGTGCGCCCGGCCATCGTGCGCTCGCTGCTGCGCGGCGAATGCTCCGACCAGCGGCGGGCGGTCGAAACCGCTGCGGTGCCCGTCGCCCTGGTCAATGGCCGGGACGACCCGCTGCTGCGGCTCGGCTATCTCGATACGCTCGCCGGCCCGTCGCTGTGGCACGGCGTGCCGCTGGTGCTCGAGGAGGCAGGGCACGCGCCGTTCTGGGACCAGCCCGAAATCTTCAACGAACTGCTCGAGACATTCGCCGGCGACGCCGAGGTCGTCGCTGACGAGACGATGTTTCGCTACCGCCAGTCGGCCTAGTCCCGGGCTGTCGACCGGCCCCGGACGGCGCACCGGCGAGAGGTGAGCGCGGCGCGCCCTACCCTGCCGCGGCCGGATCTTCCCATTTGAGCTTCGGCGCTCGGGCGGCGAGCGTTTCGTCGAGCCGGCGGCGCGGAGCGCCCAGCGGCGCCGAGGTGAAGCGCTCGGCATTGCCGGCCAGCGCATCGGCGGCGAGCGCGAGCATGGCATCGCAGAAGGCGTCGAGGGTCTGCTTCGATTCGCTCTCGGTGGGCTCGATCAGCATGGCGCCGTGCACGACCAGCGGGAAGTACATCGTCATCGGGTGGAAGCCCGCGTCGATCATCGCCTTGGCGAAATCGAGCGTGGTGACGCCGGTGCCGTCGAGGAAGCTGTCGTCGAACAGCACCTCGTGCATGCAGGGAGCATCGCCGAAAGGCAGCGAGAACACGTCGCCGAGACGTGCCTTGACGTAGTTGGCATTGAGCACGGCATCGCGGGCCGCCTGGGCGAGGCCGTCGCCGCCATGGCTCAGCATGTAGGTGAGCGCGCGTACATACATGCCCATCTGGCCGTTGAAGGCGGTGATGCGGCCGAGATGGTCGCCCTCAGCGTGTTCGACCAGTTCGCCGTTACGCACGAAGGGCACGGGCGCGAAGGGCGCCAGCGCCTCGGACAGGACGACCGGGCCGGCGCCCGGCCCGCCGCCGCCATGCGGGGTCGAGAAGGTCTTGTGCAGGTTGATGTGCATGGCGTCGATGCCGAGATCGCCCGGCCGCACGATCCCCATGATGGCGTTGAAGTTGGCGCCGTCGCAGTAGAAATAGGCGCCTGCCTCGTGCACCGCGGCGGCGATCTCGACCACTTCAGGCTCGAACAGGCCGCAGGTATTGGGATTGGTGAGCATGATGGCGGCGACATCCGGCCCCAGCGCCGCCCGGACCGCCGCGACGTCGACGGTGCCGTCGGCGCGCGCGGGAATTGTGCGCACGGCATAGCCGAGGAAGGCGGCGGTGGCGGGATTGGTGCCATGGGCGCTTTCGGGCACGAGCACGACGCTCCGATGGGCCTGGCCGCGCGCTGCGTGGGCGGCGCGGATGGCCATCATGCCCGCCATCTCGCCATGCGCGCCGGCCTTGGGCGAGAGGCAGACGGCGGCGGTATTGGTGAGGACCATCAGCCAGTGCGCCAGCTCGTCCATGAGCGCGATGGCCCCGCTGACTGTCGAGATTGGCTGCAGCGGGTGGATGTCGGCAAAGCCGGGCAGCCGCGCCATCTTCTCGTTGAGGCGCGGATTGTGCTTCATGGTGCACGAGCCGAGCGGATATATGCCGCTGTCGATGGAATAGTTGAGCCGCGACAGGCGCACATAATGGCGCATGGCCTCGGGCTCGGTGAGGCCGGGGAGGGCCAGTGGCGCCGTGCGCTCGAAGCCGCCGAGGAACGCGCCGGTGATGGCCGCATCGGGCAGGTCGACGCCCGAATGGCCGGTGTCGCCGATCTCGAACAGCAGTGGCTCATCGGGCAGCAGCGCCGGATTCGAGGCGGCGGCGCTGCCGGCGGTGCCGATGTCGGTGGGGCGGCCTCGCGCGTTCATGCTCATTTCAGCACCTCTGCAAGGCCGGCCGCGAGGGCGGCGATGTCGGCGTCGGTGGTCAACTCGGTGGCGGCGAGGACGATGAGGTTTGCAACCGCGGGATCGTCGGGGACGAGCCGGCTGACGGGGACGCCGGCCAGAATGCCGTTCGCGGCCAGCGCCTCGATCACCGCCCCCGCCGGGCGCGGTAGGCGAATGGTCATCTCGTTGAAGAAGGTGCGGTTGAGCAGCTCGACGCCGGGGACGGTGCGCAGCGTCTCGGCAAGAGCGACGGCGCGGGCATGGTTGAGACGGGCGAGCCGGCGCAACCCGGCCTCGCCCAGCAGCGCGAGATGGATGGAGAAGGCGAGCGCGCAGAGGCCAGAATTGGTGCAGATGTTGCTCGTCGCCTTTTCGCGGCGGATGTGCTGCTCGCGGGTGGAAAGCGTCAGCACATAGCCGCGCCGGCCATCGGCATCGACGGTCTCGCCGCAGAGCCGTCCCGGCATCTGGCGGATGAACGCCTTGCGGGTCGCCATGAGGCCGACATAGGGGCCGCCGAAGCTCAGCGCGTTGCCGATGGACTGGCCCTCGCAGACGACGATGTCGGCACCCAGCGTGCCGGGCGCTTCGAGCAGGCCGAGCGACACCGCTTCGGTGACGACGGCGATGAGCAGCCCGCCCCTGGCGTGGATGGCCTCGGCGGCGCGCCGCAGGTCGCGCAGATGGCCGAAGAAATCGGGCGTCTGGACGACGATGGCGGCGGTGTCGTCGTCGATGCGGTCGAGAATGTCGCCCTGCCCTTCGGGCGAGGCCGACAGGCAGACGAGGTCGGGCGAATTGTCGAGATAGGTGCGCACGACGTCGCGATAATGCGGGTGGAGGCCGCCCGAGAGGATCACCTTGTCCTTGCGCGTCAGCCGGCGCGCCATGAGCACCGCCTCGGCCGTCGCGGTCGAGCCGTCATACATGGAGGCGTTGGCGACCTCCATGCCGGTGAGATGCACCACCTGTGTCTGGAATTCGAAGAGCATCTGCAGCGTGCCCTGCGAGATCTCGGGCTGGTAGGGCGTGTAGGCGGTAAGCCACTCGCTGCGCTGGATGAGGTGGTCGACGGTGGCCGGCACATGGTGGCGATAGGCGCCGGCGCCGACGAAGAAGGGGCCGTCCGCGCCGGCCCGGTTCTGCCCGGCGAGCCGGCGCATATGCGCCTCGACGGTGAATTCGGGCGCGTGGGGCGGCAGTTCGAGCGGCTGCGCCAGCCGGGCGCTGCGCGGCACGGCGGCGAACAACTCGTCGGCGCTGGCAGCGCCGATCGTGGCGAGCATCTCGGTGCGCTCGGCTTCGGAATGGGGGAGGTATCGCATGTCAGGGTCTCGTGTGTGTGGCCTTCCCCTCATCCGCCCTGCGGCCGAAGCCGGATGAGAGGGAAGCCGCTTGCATCAGGCGATGTGCTTGGCGTAGGCGGCCTCGTCGAGCAGCGCGTCGAGTTCGGCGGGGTCATCCAGCGTGAGTTTCACGATCCAGCCATCGCCGTCGGGCGAGGTGTTGATGAGGCCGGGCTCGCCGCTCAGCGCGGTATTGACCTCGGCGACGGTGCCCGAGGCAGGGGCGTAGATCTCGGACGCGGCCTTCACCGATTCGACGACGGCGATCTCCTCGCCCTTCCTGAGCTTCCGGCCGACCTGGGGCAGCTCGACGAAAACGATGTCGCCGAGCTGGTCCTGCGCGTAGGCGGTAATGCCGACAGTGCCGGTGGCGCCGTCGAGCCAGATATATTCGTGGTCCTCGGTATAACGTGTCGTCATGGGGTGGCCTTCCGCACGTAGCGATGGGGAACGAAGGGGAGCGGAGCGATCTCGGCCGCCTGCAGGCGATCGCGCACTGCGACCTGCAGGCGCGTGCCCGGCGCGGCCTTGTCGGGCGGCACAAAGCCGAGCGCGATGGCGCGATTCAGCATGGGCGAGAAACCGCCCGACGTGACGCGGCCGATGCCCTGGCCCTGTTCGTCGAGGATGGTCGCGCCCTCGCGCGCCGGCGCACCCTCGACGAAGAGGCCGACGCGGACGCGGGCCAGTTCGCCGGCAAGCTCGGAGAGGATGCGGGCAGCGCCGGGAAAGTCGCGGGCCTCGCGGCGCCGCTTGCTGACGGCGAAATCGAGCCCCGCCTCGACGGGCGAGACGGTGTCGTCGAGATCGTGCCCGTAGAGCGGCAGACCGGCCTCGAGGCGCAGGCTGTCGCGGGCACCGAGGCCGGCTGGGCGCACGCGCCCGTCGGCCAGCAGCGCGGCCCAGACCTCCGCCGCGCGATCGGCGGCGCAGAGGATCTCGAAGCCGTCCTCACCGGTGTAGCCGGAGCGTGACACGATCAGCTTGGTGCCGTGCCAGTCGAAGGGGGCGTAGTGCATGAAGGCGAGGTCGGCGGCGCCGGGCGCGAGGCCGGCCAGCACGGCGGCGGCCTCCGGCCCCTGCAGCGCGAGCAGCGCGCCATCGTCGGCGCGGGTGAATTTCGCCGCCGGCGCCGCGGCACCCGCGAGGGCGGCGAAATCGGCCTCCTTGGTGCCGGCGTTGACGATGACATAGAGCGAGCCGGGATAGAGCGGCGAGCGGGCGATCATCAGATCGTCGCGGATGCCGCCCTCGTCGTTGAGCAGCATCGTGTAGCGGACCTGGCCCGGCTTCAGGCCGCGCAGGTCGCCGCAGACCAGCGGCTCGAGCAGCGCGGCGACGGCGGCGTGATCGGCCGCGTCATCGCCGCTCGCGGGGACCTGCACGAAGGCCGGCCCCATATGCGAGACGTCGAACAGGCTCGCATGCTCGCGGGTCCATTTGTGCTCGGCGATGATGCCGGTGGGGTATTGCACCGGCAGCGCGTAGCCGGCGAAGGGGACCATGCGGCCAGAAAGCCTGAGGTGCTCGTCGTTGAGCACAACGGTCCTGAGCGGCTCGGCGGAAGACTCTGACATGGGGGCACCCGGGGTCGATTGCACGCGTCGCGCGACGGCAGATCCGCCGCGCCGTGCCCCCTCTGTCCACGAACCTGAGAGATTTCCTCGCCGCCTATGGACGAGTTGCTCCTTCGGTGAGGTTGTTGCCGGGGTTTCGCCTGATCCGAAAAGTCTGCAACTTTTCGGGGCTCACCCGAGCCACCTGCTTTCCAGAGTTCCTTGCGACTGCGGTCCTTTTGCCTGAGCGTTTCCGGGGCGGTTGCGCCTTCGGCTCCGGGCAGCGTGCCCGGTCTCTCCCGCAGTCGTCGCTATCCAGATGAGATTGTCGCGGCGGAGTCAACGGCGCCGCGACGGTTTTCAGCCGTTCGAGTCGAAGCCGACCCAGATGGTGATGTCGTCGCCGGCGACGTAGGGAATCTGTACGTTCTCGACGACCTTGACGAAATCGGTCGCCTGGGCGCCGGCCAGCGCCACGGGGATCTGGTATTTTTCGGAGAAGAGCGGCGCCGCATTGCGCTCGACGGCGAAGCGGATCGGCAGATCGACATTCGACTGGTTGCCCTTCGGCCCCAGCATGAAGCGGCCGACGACGCCCATCTGCACGGTGATCAGCCCGTTCGAGACGACGCAGTTGCGCGACTGCTTGTCGATCACCGCCTGGTACTGCAGATCGCGTGTGTTCCCGACCTGGCCGTTGCCGTAGTAGTAGAGCGCCTCGGCGCCGGGGCGAACTTTTATCGGCGGGCATTCCGTGGCGATGGCCGGAAGGGCGGAGACCTGCGCGGCGATTTCGGCGGGACTGACCTCGGCGGTCTGAAGCTGCTGGGTGGCCGGCGACGGCGCACCGCCCCCGAACATGCCGCCCATCGAGCAGGCTGACAGCAGCAGACCGACGGCCGCCGCTCCGGCAAGATGAAACCCCTTGGCGCTCGAACGCAACGCACTTCCCCCGATCAACTGACGGCTTCCCCCTGCAGGGTGAGCAGAATGGCAGGCGCGCCGCTGACTGTCACGCCGGCAACGTCCTGGACGAAAAGATGCTCCACGACGCCGTCGCGGGCGATGAGCGTGAAGCGGGCGAAGCGGCGGCCGAGATCGGCGAACGGCTTGGCAAGACCCATGGCATCGGCCAGCCGGGCGTGCGCGTCGGCGATGAAATCGATGCGGCCGAGGGCGTCGCTGCGCTCGGCCCAGGCCTTGAGCACGTGGTGATCGTTGACGGCAGCGCAGACGATGCGATCGACCCCGCCGGCCCTGAGCTTGGCCGCAGCGCTGACGAATCCCGGCAGATGGCTCGTATCGCAGGTTGGCGTGAAAGCCCCCGGCACGGCGAACAGGACGACCCGCCCCTCGCCGAGCACCGCCGCACTGTCGGCGTCGGTCACGCCCTCGGCGGTGACCAGTTTGACGGGAACGGACGGCAGCTTGTCGCCGGCTTGGATCATGGCTCGTGAATTTCCGATAAAACTGGGGAACGGACGGCCCGGCTATGGCTGGCTCGGCGCAACCGTGCGGGTCACCGCATATGGCCCCATGGGGGTCAGGAATGTCAATTGTACGGACCTGCCCTCCAGCCCTTCCGTCGCCGCTCCCCCGAGCGGCTTCAGCGTCAGTAGGGTTCCATCCGGGCTTTTTTGCGGCGTTTCGAAGAGGATGGCGCCATCGCCGAAATCGGCAATGACGCTGGCGGGGTCGACGGAGGGCGCCGGATTCTCGAGATGCAGCGAGCCGTCGAGCCCCGCCATCACCGTGGAAAAGGGCTGGCCCGGCTGGTCCCACAGAATCGGCACCGTCGCCATGGCTTGGTCGAGGCGGAGGGCCTGCGCCGCGTCGGGCGCGGCAAAGCTCAGCGGCAGCGAGAAGCTGGCTGCGGCGGGCACGCAGATATCGGAGCAGATGCCCAGCGTCACGCTGGCGGCTAACACCGCGCCGCCGGCGTCGGCCGCGACCTCGACGGGCACGACGAGCGTGCCGCGATAGACGTAGTCCAGATAGCCCTGGGACGTGTCGATCTGCGGATAGGGCCAGTACACCACCGGGTCGGACAGCCCGCTGGCGGCGGAGAAGTCGAACTGGGCCGGAATGCCCGTCTCGCCGGGGATGCGCCAATAGGTTTTGGTGCCGGCCGGCATGTCGAGTTCGAGGCCGACAAGCGTCAGCCCGTCATCGAGCCTGTCGGAGGAAATGAGGCGCGCCTGCACGCCGGGGGCGAGTTCCTGCCAAGCGGTCGCGTCCGCCAAGGCGGGCGAGACGACAGCCGTCACAAGCAGCGGGAGCAGTTTCCACATGGGGCTCCCCGATACAGCAGAAGCGGGCAACAATGAAGGCACTTCGGATCAGCGCTGCGTGACCGGCATATTGCCGCCACGCTGGTGTGGAGTAGGATCGGGCGGTGATGGAGGCGCAAATGGAATCCCTCAGGGGGCAGTTTCTGGTGGCGATGCCCGGCATGGGCGACGAGCGCTTCCGGGACGCTGTGATCTGCATTGTCGGGCATGGCGAGGAAGGGGCGATGGGCCTTGTCGTCAACCAGCCCGTCGACGACATGCGTTTCGTCGATATTCTCGAGGAACTGGGGCTGGGCGAGAAGGACGCAATCATCCGCCTGCCCTCGACGGTACGCGACCGCGAGGTGCTGCGCGGCGGCCCGGTGCAGCGCGGGCGCGGCTTCGTGCTCCATTCGCCCGACTATTTCCGCGAGAACAACACCTACATGGTGAATGACGAGGTGTGCCTCACCGCAACGCTCGACATCCTCAAGGCGATGGCCTTCCAGCCCGAGCCGGCCGACGCCACCTTCGCGCTCGGCTATTGCGGCTGGGGCGCGGGACAGCTCGAAGGTGAAATCGCCCTCAACGGGTGGCTGACGGTGCCGTTCTCGCGCGACCTGCTGTTCGGCACCCCGCTCGGCGAGCGCTACGACCTCGCGCTCAACCAGCTCGGCATCACCCGCGCCAGCCTCAGCGGCGTCGCCGGTCACGCCTAGGGTTGCGGGGCAGCATCGACACGAGAGCGCCGCTCTATCGCTGCCGGCCTAGCGGCCCCACTGGCTGGCGAGCTTCTTGCCGAACTCGGCACCACTCATGGCGGCGCCGAAGGCGAAGCCCTGAGCGAACTGGCAGTTGAGCTGTTGCAACCGCTCGATCTCTTCGAGCGTCTCGACGCCTTCGGCGATGACCAGCAGGTCGAGCTCGTTGGCGAGCGACACGATGGAGCGGATGATCGGCACCTGGGTGTGCGCAAGGCCGCTGTCGTCGCCGAGCTGCACGAAGGCGGCCGGGATCTTTATCGTGTCCACCGGGAAGCGGTGTAGGTAGCTCAGCGAGGAATGGCCGGTGCCGAAATCGTCGAGGGCGAGGCGCAGGCCCATGGCCTTGAGCGCATTCAGCATGTAGGCTGAGTGCTCGGGGTTGCTCATCGCCTGCCCCTCGGTGATCTCGAGCTTGAGGTGCGAGGCAACCTGCCGGCTCTCGCTGACCAGCGCGCGCATGTCGGCCAGCAGCGTCTCCGTCTGGAGCTGGCTGGGCGACAGATTGACCGAGATGAAGAACTCCTCGGGCACGGGCAGCTGGCGCATCCAGTCGCGCATCTGGCCGGCGGCCTGTTCGAAGGCGAGCCGCCCGAGCCGCTCGATCATGCCGGTACGCTCGGCCAGCGGCACGAACTCCTCGGGCGCGACGATGCCGCGCTGCGGATGGTTCCAGCGCATGAGCGCCTCGGCGCCGGCGATCTCGCCCGAATGGATGTCCATTATCGGCTGGAACTGCACCTCGAGCTCGCCATGGCGCAGGCCGCGGTCGAGATCCTCCTCGCTGGCGCGGGTGTAGGCGGCGATGGAGCGGGCCGAAGCGCGATAGGCCTCGATCCGGTCGCCCCCAAGGCGCTTGGCGTAGTACATGGCCAACTCGGCGTCGCGCAGCACGTCGTCGGCGGTGGCGGGGTTGCCGTCATAGATGGTAACGCCGATGGAAGCCGTGAGGCTGAGATCGCGCTCGCCGAAATTGAAGGGCGACTTCAGCGCCTTGCGGATCTGCTCGGCGGTCTCGGCGATCTTGCCGGCCGCCGCCTCGGAGCCCAGGATTACGGCGAACTGGTCGCCGGACAGGCGCGCCACCGTATCGAGCGGACGCATGATGCGGGCAACGCGCCGGGAGATGGCGAGCAGCACGGAATCGGCGGCAGAATGGCCGACGCGCTCCTCCAGCTCCATGAAACGGTCGATGTCGATGAGGAACACCGCCGGCTTGATGCCGTTGGGCAGCTTGGCGCGGGTGAGCGCACGCTCGAGCCGGTCGAGGAAGAGCTGCTTGTTGGGCAGGCCGGTGAGGCTGTCATGCACGGCATCGTGCAGCAGGCGGTCGCGGCTGGCGCGATCCTCGTTGACGTCCTGCAGCGTGCCGACGATGCGCGTCACCTGGCCGTCGCCGCCGAGCACGGGCTTGACGCGCATGCGGAAGGTGCGGTGGCTGCCGTCGTGCGCGCCGAGGCGAATGTCTGTCGATACCTTGCCGCGGCGCAGCTCGACCAGCGTGTCGAACGCCGTTCTGAACCTATCGCGATCGTCGGGATGGATGCGGTCGAGCCAGCGCTTGATGGCGCCGCGCAGCGTGCCGCGGCGCTCGCCGAGGCGCACCGACAGCTCGTCGGAGACGCTGACCCTGTCGCGCTCGATATTCCAGTCGAAGACGAAATCGCCCGAGCCCGTCAGCGCCAACGCACGACGCTCGACCTCGCTCAGCGTGCCGATCGACACCTGCCCTTCGGAGAAGGCGTGCTGCACCGAGGTGAAGCCGAGCAGCATGACGATGAGCACGAGCCCACCGGCCACCGCCGGCTGCGCCACGTCGTTGCTCACCTGCCCGGTGATGACGAGCCAGCCGTAGAAGATCCAGGCGATGAAGATGATCCATGTCGGCACCAGCAGCACGGCGCGGTCGTAGCCGCGCAGGGCGAGCAGCAGGATCAGGAAGAAGCCGGTGAGCGCCAGCAGCGCCAGCACCAGCCGCGCGATCGTCGCGGCCACGGCGGGCTGGAAGAAGGCGAAGCCGAACAGCGCGAGAAAGACCACCGTCAGGGCGAGCGCCAGCGTGATGAAGCGCAGATGCCAGCGGTGCAGGTTGAGATAGATGAACAGGAACGCGAACAGAGTCGTGGCGATTCCCGCCTCGGCCGCGGCGCGGAAGGGCTGCATGACGCCGTTCGACAGGCCCAGCAACGGGCCGAAGACACCGAAATCGATGAGCAGATAGGCCAGCACCGCCCAGGCAAAGGCTGCGGTGGCGGGGAAGATCCCCCTGCCCTTCACCACGAACATGATGGTGAGGAACACGGCCGCGAGCGCCGCGACGCCCAGGACCACGCCGCGGAACAGGGTGAAGGAGTTGACGTAGTCGCGATAGGCGTCGGGCTTCCACAGATAGAGCTCGGGCAGCGCGGTGCCGTTCAGTTCGGCCACGAAGGTGACCGTGGCGCCGGGATCGAGCGTCACCTCGAACACGTCGGCCTCGCGGTCGGGCAGGCGCACGGGACGGATGCCGGCGCTCGGGGTCAGCGCGGCGATGCGCCGCGCGCCGAGGTCGGGGCGGAAGACGCCGGAGCCAGGCAGGCGGAAGAAGGGGGCGACCAGCAGCCGGTCGATCTGCACGTCGGACTCGTTGGAGAGCGCGAACACGCCCCAATAGGGGTTGGTGCCGCTCTCGCTGGCGAGCACACCGATACGGCGGATGATGCCGTCTTCGCCGGGGGCGGTGGAGAGCTCGATCTTGCCGTTGGTGCCGGGAACGACGTCGATGGCCGATGTCAGGTTGACGGCGTTGATGTCCTCGGGGGCCGGCACCACCTCGAAGGCGCGGGCCGGCAGGGCAGCCGCCAGAATCAGCATCGACAGCAGCAGCAGGGTAATGAACTGACGCATGCTGTGGATTTCGGGCCCGCCCTGACTATTCGCCCGCCCTAGGTAACGGGGTTTCCCCCCTCGGACAAGCATTCACCACCCGCCGGGTCGCGGGCGGGCATCCCAGCGTTCGCGGGTAAGGGCGAACAGCACGTGATCCGCCCATCGGCCGTCGATCTGCAGATAATTCTCGGCGTAGCCTTCTTCGCGGAATCCGTTTTTTTCAAGGACGCGACGGCTCGCCGCATTATGCGGCAGGAAGGCCGCCTGCAGGCGATGCAGGCCGAGCGTGTCGAAGAAGAAGGGCAGCACGACGCTCACGGCCTCGCTCATCAGACCGTGGCCGGCAAATTCCTCGCCCATCCAGTAGCCGAGAGTGGCGAACTGGGCCGCGCGGCGGCGTACATTGGAGATCGTCAGCCCGCCGACAAGCACCTCGCCCCCGGCCCCCTTCTCGAAGACGAGGAAGGAATAGTCGGTGCCGCGCCGCGCCTCCTGGCGCCCGCGCCACAACCGGTTGCCGAAGGCCTGCCGGGAGAGATCGGCCTCGGTCCAGCGCGGTTCGTAGGGCTTGAGGAAATCGCGGCTCTTACGCCGCAGTGCGCGCCACGCCTCGAAGTCGCGCCGGCGCGGGGCACGCAGCACGACATGCTGTCCTTGAAGGACCGGTGTCGGATCCGGCGCGAACCAGCTCAGCATCACCATCAGTTCTTGAGGCGCGCCGCGATGGAGTCGTAGTCGGGCAGCTTGGCGACGGGGCCGATGCCGGCCAGCGAGAAGCGGCCCTTGTCGAGTATCTGCCGCGCGATGAGCTTCACGCGGTCCGCGGTGATGCGGTTGATGCGATCCACCGTCTCCTGGAGCGGGATGGGGCGGCCCCACAGGATCTGCTGGCGGGCCAGCTGGCCGGCGCGCGACGACGGGCTTTCGAGCGACATCAGCAGGCCGGCGCGGATCTGGTTGCGCACGCGCAGCACTTCCTCGTCGGTGATGGTCTCGGTCGCCTTGCGCAACTCGTCGAGCACGACGGGGATGAGGTCGGTGACCTGGTCCTCGCCGGTGGAGGCGGCAACGCCGAACATGCCGCTGTCGGCGAAGGCCCAATGAAAAGCATAGACCGAATAGCAGAGCCCGCGCTTCTCGCGGACCTCCTGAAAGAGCCGGGAGGACATGCCGCCGCCAAGGATGGAGGCGAGAATCTGGGCGGCGTAGAAGCCATCGGAATTGTAGGCCCTGCCCTCGAAGCCGAGCACGATATGGGCCTGCTCGTGGTCGGAGAGCAGGCGCTGCTCGCCGCCGACATATTTGGCCCGCTCGGGCGCTGGCGCGCCATGCGCGCGCAGATCGTGGAAGGCATTGTTGGCGGTGTCGACCAGCGCGTCGTGATCGACATTGCCCGCCGCGCACACGACCATGTGGTCGCCCACATAGTTGCGCTCCATGTAGTCGCGGATGGTGCCGGGCGAGAAGCTGCGCACCGAATCCACCGTGCCGAGGATGGTGCGGCCGATGGGCTGGTCGGGATAGGCGGCCTGCTGGAAGAGATCAAACACGTGGTCGTCGGGATTGTCGCGGGCGGCGCCGATCTCCTGCACGATGACCTGCTGCTCGCGGTCGAGCTCGGTGCGCTCGAACAGCGAATTCTGCAGGATGTCGGCGAGGATGTCTCCGGCCAGCGGCACGTCTTCCTTGAGCACGCGGGCGAAATAGCCGGTGTGCTCCACCGAGGTCGCCGCATTGAGGTCGCCGCCGACATTCTCGATGGCCTCGGCGATCTGCAGCGAGGTCCGGCTGCGCGTGCCCTTGAAGGCCATGTGCTCGAGCACATGCGAAATGCCGTGCTCGGCCTCGGTCTCGCTGCGCGAGCCCGCCTTGACCCAGATGCCGAGCGAGGCGCTTTCGAGATGCGGCATGTCGTCGGTGATGACTGTCATGTCGTTGGCGAGGGTGGTGGATCTTACGCTCAAACTAACTCCTTCCCGCCCGGGAGCGTGCGCCGATATAGGCCTCCACCGCGTCCTGGTCGTTGGCCAGCACGTCGAAGCGCTCCGGCCGCTCGTAGAGATCAGACAACCATGCCGGAAGGGCCGGTTCAACACCCGTTGCAGCCTTGACGGCAGCCGGAAACTTCGCCGGATGGGCGGTGGCGAGCAGCACGGTCGGCGCGCTGCCGAGCTCGAGGCCGCGGGCGACCGCGACGCCGACAGCGCTGTGCGGATCGAGCAGATAGCCGGAGTCGCGGAGCACCTCGGCGATGGTCGCCGCCGTCTCGGCCTCCCCTGCCCGGCCGGCGGCAAAGCTCTCCCGGATGGTGGCGATGGCGGCGGGCGGCACGGTGAAGCGGCCCGACTGGCGCAGCCCGTTCATCAGCCCGCCAAGGGCCAAGGCATCGCGGCCGAGGGCCTCGAACAGCAGGCGCTCGAAATTGGACGAGACCTGGATGTCCATCGAGGGACTAATGGTCGGCACCACCGTGCCGGTCTCGTAGCTGGCCGTTTCGAGGGTGCGGGCGAGAATGTCGTTGGCGTTGGTGGCGATGACGAGGTTGGCGACGGGGAGCCCCATGCGCTTGGCCGCGTAGCCGGCAAAGATGTCGCCGAAATTGCCGGTGGGCACGACGAAATTCACCGGCCGGTGCGGTGCGCCCAGCGAGACGGCGGCGCTGAAATAGTAGACGATCTGCGCGACGATACGGCCGAAATTGATGGAGTTTACGCCGCCGAGATGCATGCTCTCGCGGAAGGCAGGCTTGCCGAACAGACCCTTCACGATGGCCTGGCAGTCGTCGAAGGTGCCTTCGAGCGCGATGTTGTGCACATTGGCATCGGCCAGCGTCGTCATCTGCCGACGCTGCACCTCGGTGGTACGGTTGTGCGGGTGGAGGATGAAGATGTCGGTGCTCTCGCGGCCGCGAAAGGCCTCGATGGCGGCCGAGCCGGTATCACCCGAGGTGGCCCCGACGATCGTGGCGCGGGTGCCGCGGGCAGCGAGGATATGATCCATCAGGCGGGCCAGCACCTGCATGGCCACGTCCTTGAAGGCCAGGGTCGGGCCGTGAAAGAGCTCGAGCACGAAGCGGTTGGGGGCGATCTCGACCAGTGGCGCCACGGAGGGGTGGCGGAAGGTGGCATAGGCGGCGTCGAGGATGCCGTGCAGCGTGTCGTCGGCGATTTCGCCGTCGACGAAGCGCGAGATCACGGCGAAGGCTACGTCGGCGTAGGGTTTTCCGGCGAAGGCGGCGATTTCGTCGGGTGCCAGCCGCGGCCAGGCTTGCGGCAGGTAGAGCCCCCCGTCGGTGGCGAGGCCCGAGAGCACCGCGTCGGAGAAGCCGAGAACCGGCGCCTCGCCGCGGGTCGAGACGAATTGCATCAGGCTGGTGCCCCAGTGAAAAGTTGGCGCAACCTATTGAAAAGGGGCAGCTGGGGCAAGGCGTTCAGGCCGATTCGGGCCTGACCTGCCGCCAGACCCAGAAACCCAGCAATATGGGCGTGAGCAGCGCGAAGCCGAACCAGGTGAGCGCATAGCCCAGATGGTTGTTGGGGAACTCGACGACGGTTTCGCCGCCCTGCGGCAGGGCGCCGGGCTCGCCCGCCGGGGCATCGACGGTGAGGGCGAAGACCGGCCCCTCAGTGCCTGCCATGGCGGCGAGGCGGAGCGGATCGCGGACCCATTCCACGCGCTTCGGTGCATCGGGCCCGGGCGTGAAGGCGCCGGCCTTCTCGGGTGCAAGGGCGATGCCCGTCAGCGCCCGGGCGCCGGCGGGCGGCGCGACCGAGCGGAAGGCTTCGGCGGAGCTTTGCGGGATGAAGCCGCGGTTGACGAAGACGGTGCCGCCATCGTCCGAGGCGAAGGGCGTCATCACCCAGTAGCCGGGGCCGGCATAGCGCCCCTTCGGTTCGGGCAGGTTGGTGAAGACGAAGACCGTGCCGTCGGGCACGTAGTGCCCGGTGAGCGCGAGGGGATGCCAGGCATAGGTGTCGACGTCGCCGGCACGCCAGTCGGCGGCCGGCGGCAGGTCGTAGGGCGGCTGGGTGAGCTGCCTGTCGACCTGGGCGATCAGCGCTTCCTTCTCGGCAAGCCGGTGGACCTGCCAGACGCCGAGCCAGACGAACAGCCCGGTCAGCGCCAGCATGAGCAGAACGAAGCTCCAGACGGCCAGCCCGGGGCGGCGACTCACCGCTGGGCTCACCCGTGACTTATCGGGACGCCCCAGCTCCCCCAGACATAGATGGAGGCGAACAGGAACAGCCAGACGACGTCGACGAAATGCCAGTACCAGGCGGCAAGCTCGAAGCCGAGGTGGTGTTCCTGGGTGAGGTTGCCGACATAGGCGCGGCCAAGACAGACGGCGAGGAAGATGGTGCCGATGAGCACGTGGAAGCCGTGGAAGCCCGTCGCCATGAAGAAGGTGGCGCCGTAGATGTTGCCGGAATAGGCGAAGCCGGCCCGCGAATATTCGAGCGCCTGCACGAAAGTGAACAGCACGCCGAGCCCGACCGTGAGCCACAGGCCGAACTTGAGGCCCTGCTTGTCGTTATGGATCAGCGCGTGGTGCGCCCAGGTGACGGTGGTGCCCGAGGTCAGCAGGATGAGGGTGTTGAACAGCGGCAGGTGGAACGGGTCGAACAGCTCGACGCCGTGCGGCGGCCAGGTCGCGCCCATGAATTCGAGGCGCGAGTACTGCTCGACATCGTCATGCCGGAAGAACTGGTCGAAATAGGCCCAGAACCACGCCACGAAAAACATCACCTCGGAGGTGATGAACAGGATCATGCCGTAGCGGTGGTGTAGCTTGACCACCGGCGTGTGATCGCCGCTGACCGACTCGCGGATCACGTCGGACCACCATGCGTACATGGTGTAGAAGACGCCGGCGAAGCCGAGCAGCATCACCCACGGAACCCGGGTCTTGAAGTAGTAGATGGCGCCGACAGCGAGGATGAAAGCGGAGATCGACCCAACCACCGGCCAGGGGCTCGGATTGACGAGGTGGTAATCGTGATTGGGCTTTGCGTGCGCGCCGGCAGCCATGGTCAGCTTCCCTTATTTTCCGAAGCGTAGAATGTGTAGGAGAGGGTGATGTCCCGGATCGTCCTGAGATCGCGCTCGGCATCGATATCGGGATCGACGAAGAAAATCACCGGCATCTCGACGGTTTCGCCGGGGGCGAGCGTCTGCTCGGTGAAGCAGAAGCACTGGATCTTGTTGAAGTACGCCCCTGCGGTTTCCGGCGTGACGTTGAACGCCGCCGTGCCCGTGGTCGTGCGATCCGAAAAATTGTGGGCGGTAAAGACGATGGTCTCGACCGTGCCGATGGCGGCCGTCACCGGATGGGCTGGCTTCACCTCCCAGGGCAGGCTCGCATCGATGTTAGAATCGAAGCGCGTCGTCATCTGGCGATCGATGATGCCCTTGGTGGTCTCGGCGGTGACGCGCGGCGTGCCGCCATAGCCGGTGACCTTGCAGAAAATGTCGTAGAGCGGCACCGCGGCGTAGGCGGCGCCCACCATGCCGACGGCGACGAGCAGCAGCACGCCCGCGATGTTGCGGTTGCGGCGCTCGGGCGAGTTCGAAGTGAGGGTGTCCTGGGCCATGGATCAGAGCGGTCGGTTCAGTACGGCAGGCCCCATCTTGAAGATGGTCAGCACGTAGAAAATGAGAACGAGCGCCGCCAGCACGAGGGCGAGCGCGATGGCGTTGCGGCGCCGGCGGCGCCTGGCTTCGTCGGCGGCGGGATCGAGATCGGCCGACATCACACCCACCCCATGGCGTGCGCGACGAAATCGGTGATCAGCGCGAGGAAGATGACGAACAGGTAGCTCGACGAATAGACGAAGAGCGAGCGGGCGACCTTCTTCATCGCGACGGGTTCGGCCGTCCGCAGCAGGCGCACCGCCAGCAGTACCAGCGAGACGCCGGAAACGACGGCGACAGTGCCGTAGAGCCAGCCCGACAGCCCGATGACGAGCGGCAGGATGCTCGACCCCACCAGCAACAGGGAATAGACGAGGATCTGCACCTTGGTCGCCTGCTCGCCGGCGACGTTGGGCAGCATGGGGATGCCGGCGGCGCCGTAGTCGCCCTTCTTGTAGAGGGCCAGCGCCCAGAAATGCGGCGGCGTCCACAGGAAGATGATGAGGAACAGCACGATGGGGGCGAGCGAGATGTCACCGGTGACGGCCGCCCAGCCCACCATCGGGGGGAAGGCGCCAGCAGCGCCGCCGATGACGATGTTCTGCGGCGTCGAGCGCTTCAGCCAGATCGTGTAGATGACGGCGTAAAAGAAGATGGTGAAGGCGAGCAGGCCGGCGGCGAACCAGTTCGTGGCCAGCCCCAGCGTCATCACCGAAAAGACCGAGCAGAGCAGCCCGAGCGTCAGCGCCTCGCCGGGCGTGGCCCGGCCGGCCGGAATGGGCCGGTTGGCGGTGCGGCTCATCACGGCGTCGATGTCGGCGTCGTACCACATGTTGAGGGCGCCCGAACCGCCGGCGCCGACCGCGATGCACAGGATGGCGATGACGCCGAGCACCGGGTGAATGCCACCCGGCGCGAGCAGCAGCCCGATGATGGCGGTGAAGACCACGAGCGACATCACGCGCGGCTTGAGGAGCGCGACGTAGTCTTCTACGCGCGCCCCGCCCGCCGGGGCGACATAGGCCTTGCTGTGGTCAACGAACGCCAAGGGCTCCTACCTTCAGTGGTTCGAGTTCGCTTCGATCCGCGGCAGCGTCTCGAACTGGTGGAAGGGCGGCGGCGACGACAGCGTCCACTCGAGCGTGGTCGCGCCCTCGCCCCACGGATTGGCCGGCGCCCGCTCGCGCTTGCGCGCCGACTGGTAGAGGATGAACAGGAACAGCAGCAGGCCGGCGAAGGTGATGTAGTAGCCGACCGACGACACGCGGTTCCACAGCGCATAGGCTTCCGGATAGTCGATGTAGCGGCGCGGCATTCCCGACAGGCCGAGGAAGTGCTGCGGGAAGAAGACGAGGTTCACGCCGATGAAGGTGATCCAGAAGTGCAGGTTCGCCAGCGTCTCGTTGTAGGTGATGCCAAACATCTTGGGGTACCAGTAGTACCAGGCCGCGAAGATGGCGAAGACCGCACCGAGCGAGAGCACGTAGTGGAAGTGCGCAACGACGTAGTAGGTGTCGTGTAGCACGCGGTCGGCACCGGCATTGGCCAGCACCACGCCGGTGACGCCGCCGACGGTGAACAGGAAGATGAAGCCCATCGCCCACAGCATCGGCGTGCGGAAGGTGATGGAGCCGCCCCACATGGTGGCGACCCAGGAGAACACCTTCACACCCGTGGGCACGGCGATGACCATCGTCGCGGCAACGAAGTAGCGCTGCACGTTGAGGCTGAGCCCGACGGTGAACATGTGGTGCGCCCACACGAGGAAGCCCACGAAGCCGATGGCGACCATCGCGTAGACCATCGCCATGTAGCCGAAGATCGGCTTGCGCGAGAAGGTCGACACGATGTGGCTGACGATGCCGAAGCCGGGCAGGATGAGGATGTAGACCTCGGGATGGCCGAAGAACCAGAACAGGTGCTGGTAGAGCACCGGATCGCCGCCGCCCTCGGGCGCGAAGAAGGTCGTGCCAAAGTTGCGATCGGTCAGCAGCATGGTGATGGCGCCGGCCAGCACCGGCAGCGCGAAGAGTAGCAGGAACGCGGTCACCAGCACCGACCACGGGAAGAGCGGCATCTTGTGCAGCGTCATGCCCGGGGCGCGCATGTTGAAGATGGTGGTGATGAAGTTGATGGCACCGAGAATAGAGCTGGCACCGGCGAGGTGGACCGACAGGATGAGGAAGTCCATGGCGGGGCCGGGCTGGCCGGAGGTGGCGAAGGGCGGATACATCGTCCAGCCGCCGCCCGAGCCGTGCGCGCCCGCGGGCCCCTCGAAGAACATCGACATGAGCAGCAGCAGGAAGGCCGGCGGCAGCAGCCAGAACGAGATGTTGTTCATGCGCGGGAAGGCCATGTCGGGGGCCCCGATCATGAGCGGCACGAACCAGTTGCCGAAGCCGCCGATCATGGCCGGCATGACCATGAAGAAGATCATGATCAGCGCGTGCGACGTCGTGAACACGTTGTACATGTGCTTGCCGGCATCGAGCGCGGCGGCCGACTGGTCGGGACCGAAGCCGTAGACGATGGACGCCAGCCCGTGGAAGAACTGGATGCCGGGCTCCTGCAGCTCGAGCCGCATCATGCCCGAAAGCAGCGCGCCGAGGACGCCGGCGATCAGCGCGAACACGAGGTACATCGTGCCGATGTCCTTGTGGTTCGTCGAATAGAGATAGCGCCGCCAGCCGGTGGGGTGACCATGCGCGCTCGCATCGCGGGCGGGGTGAGCGTCGTGGGCTTGAAGCGCGTGCGTATCAGCCATTTTCGGCGTTCCTTGTCTAAACCTTGGCGGCCGCGCCTACGCGGCAGAGTCCGCCGCGAGCGGCGGCAGTGTTGCGTTGGCATCGGCCACGGAGCCGGACTCGAGGGCAGCCATCCAGGCCGCGAAGACATCGGCCGACACGACCCTGACGGCGATCGGCATGAAGGCATGGTCCTTGCCGCACAGCTCGCGGCACTGGCCATAATACACGCCTTCCTTGCGGGCGTTGAACCAGGTCTCGTTGAGGCGGCCGGGCACGGCGTCGATCATGACGCCGAAGCTCGGCACGCCGAAGGCGTGGATCACGTCGGCGGCCGTCACCTGCACGCGCACCGTGGCGTTGACCGGCACGACCATCATGTTGTCGACGCCGAGCAGGTGCGGCTGCACGGGAGTCTCGGCGAGACGCGTCTCCTCGTCGAGGATGTTGCTGTCGAAGCTCTTCTCCTGGTCGACATAC
>PJUF01000575.1_pt1 | contig 25209 bp, 14 predicted proteins | sample 1512191 | NCBI WGS metagenome assembly PJUF01 (sample SAMN08177673, study PRJNA422409) | Feces metagenome, whole genome shotgun sequencing project. | isolation source: Chicken feces (3) enriched on wood chips | host: Gallus gallus | place: USA: Madison | collected 2015-01-15 | reverse complement strand
TTATTAGCTGTAAAAGATTTAAATGTTACAGGCAGGGTTAATGTTGTATTATCATGAATTTCAAAATCATCAAATTCATAAGTTGCTGTTAAACCATTGTAACGGGCAAAGAACATCAATTTGTTGATTGATGCAGATGGGCTCTTGGCCGCCACTCCTGCCAATGCTTTGTCAGTTCCTACCCACAAATCCCAGGTATCGTTTAAGATAGTTTGTTGCTGACCATTTGGTCCGGCATAACCTATTGTAGTACCTGTATTGTTAATCACAAAAGTAATTTCCTGTTGACCTGTATATTGATTAGATAAAGTTGTTCCATTTCCCACTTTAAAACCTCCGTTAACACCACTATAGAAAAATTCAAAAAAACTATGAATTGAGTTGCCGTAATTAAGTTCCGGGTCGGCTCCGTTTGTTGGAAAATCATCTCCGACAAAAAACTTAGATTGGGAAGAAGTACTGGTACTTCCATTTGCCACAAGCTGATATTTGAACTTTATTTGCAAAAAAGTTGGATTGGTACTAAACGCGGTATATCTCGTAAAGTTGGCAGAAGAATTCCCTGTATTTTTTTTCTCAAACCTCAATTTTTCATTAACAATAGAAGATGGCTGATGTGTCAAATTTTCAATTCTATTGAATTGATTTTGGCCAGGAGCTGTAGCATTAAAATAGTTTGAGACCGTAGGCGATGTACTGAAATTTTGTTGAAAAATTTGTCCGTAGGTAAGGTCACTTAGCAATAAACCTAAGCCCCAAAAAAGTAATGTTTTTTTCATAATGAATTCTATTTAAGTCTATACATATAAATCCGGCAACAAATCCGGTTGTATTAGACCGGATTTGACAGAGTTGTTTTCTAATTTTTAATTATTACCATGTTAGTTTCTGTTTATCATAATAGATATACTGCCCCTGCTCCACACCAATTATCAATGCTGGTCCACCGCCTAAATTGCCTATGGTAGGACCACATTCATGACCTCCCAGTAATATATTTTCACCATTATGCTTTAAAACTTTAGGATACTCATAAATAGGTGCCTGATTGGTTCCCGCATTCTTCAGAAAAACAACTGTAGCTCCGCTTTTTGGCAAAAAATAGGGCATACCGTTTGTCTTATTCGGAATAGAAGCCCATTTTGGTACACCTATTAGCAGGTCTAAAACACCATCTTCATCCCAATCTGTAATAGTAATTTTAGACCTGCCGACAGCACCAGCCACTTCATAGTTAGATTCTATAACTTCACCAGTTGTCAGTTTTAACTTACCACCATCTTCCAGATTATAATTGTCAATTTTCCAGTAAAGATGGAGCTCGTCATCCTTATCTAAGCATATGTACATCAATCTGTCTCCCACTTTTGCAATACCAGGTTTTACTCTCCATGCTCCATACATATCCATTCCCTTTATATAGAGCGAGCGTTCCACATTTAAAGAAGGATTTGTTTTAGTACCATTATTCAGATAAACCATAAACTTACCCCTCACATCTCCTGTTAATATATCTGGCAAACCATCCTGATTCCAGTCTACAACTGTAGGAGAAGTATACCCCCATCTCGTTTCGATAGGTCCTTGTATGCTTTCTCTGTATCCCCCCTGTATCTTAATCATTTCTCCGCCTGCTTTTAAAGGTTCCGGATTAAAAAATGCTGGATTAGTATTCGTTCCTCTATTTTTAAAGAAATAAATTTCTCCGGTTGAGGTACCTGAGATAATATCCAGTTTACCATCGCCGTCCCAGTCTACCAATTCCGGAACCACCAGCGAACCACCATACAGGTCTGAGTTAGTCTGCATGACATGCACCGGGTCTTTGAACACAAGATTGCCTTTCGCATCTATAGTCTTTGTATTTTCGTAATAAAATATTCCACCTTCACTGGTTACAATCATCCCTTCTTTATTTCCTGCTTTGAAATAAGAACCGAAAGCATGTAATGCAGGATTACGATGCATATCTCCATTACTTCTGACAAGATTCTTTTTTGATTCTATTTTTATAGCTCCATTATTGTCTGAATATGGATAAGCATGTACATTACCTAAATAAGCTCCGGCAATCACATATTTTCCTTTACCCGAATTATATAAATCAAAACTTTCGAATGCGTAGTACGTTTGGTCTAAGCCGGTCATTGGACTGGCATTAACTCCTGCCTGATTCAGATCTCTTGTAATACCCGCATAAATACCTACCATGGGCAAATCATAAGGCCAAAAACCTTCTGCCGTGTATTTGGTAGCATCTGGTCCGCGCATTGGCCCATCAAACACACCATCTTCTTTTATGCAGAAGAAAAAAACATATTCTCCGTCATCTGTCTGATTTACTCCCATATATCCTAACCATGGATTTCTGGGTAGATTATTTACATTCATTGACTTAACAGTTCCAAAACTGTATCTATTCTTATCAAACTCTGCATATTTCAAGACTCTCCCCTCAAGCCAAAAACCGAGAATATTCCCACTCTTATTTTGATATATCCTTAGTTTATTTCTACCGTTATCCTGAAATGGTAAAGTTATTTTTATAGGTTCCGAGAATACCGGTTCATTATTGGACGTAAAACCCTTAAAGAGATATAAATAAGTTCCTGGGTGCCATTGGTCTGAGCACAAAAACATATCCGGATAGCTGTCGTTATCTACATTCGCTACACCCATGTTATAAACAGCAATAGATTGTAACGAGAACCTACCTATTCCATCTGCTGTACCAATTTTCAAAGGCTTTCCGCTAATCAATGTTGTAGATCTGTATGGAACTGTATCGGTTTTCCGTTCTTCTGCTTTTATTACATCGCTTTTTTTACAAGCCAGCAAAACGAGAATAATACTTACATAAGAAAAAAAATACTGATTCATCTTCATATTTTAATTTTTGATGGGTTTAAATTCTATCCAGTTTAACATAAAGCCATCCTGGAGCACTTCTATTTTAATCTGCTTTATTTTTTTGTTCAATGCTACTTTTCCTGCGGTTAATGTATCCCAGTTTTTCCAACCTACAGGAGAATACAGTTCAATGATACCTGCTTCATAGAAATTCTGCTTATCTTCTGATAATGATATTTTTATCTTTCCGACAGTCTGAGACGTTAAACGAACATCTAACTGATAAGTACCTGAATTGGTCACTTTTACGTCGTATATGAAGTAATTTTTAGCTCTAAGTCCTGCAAGTTGTTGCCCTTCATCGATATCAGAATTGTTTTCATACTTTCCTCCTACACCCTCAGAATAATTGGTGAACTTGATCCTCCCCGGAATTGTGTATGGTTCAAGCGGCCTTATATCTAACCAATTCAAACTAAATCCATCATCAACAACAGATATTTTTAATTTATATTCACCCTTTTTCAGCTGTATAATAGTTCCCTGAAAGGTTTTCCAATTTCTCCATCCTTCTGTTGAAGGTAGCGGCATAGTTTCCAGTTTCTGTTCTACGTCTTGCTTTCCTATAATACTGAGATTTAATACCGCCCTTCTGTTACCTGTGGTACGATAGTTAAATACATATTTTCCATCATTTTTGACATGGACTGCATAGATAAAATAGTTACCTTTTTTTATCCCGCCTAAATACTGGTTTCCTTTCTCGTCTGTAGCTTCTTCAAGCCCTCCTCCCTTAGCATCAATATAGTCTGACGCATAGACTCTTCCCGGGATTGATACAGATTTTATAGGTTTAAGGGATTTTATATTTAGCCAGTTAATATTCAGTCCATCGCTGATGATGCTTACTTTTAATTTATAAGCTCCTTTTTTCAAATTGATTTCTTTGCCCGAAAAGGTGCTCCAATGCCTCCATCCTCCTGTTGGTGGGAATTCTGCATTTTCTATCAACTGTTCTTTCCCGCTACGATCGATTAAACTGACCTTTATTGCCGACTTTCTGCTTCCCGTAATTCTATAGTCGATCTTATACTGTCCCTCTTTTTTGATATTGACATTATATAGGAAATAATGTCTTTTTCTCAGACCACCTAAAAAATGCTTATTAAAACTTTCCTTGTCAGTATTATCTTCTAGCCTTCCTCCCTCTGAATCGGTGTAATTTGATGCTTCTATTTTTCCCGGTATATTTACTTTATTACCGTTATTTTGTGCAATAAGCTGGCTATTGGTAAGCAGTATAATACCTGCTACCAGCCACATAAAGAAGTGCTTCATATATAAATTATTGAACTCTTAAAAACTGAAACCAGCTTAAACTCATCCCATTAGCTATGGTGGTTATTTTTATTCTTTTTCTGCCTTTGGTTAAATAGAACGTACTTCCAGACAAAGTAGCCCAATTGCTCCATCCTCCGGTACTTGGGAAATTAATTCTTTCAAGTATATTGATTGCTCCTGATAGCTCAATAGCGGAAACTTCAAATGTGCATACCCTTGCGGCAGTGATTCTGTAATCTATTTTATACTCGCCTTCTTCTAGCACATTTACATCATACATAAAATAGTCGTTGTTGCTTATTCCCCCTAAAAATACACCTCCATCAACAAGCGCACTATTCTCAAATCTGCCCCCCTGATTAGAAACATATTCAATCGCAGGTATTCGGCCGGGCAAAGGGAATCCTTCTAAAAGTGAAACATTTAAATATTTTAAAGATAACTTACCACTGATTACTTCTATTTTGATTATAACTTCACCAATATCGATAATCGGAGAAGATTGCACACCCGAAGCCATCATATAATCGTAGTCAGATTTATTGACAGTTATATTGGTTTCATACAGCTGTGTCTGATTTCTTAATAATGAAACTTTCACTACTGAGTTTTCATCAGCCTTTGTTAAAAATTCCAGAAAAATCTTTCCTTTTTCAGCTAGTGTAGTAGTATAGAGCAGATAGTCTCCTGCCGAAAGATTGTCTACTGTTTGGTTTCCATCCGAATCTAATTGTTCATTAACCACACCGCCACTATTTTCTTCATAATCCACGGCAGCTACAATTCCAGGGATAGATGTCCCAACAATTTTCAATTTAATTTCTCTAACAGCTTCTGTGCCACCATGTATATTCTGGTTTTTTGCTTTAAAGACCACATGATATATTCCCGGTTTAGAAAATGTATAGGAATAACTTGGTGTTTTATCGGAAACACCTTTCACTGCTATTGCATAATCACCTTTATCGAAATTCTTCCCAGCTTCGCCTGAATACATTGAAATAATATCTGGTGATCCCGAGAAAAAGAATGTAATATTTTCTCCAACAGTATATGTATCTTTTTCTGTTGTTACATCAAAATTTAACTTTTCGATCTTTTTTTCCTTCTTGCATGAAAAACACATGAATAGAGGAAGAAGAAATAAATAAAATATCCTTTTCATAATTTTATAAATTACCATCCTGAATTTTGGGTAAGCTTTTGGTTAACATCAAGTTCAGAGCTTGGTATTGGCCACAATACATCTCTTTCAGTAGCATTATTATAATAGGTAATAGCTCTCTCTACCATCCATGTCTGAATCGGAGCTGCGTAAGCGTCGTTTAAGCAAGATTTCATTCTTGTTAAAAAATCTCCCCATCTGACCAAATCTCCCTTTCTAAGATTTTCAAAAGCTAATTCCCTGGTTCTTTCTTTTTTGATCTCACTAAAAAAACTCGAATAGTTATATCCTGTCAGATCAATGGTTCCGTCTGCTATAGTTTGATCTTTTCCATACCCCCTTCTGCGCACCCTATTAATTGCATCGTAAGCTGCCGGAGTTGGCATCTGATTAGTTTCATTCAATGCCTCCGCATACATCAGGAGTACGTCAGAATATCTTAACAGAGGATAATTTGTAGGTGTTCTGCTTCTGTGCTTAGGTAACAAAATTTCATAAGCCCTTCTAAACTTACCCGGATACCTATCGAAAACACGTGTAGTAGTCCAGTTTTTCTCTACCGCCGGATTACCTTCATAATAAAACGAGGCAACATTCCATGTTCGTCGTAAGTCATTATTAGTGTTATATACGTTATAGGTATATGCTGTGGTGTTGAGGTATGTAAACGTGTATCCGAGTTCAAAATCATCATAATTTCTAATACCATTATTCGAACCTACATATCCTGCTGATGAAGCATAAATACCTAAACCATTCCCATAAAATTCAACTTCCCACAGACTTTCTTCTATATCATATTTATCTTGCATATAATTGATAAATACCTGTTTATAGTCGGGGTTTAATTTATGAATGTTTAAGTCTATAACTTTTTTACACCAATTTGCCGCTTCCTGGTATTTGGAATAATCTTTTAACGGATTACCTGCCATATGCAGGCATACTCTTGCTAATATTCCATAAACAGCAGATTTATTCACTCGTCCACCTCCTTTAGTTTCTGTAATATCTAAAACTAAATCTGCAGCAGTTGTCATATCCTTTATAATCTGCTCATAAACAAGCTTGGCTGGTGTCCTTGGTATTTGAAGCTCTTCTATTTTAGCTGAATTTATGGGTTCTAAAATTAATGGGACATCTGAAAAATTAGTTACCAGCATAAAATAGAAGTAGGCTCTTAAAAACAAAGCTTCACCTCTAATTCTATCCCTTTCTTTATCCGATATATCTGTAGGTTTGTCTATATATTTAAGCAGTGTATTAGCCAATTTAATACCACCATAGTAATCTCGCCAAAAACTTAGAATTTTAACATCAGCTGCTGAAACCGCATAGTTGGAAACCGAATTCAGCTCTACTCCGTTATAACCTTCATCTGCATCAAATCCGAGTCTGGCTAAATAAGAGCCGTAAGAACCATTTGTTTGAAATGTAGCATAAACAGCATTTAAAGCCATTTCAAGTTCTTTTTTATTGTTATAATATTCATCAGGACTAACAAAGTCTTCTGGTTGAAGTTCTAACTTATTACATGACATAAGTAACAATGCCAAGATATAGTGATAGTACTTTATTGCTTTCATTTTTGATTCTTTAAAAAATTGCTTTAAGCCCCATGGTATATGTTCTTCCTCTTGGATATGCAGAGTAATCAAATCCAGGTGTTAAGGCTGAATTTCTAACTGATACTTCAGGGTCCATACCTGAATAATTAGTCCATGTATATAAATTTTGTGCAGACACAAAAACTGTGATATTGTCTGAACTTATTTTCTTCGTTAATTTCTGAGGTAAACTATACGATAAATTCACCGTTTTTAAACGCAGATACGATCCGTCTTCAACAGTTCTGCTGCTATAAAACCCGGCAGGCCCCTGTCCTTTGGTTCTAAACAATTTACTTCCAGTATTATCAGGGCTCCATCTGTCTGCATAACTCGCGTATTGATTTAATGCTGATCTGGCATCCACATTTCCTTCAAAATACATGCGGTTAGCATTCATAATATCATTACCATAAGACCATTGAAAAAACACATTTAACGAAAGGTTTTTATATGAAAAGTTATTATTTAACCCACCAAAATGCACAGGAAGTGTCCTGCCTATAACTACATTATCGTAGTTATTTATTATTCCATCACCGTTTACATCCACATATTTAATATCTCCCGGCTGAATGACAGATCTCGCCATACCATTGGTAGAGACTTCATCTTTAAGTACATAATCCCCTCCCACAATATCAAAATCATCATAACCATACACTCCGTCCCATATTAATCCATAGAACTGCGCCGAAGGTCCACCTACTTGCGCCAGATATAAGTTTACGCTACTATAATTCCCCCAGTTTATAGGCGTTAAAATCCTGCTTTGATCCTCTGCTAGAGACAATATTTTATTTTTGTTAAAACTTATATTAAAGTCAGTATCCCATGAAAAGTCCTTTTTCTTCAACAGATTTAAACCAAGGCTAAACTCTATCCCAGTATTTGACAGATCACCTACATTTTTATAAATAGATGTAAAACCACTACTATTTGGAACATTAGCCATAAGCAGAAGATCTTCTGTAACTTTCCTATAAAAATCAGCAGTAAAATTCACCCTGTTTTTAAAAAGGACAAGGTCCAAGCCAATATCCAACTGTTTAGTGGATTCCCATTTTAAATCTTCATTTCCATAAGACCATATCCTTGTTCCCGGTGCAGGCGTTGCGTTGTTGAAAGAATAATACGCAGAAAAAGGTAGATTCATCTCGGAGAATCTTTGGTAATCTCCAATCCTGTTATTTCCCGTTACACCATAACTCGTCCTCAACTTTGCATCATTAATAAAATAAAGATTTCTCATAAATCTCTCATTTCTTAATTTCCATGCAAATGCTGCAGAAGGAAAACCTGCCCATTTATTACCTTCTCTAAATTTGCTTGATCCGTCTGTCCTATATGTCGCGGTAAACAAATATTTACTTCTGACATTATAATTCGCTCTTCCCAAATAGGACATTAAAACATTTTTACCTGTATAAGCGCTTACTACCCCTGGAATTCCCTGATCCAGACCAGATAATCCAAGACTTTCATTAGGAACTTGTTCTGCTGTCATCCCGTATCGGCTTTGGGAGTTTTCCTGCATTGTGAAGCCAACAAGTGCAGTCAGGTTATTATTAGCAATTTTCTTATTATACGTTAAAGTATTCTCATTTAACCAGCTCCGCCACTTTCTATACGTTACCCCTCCGTTAACACCTTTTGTATTACCAGGAACTAAAGTGCTGCCTCTTGCTGTAGCGCTATTATAGAATGAAGACTCTTCTAAGGTCCTGTTATTTATTCCGCCTCTAATTCTGAGTTCTAATTCTTTAGTTATTTTATAGCTAATATTTGTATTGGCAAAAACAGTTTGATTTTTATTAACTCTTAAAGTATTTGAATAGTCTATATAAGGGTTAACTCTGGTATCATTTGCATCCTCATCCATTAGCTCATCGACCAAATGCTCCATTCCTTTCGTGACTACAGGCCTAAATCCCCATACTCTATACATAAGATAACTGGCATAAGATTGTGTTGAAGTACTTGCCGTAGACGCCTGATCTCCAAAAGATTCATCCTCTGTATAACTAACTGTAATGTTAAAATTTAGTTTCGGGCTGATATTATGCTTTAAATAAGCTCTTCCTGTATTTCTCTTAAACCCTGTATTAATTACAGACCCATCATTTCTCAAAGTTGAACCTGAAACTGTAAAATCAGTTATCCTATTCCCTCCACTAACACTAATATTATGGTTCTGAACATGTCCTCTTCTAAAAAGAAGGCCTTGCCAATCAATCACCGGTTCGTTCCTATAATCATCTAATGTCTTTCCATTAGCAAAAAATGCTCTATTTGCATACTGAGGATCAAATTCATTTTGATACTTAACAAATTCATATGCATTCATCAATTGCATACGTTTAGTCACTTCCTGAAACCCAACAAAGTTATTGTAAGTAATACGTGTTCTGCTATCACTCCCACTATTTGTTTCAATAACAATTACCCCATTAGCCCCTCTTGCTCCATAAATAGCCGTAGACGAAGCATCTTTTAAAACTGTAATTGACTTTATATCAGAAGGGTTAATTGCTGCAGCATTAGCATCTTCCATCGGAAAACCATCGATAACATATAATGGAGCATTACTCTGAGTCAAAGAATTTCCTCCCCGAATAACCAAATCCATAGTATTTCCAGGTTGATCTTCTCTACTAGAAACCTGAACACCTGCAATTCGTCCTGCTAAAGCCTGTTCATATGTTGCTACCGGAGCTTTCCTTATATCTTCTACTTTAACCTCACTTACAGATCCTGTCAGATCTCCTCTTTTTACTTCACCATAGCCAATTACAACTACTTCATTTAATTTAGAAGCTTCTTGTATCAAACTAATATTAAGCACATTATTATCGCCAATAGCTTTTTCCTGCATAGCAAACCCCAAGTAATTAAAAACCAACACCGAATTCCGATTTGGAACATTGATTTTATAATTACCATTTACATCCGAAACTGTATTCGTCTGAGTGTTTTTCACTTTTACACTTACTCCGGGCAAAGGCTCACCTTTGTCATCGGTTATTTTACCGGATACAACTTTTTGTTGTTTAAAAATCTCAGTTGATTTATCCGTATTCAGCGTTTTCTTATCTTCTAAGCTTTTTTTTATCAGTATTGTTTTTTGATGAATAACATAAGTTAAGCCTGTGTTTTTCAATACCTCGTTCAGAAAATTCTCCAAAGACATATTCTTTGCCGTTACAGATACATTTTCTATATCTTTCACATAACGGTTATTATAGATAACCAGAAAACCAGTTTGTTTTTTTATAACCGACAATACCTCTGTTAAAGATTTGTTTTTTGCCTGTAAACTAACTGTCTGTGATAAAGATTTTGCACTTAAATGCAAACAGCTTATAAATAAAAGGAGAGTAGTTATTTTCATAACCAGTGCTATTTTCTTAATACATTCCTGATGAAAAGGAATGAGATTTTTAAAAATTTCTGTCATTAATATTACTTTAGTAACCCACACAAAAGATAGCCACAACACAACCTTACAGAGATTGTTATTGCAATTGGATTTATGTATAATTGTGTAGGTTTGGAAGTTTACAACTTATTTTAACGATAGTTTTTCCAAGCTTTTTATGGGGAGATATGGTACGAACATTTCTTCCCATTGCTTTTCATGGGCATATTAAGCTTTCTCTTTCAGTCTCATATCATTTTTAGTTTAGGATTAGTTTAGTATCTAGTTTATTTTTATTCTATAAAGAGGGTCTTTCCTCTCAACTCTGCTTTAATCCCAGAGCCTTTGAGAAAATCCAGTACTACATCGGTATCTACCTTTCGGTTCATTTCACCAGTAAATAATTCTTCTGGTATTTTTGATTGATAAACTACATCAAGATCATACCAGCGGGCAATTTGCCTAATCATATCATCAAAAGGTGTGTCTTTGAAATAGAAATTCCCGTCTATCCAGGCGGTTGCCATAGCAATATCTGCCTGATACTTTTTAAATTCTCCTTCAATCAACAGAGCTTCTTCTCCTGGCAACAACCTGATCTGTTTTTGACTGCTGCTTTTCTCCTTTGAATTTGAAGATTTATAAACATATACTTCGCCCTCAACCAATGTTGTTTTGGTCTTATTTTCTCCCGGATAGGCCAGCACATTGAAAGATGTGCCAGTCACTTTTACTTCTTGGCCATCAGACATAACAATGAAAGGCTTATTTCTATCTTTAGCTACCTCAAAATAAGCTTCTCCTAAAAGTTCTACTTGTCTGACATCTCCATTAAACAAACCAGGATATTTAAAAGAAGATCCGGCATTAAGCCATACTTTTGTACCATCAGACAGTACCACTTGATATTGACTGCGGGCAGGAACTATAACCTCCAAACTCTGAGCTTTATCCAACTGTAAAAGTGATTGTTTTGAACCAATGTAGCTTACCTCTCCGTCTTTTGTGGTTATCCCGCTAGAAGATTCGCCCAGATTAAGTAAGCTACCATCAGACAAACGAAGGATAACATTATCCCCTCCAGATACAGCTACTTTCTCATTATTCGTATGGTTATTATGATCTTTAAAGTTTAGGCCCAAATAAATTCCAAAGCTTAAAATTATAATAACCGAAGCTGCGGCCAGAAAATATCTCAATCTAAAATACCTACTTTTTATTCCGGTTTTATATTTAATAGAAGCAAGCATCCTCTTTGAAATGGCCTTATCTTCATTATAAAACCTTTCATAATCTGCATAATCTGTTTTTATATTTTGGTTTAGACTATTAAGGTATTCTTCATATTCAGTATTAGTATTTGCCCAATCCATGAGCTCCTTACGCTCACTGTTAGTCAATTGCTTATAAATATATTTGCGAAGTAGTGACACTAAATAATTTGTCTTCTCCATTTTTTATACCCTTTTAAGTATAGAAACAAGAAGCCGACAAAAACCTTACATAAAATGTATAATTATTTTCAAATTATTTAGAAATAGCCTCTAACACCATAATCATCAACAATATATCTTTATCCTTAAACGTTTTCCGCAATGTTTCCAATGCTCTTGATTTATTAGCAAAAACGGCAGATTCGGAGATATTCAGTTTGTCACAGATTTCTTCCGTAGTTTGCCCCTCCAGATAGCTCATTTTAAATACAAGTTGTTGTTTCTTGGGGAGTTTGGATACTTCGAGATGAATAATATTCACTAACTCTGCATTTAATATCTTCATATAAATATCCGGTTCAGAAACAATCAGTCCTTCATCTATCTCGTATTCGAAATTTTGTTGATTATAAGAAGATTTCAAATAATTGCGACAGGCGTTTTTGGTAACTATATAGAGAAAGGCCTTCAGATTTTCATCGGTCTGTATATTATTACGATATTGCCAAAGCTTCACAAAACTATCCGAAACAATCTCTTCGGAAGCTTCCGGGTCTTTTATCATCTTTCTGGCAAAAAAAAGGAGTGGTCTGTTATAAAGTTTGAAAGCTTCTTCTAAAGACGAAAAATTCCCAATGGGCAAATTATCTATCATACTTATACAATTGCAAGACGGAGACTTAATAAAATTAAAAATTGAATTACCAGAACTATACAAGGTGTTCCATTAAATTCCAAAGCATCAATTATTTATATTTTACCGTTACCCTCAGATGCGTTTATTACAAAAGTTAACAAACAGTTTAAAAGCATATAACATGGTTATTATTAATATAACAATTTTCATTCAGAAACCTTACATCAAAAACTAAATTTTTTATATTTTTTTGTTTATAAGCTTCTGGCTATTAAAGCTCCGGTTCTCTCTTACAATTTACTTCAGAAAATTCGGTAATCTAATTATTATGAGATCATGATAAAGTTGTACTCAAATATTTACTAAAAGTAAACGAGGTTGTCTCAAAACTCATAAATGTCACATTGAGCGGAGTCGAAATGTCTCTCAGTTAATCAGAAATAGGCTTCGACTAAGTTTATCCTGAGCTTGTCGAAGGGCTCAGCCTGACAGAATCGACACTTTTGAGACAGCCTCATTCTCTTAAATAAGAAATTACACAATCAATACACTTCCTGCATAAAGACTGGTTGCTATTTCCTTGCCATCGGCAGATACCCTACTTACATATACATCTACCGTCCAAATGTTCGCTCCGCTCGGGTTTGTTAATTTTACGGTCAATTAAGAGCCCAGCGGCGGCGAACTAAAAAAAACAGATCATAAGCATCACAAAACACCATTCCGACACCCCACTATTACAACCATTTTTTTAGGAGAAAAAATACACTAAGTACCCTTGGTTACAGCTAGCTTACAGCAACCTTACAGCGACCTTACAGCAAGACACCAGAAACCGCAATTAAAAAACCGCGTTTACAGCGTATTAGAGGAGGTAAATAAATCCATTTTTTCATCAAAAAATACACTAAGGGTCTTCAAGATAAATCTAAAAAACATGTATAAAGAAGATGAAATTATACCAGTTAACATCTGCCAAACTTATTTCCCAAATTCTTCAAGCCCTTTCCTAAAAAATGGCAGCAGCAAAGAACACTTAGCACACCCGAGCCTCTAGCGAAGCGGTTTCTTTGTCCGTTTTCACGGCAACGTTCAATAAATTACTGTAGGGCAAAGAAAAGTAAGCGACACCATTTTTATGCTGAGCGAGGGATATAAGCAAAAGCCATCAAAAGAAAAATGTTTTTTGCTATAATTTTTCAAAAAAGTATAAAACATCCAGCGTCGCTGAGTAGAGTAGCATGCCTGGGCTAATAAAAAACAAAATTTTCCCTAAAAATTAATCTGGTTATTGACCCTTCGACTCCGCTCAGGGTGACAAAATGAGAATGGAAGAGGGACAAAATGGGAATGTAGGGATAGTAAAACAGGAATAGAAATAAAAAACAGAAATGGAGGATTAACAAAATGAGAATATAGGATTAGCAGAACATAAATAGGATAAGTCACTGATAATAAAACCCTAATTAGATTCACAAAACACAAACTGACGTATCTGCCAAACTTCAAGCCCTTTCAAAAAATGGCAGCAGCAAAGAACATTTAGCACATCCGAGCCTCTAGCGGAGCGGTTTCTTTGTCCGTTTTCTCGGCAATGTTCAATAAATTACTGTAGGGCAAAGAAAAGTAAGCGACACCATTTTTGTGCTGAGCGAGGGATATAAGCCAAAGCCATCAAAAGAAAAATGTTTTTTGCTATACTTTTTTCAAAAAAAGTATAAAACATCCAGCGTCGCTGAATAGAGTAGCATGCCTGGGCTAATAAAAAACAAAAATTAATCTGGTTATTGACCCTTCGACTCCGCTCCTGTCAAAAGCAGTATTTCTTAGATAACCTCATATCCTTATTTAACCTAAATTGGGGATAAAAAATTAGTTTTTGCTAGCGCTAGCACTTCAAAGCTCCGTTTAGCTCATTTTCGGTCTCTTATTTTTCGGGATGCAGATATAAGCCTAAGCATTTACTTTGAAAGAAACCTGCGAAGCAAGCATGAAGACAAATAAAAACAATAAGCAATACTGAATAAATAAGCAACCGAGAGTTTTTGTTACTTTTTGCGGTCAAAAAGTAAGAGCCCAGCGGCGGCGAGCTTAAAAACACATGATAAGCATCATTCACATATATCTTATCCCAAATTCACGTTTAATATAATAAACGAGCAAACAACACATTACAAACTATATTTCGTAAACTACAGCTTCAACCCAATTACAAATTCATGCGTTCCGTTAGATACTGTACTTAACTGAGACCTCGTTAAATCGTAAGAATAACCGGCATCAAACATTTTACTTACGGTAAAGCCCATCATGGCAGAAAAAGAATCCTTTTTACGGTAAGAACCACCTATCCACACATTATTTCTGAAAGCCAATTTCAAATTAAGGTCTATGCTTAAAGGCAAAGGTTTTACAGATTTCAACATCACCGATGGCGTTACCGAAAAATCCTGCCCTATCCATTGTCTATAGCCAAGGGTATAAAAAAAATGTGGCACTTCATCGCTTTCGTAATTATCACTAAAGGCCACTTTCTGCTTAACCACCTGTTGCATAGATGCGCCCATAAAAAACTGTGCCATGTATAGGTAAATCCCGGCAGTTACATCCGGCGACCATCTTACGGTATTACCTTCGGCTATCAAAGGCTCATAAGGATCTTCAAACCGCAGCTTTTCTGCATTTAAGCTAATCCTCCCAACTCCCGCCCCTACTCCTACCGATAAATTTGCCATGCTTCCTAAAGCAATATGGTAAGCATAAGTTAGGTTTGCCGACGCTCTGCTTAAATAGCCTGTCTTATCATCTAGCACCATTAAACCAAAACCATGATGGTTTTCCGAAGAATAATATCCGTCTCTTTCGTCTTTTGTACCTACGTCTTCTATACCAAAATCTGCCGATCCAGCCGTTAAAAGATCTCTATCGAAATTCAAGGGATAAGAAACCGTAATATAATTGGTTTTTGGAGCACTTTCCAGCCCCTGCCACTGGTTTCTGGAAGCAGCCTTAATATACAGATTTTTATACATACCCGTTAAAGCCGGATTAATCACCTGCATATTTTGCATATACTGTGTGTACTGTGGCCTTTGCTGGGCATAGCTTAATAAAACCGTCAGCACCAAAACCGAAGTATAAACTGCCTTCCTCATCTTATCAAGGTTATTGATCCTGTATATTTATTCCTTCCATTATTAGGCTCTATAATGTAATAATAAACGCCAACCGGGACATCCTGCCCCTTATATTTACCGTTCCAGGCATCGGTATATCTTTTTGAGTAAAATACTTCCTGTCCGTAGCGGTTAAAAATCTTAATATCTGCATTTATAAAAGTTTCCAGGTATTTTATAGACCAGATATCATTATAGCCGTCTCCGTTCGGACTAAATGCATTGGGTATAAAAGGGTCTATATGTACATTTACCATAACTTCATAGGCTACCAGACATTCATCTCCAGAGGTAAGCGTCAACATATATTTAGTAGTCTCTTTTGGGGTGGCTACCGGGTTTAAAACATTGTCGGCACTTAATCCTTCTGACGGATACCACTGGTATTTCACCCCCTTACCTTTTTGCAGTTTTAGGTCTAATACCCGCTGGCCGCCCAGCAATATATTAAATTCCTGATAGGCTTCAAGCTCCGGAATATCCAATACCTGCAATACTCGTTTTATAGTATCTGTACAGCCAGCACTGCTTAAAAAAGTATAGGTAATTTCATGATTACCTACGCCCGCTACCTCCGGATAGAACACACCATCGATAAGGCCCTGCCCTTCCACTTTTTCTGTTCCGGCCAAGGTAACTTTATTGCCTGCATCTAAACGAAGTGGACCCGCATTAATACATATTGGTTTATCTACATTAAAAAAGAGCGTAGGAACCCCTTTTACCGTTACGTTAACCGGATTACTTTCCTGGTAGCAGATTGTCCCTGAATAAGCTCTTAAAACCACCCGATAAGTTTTATCCTGTCCGGATTCAGGGTATTTATGTTCGTAAATTTTATCCTCATCCGGTGCTGTATCTACTATCGTTACCTGCTGCCCGTTCCCATAATCAAACATCCATTCTAATTTAGTAATAACTCCAAAACTTATGGTCGAGGTATTTTTAAACTGTACTGCATAGTCTCCGCATAAAGCATTGGCATTTAAAACTTCAAAAGACGGCGAAGGATTAGCGCCACTGATAAGTACCTCTTTTTCGTATACCGTTATACAACCTTGTGGAGATATTCCTTTCAGCTTAACCAGGTAATTTCCGGTAGCACTATACCTATATTGGGGCTTTTCTTTATATTTTTGAGCCAAATCATTACTCCCATCTCCAAAATCCCACTCCCAGGAGGCTACTTCGCCACTTAATACCTTTGCATTAAAGCTAAGAACATCACTTACACAAGACTGTTCATTGTCAAAACTAATATGAGGAGGCTCATTAACTGTTATTTGCTGTTGGTAAATTTCTGCACAGCCCGAAGCATTTGTGACCGTAAGACTGACTGTATAAAGGCCTTTGTTTTGGTAAATATGTGTTGGATTTTCTATGCTACTTGTTGTATTATCACCAAAATCCCAATGCCAGGTTTTACTTAGTCCGTCCGGATAAACGGTTTTATCTGCAAATGCAACCTCCACTTTTTCACATGCAGCAGACGGCATTTCAACATTCACCGTAAAGCGCTCCGTAATCTGAATTTCCTGCTCCTTTACATCAGATACACACCCCGGCTCGTTATTTATTATCAGTTTTGCTATGTAGGTCCCCTTCTGACTGTATATATGCTGCGGATCTCTCTCGGTAGACGTAGTACCGTCACCAAAATCCCACAACCAGGAAATTACCCTTTTCCCAATATTTAGCTCCTTATAATTAAACTGAACCTTATTTCCGCTACAGGCTGTTAGCGGATAGGTAAAATCGGCCACCGGAAGCGCATTAATTTCCAAATCATAATTAACAATATCTTCATCTGTTACGCTGCAAACATTAGACGATGGCGGAGGTACTGCCCTTACCTCTATCTTTTTTACGCCGCTACTGGTAAAAACTTTATTAGCGGTTAACCTATATTCATAAAGCGTTCTATCTCCAGATTGTATCTGTTTAGGGTTAAGTACCGGCATCTCTATCTCTGCGTCTGCATCTATTTTCCAAACAATTTTTAAAGCTTCGTAGGGTAATATCAATTTAAAATCAAAAGCATCAGTAACACAGGCATTTCTAATAACCAGGTCTGTACCTTGTTTCAATGCATTTATAGTTTTGGTAGATGCCAGATTGGTTCCTGCAGAATAAGCGTAAGATTCATGGGCGCCAAAGCCGTAAGCTACGGCATTAAACCCGGTATCTGCCACCAAATTAAAGTTAGAACCGCCAATAGTGTGCAAAGCTATTTGCGCATAAGAAAAATCTGCATTACCTGGGATGGGTGTAAACCTATTCCCATAATTTGTGTTGTTGAGTCTAAATGTGTGCGTTTTGGATGTTGGAATGGTTACATTAATATATTGTTCTTCAATATCCAGCTTGGTAGATGAATATAAAGTGATAGCATCAATACTGTATTCTAGCGGATTTAGAATTACCATATCCGGGTCGCTGGGAACTGCAGATAAATTACCCTGCTGGTTGCGGACATCTGAACAGTATTGGGTTAAAGCATATTGCGCTATAGTTATGGGCTTATTGGCCTTAACAATATCTGGCCGGTAAATCGGGCCAAAAGTTTTATATTCCCCTTCGTTTAAGCTGATATTGGTACTGTTATAATTAACAATAGTGCCATTCTCTTTAGCCATAAAGCGGTACATATTTCCTTCCCTTCTATCATAAAACGGAATTAGTGCATAGCTTTTCCCCCAACTTTCTATTGGATATAGCTGCTGAAAGAGGGGGTCTGAACTGGGATTACTCGCCGGATTGCAATTAGGCATAATCACTACGGCTGAACTTCCGGAAAAAACCGCCACTTTTTTACAGGGCGATATACTTTGATCTACCTCGATAATAGAACCAGTTACATCTTTTTGGTCTTGATATTGATAAACATCGCCAACATTATCCAACATCACAGCCAAGGGTCTTTGTTTCTGACCACCTATTACCGGAGTAACTTTTACGGCTGTATTTGGTTCAGTTGCTACAATATTAAATTGAGAAAAGACATTGATGCTACCAAGTCCATCAGCTTTTTGTACCGTTGGACTTTGATTGTATGCAATGGCATAATACTTGTCTCCCAGCGCTTCTACAGGCAATACCAGAGAGGCTGCCGACCTTGCCCCTGCAAAAACATGCGCATAAACCACCACCTGTGGCTGCCCATCGTCTACTTTTACACGAATGCCTTTATCATTGTATATCCCGGTACCATTTTCTATATAAGAGGCGTCTCTGGGTACTTCAACTTCTATTACCGTATTGGCGGCCACGTTAAAGTTTTTGAAAAATGTACCGCAGCTAACTTTCCCACGCGAGTTACTTTTAGAAGTAATAAAAACTGATAAGGTTGCATAACGGTATCCTTGTGTAATACTAGCCACAGAGGGTACATGCGATGGAAAACAAACCCAAAAATCTGTCCCCTCATTAGAAATATTTTGCGCACAAAGCTTTTGCGAAAATAACAAGGAAGTTAAACAGTATAGCAATACTATTCTAAACAGAGATTTTACTTTTTTTGAACTTGCTAACATGCTTAATCAACCCTTAAGTTCCGTGGGTTTATGATCTAAATATTCGAAATAAACGTACAATAAAAAATCAATTTATAAAAGGTGATTTCAATGTTTTAAATCTGGCTAAATACCTAAAAACGGGCATAAGACCATCAAACCAAATAATTATCTGATTACCAGTGTCCAACTACAAAAACTTAAAAAATTAAATCTTACAAGTAACACATAAACCAAATTGATTTACAACATATTAGGCAATAAAAACACATCCTGACAGAAAACGTGTTAATAACATACAAATTGTTAACAAATAAATAACAAAAAACACATAAAACTATGATTTACAATTTGTTAATTTTATAGACCTCTAAAATAAAGGTCGCTCATTTTTAAAATTGAAATTTATGACCTGGAAAAAATTTAGCGGCGAAACCATCAAATCGTCTATCTTGCTGGAAGCAGAGCAAGTTATTAAAAGAGAGATTCATTTAGGCAACAGACTTAAAGTATGCATTGGCACAGACTCTCAGGTAAAAAGCAAAACCACGCATTTTGCTACTGTAATTGTTTTCTTGCGAGAAAAAAAGGGAGGATTTATGTTTGTGCATCAGGACAGAACATCGCAAAAGATGTCTATTAAAGAAAGAATGCTTGCTGAAGTACAAAAATCTATAGAAATAGCCTATGCTCTGTGTCCACTTTTAGAGTCTTATCAAGTCGATTTAGAAGTACATGCAGACATCAACACCAATACCCAATTTAAATCTAATGCAGCACTGCATGATGCTATGGGCTATATTTTAAGCATGGGCTTTGCTTTTAAAGCTAAACCAGAAGCGTTTGCCAGCTCTGCCTGCGCCAATAAAATGGTGCAGTAGCTAAAAAATGCTGAATAAATATTTCATATACTACTAGTTTACAGTATAAAACTATTCACCTCACTATAAAAAAGGCACAAAATTTGAATTCATTTATGCAAAGCATTTGTTATGAAAACATTTTTTATAATCAGCGCCCTGGGATTGGCGCTTATGTTATCCTGCGGAGACAGTAAAACAAAAAATCAGGAGGATAGATTTAACTATCCTACTACAGACCCCCTGTTGAGCGCCCAAAAAACCGAAATAAGCACTGACACCTTAAACGATGGGAAACAATGTTTTGTAGCGCACATTAAAAGAGATTCTGCATTTCTTTCTTTGTACAAAACGGGCAATACCATTAGAGGTTCTTTGCACTATAAGTTCTACGAAAAAGACAATACCAAAGGTGATTTAGCCGGAACCTTAAATGGCGACACACTGGAATTGAATTACACTTTTGCTTCTGAAGGCACCACCTCTCAAAAGCCGATAAGGTTTATTTACGAAAAAGGGAATATTTATGAGATCTACGGAAGAAAACGTCCTCATAAAGATTCTGCTTTTATTTATTTGCCCGTGGATTGTTTATAGGTTGTTAGTTGGTTAGTATTAATAGCAAGTAATAGATATTTAAGATAAGTGCTGCTTTTATTGCTGCTCCTACTTTCTGCGAAGCCGAAGAGCTTCTATAAACAAAGCAGTAACACCTTCTATTTTAAACTTCCCGTTAAGGGAGAGGCAAACCAAGGGGGCGAATAGAGCTTAAACTGTGCTCAGGTATTGAGTGTTGCCGACTTAAAAGCAATTTTTAAATCTCCTTCTGTGGCAAATGAAGCAGTTGATATTGTATTGAGCAACACTGGTTCTGTTTTGAGCCTGGGTTTACTAAATAATTTCAAGATCACTCCATACTTGGCGCTAATACACTAACAACTTTATATAAATACCTCTAACTTATTAAAGCTGCAATGCCGTTAAACTAAGACTAATCAACTCAAGATCGCTCATCGCCGGACGTCTACGTTGCATCAGTAATTGCTATTCTGCCGATATTTCCCCTTAAACTTCCAATATTCTTTCGTAATTTGTCCTAAAATTGTTCATTCTAAATCGTTTTGTAATCAAAACAATTTACTGACTATCAAAATAATAAATAGATTTTTACACTCTTTTATATCTCTAAATCATAATGTACAATGGGTTAAATTTACCAAAATGCTCTTAGCTTTGACTCAGTTTAGTGAACTTACGTTAAATAAAAACAAAATGAACTTCAAACATATTTTATCGACAGTATTGACATTTGGATTATTTCTAATCTCCTGTAGAAACCCGCAAACAAACACAAATCAAGACAAGGCAGACCAAACAGCTTCTATAGATACCAGTTTTCTTATTGGTTCCTGGGAAGACCAATCTAAAAGCGCCTTAAATTTCACTTTATATACAGATGGTACAGCTCAATCTGATAATATGACAACTTTATTGTATCAGGAATGGCACTTAAAAGGCGACAAGCTTTTCTTGGTGGTTAAAAGTATTGGAAATAAGCAATCTTTCATAGATACAATAGCTTATTCAATACAAAAATTGAATAATAGCGAATTGACTTTAAAGCGAGAAGATTTAATCCTGGAATACAAAAAAGTGAACAAAAACAATGAAACGATTCAAAGTGAAGGCAACAAAACCTTGTCAGAACAAAAATCAAAAACTTTAAAAGGAGAATTAATCTTAGGACACGAAGCCAGAACTTTCAAACCCTGTGGGAGTGATAAAACATTTTGGATTTCAGATAAAACAGGAAAACTAAAACAATTATACACCGAACTAACAAAAAGCGAAAAGCCATACTCCCCAATTTTTGCTGAAATTGAAGTTATAGATAAAGGAAGAGCTAAAGAAGGTTTCCCAGCTGATTATGAAAGTACATATGAAATCATAAAGGTTTTAAAAACAAGAGACCTATCCGACAAAGATTGCAAATAAAAACTATCAACAACAGAAACAACGGGAACAAGCTTTTGCGGAATGGAAGTAGTGTCTAAATTATAAACTTGTGCCTTTAATCTGCAAATGCCATTTTTATTGACTTTTTCGTAATTTAGTGAATGGCTTATGCTAAGTTTGGTACAAAATTTAAAGTTTCTGCTTGCTTTTCCACTACTTCGCAAAGCACTGAAGACCATTAACGGTAAAGTAAATTAAAATCTTATAGATATGAACGCACTTAGTAATCAGGTTGTAATAGTTACGGGAGGTGCTTCCGGGATAGGTGGAGCAATTACAAAAGAACTTGTAGAAAGAGGGGCTCACATCGTTGCTGTTGATTTGAATGAAGATGCTGGACAGCTTATTGAAAAAGAAAATCCTGGAAAAGTTTTCTTTTTAAAGGGTGATGTTTCAAAAAATGAAACGGCAACTACAGCAGTTAAAATAGCAATTGAGAAATTTGGAAAACTAACTGGTTTGGTAAATAATGCACATGCGTCCAGACAGAAGCCTTTCTTTGAGCTAACAGATGAAGATTGGGCTTTATCATTTGGAACCGGATTTCAGGCGACATTGCAATTTATGAAGGCGGCATATCCCGAGTTAAAAAAACATCAAGGTTCTGTGGTTAATTTTGGGTCTGGAGCCGCTTTAGAAGGCAGCAGATATCAGGCTAGTTATGCAGCGGCAAAGGAAGCGATCCGGGGACTTAGTCGTGTAGTAGCCACAGAGTGGGCGGCTGATAATATTCGTGTGAATGTGGTTTGTCCTTTAGCTTTCACAACAGGTGTAGAGAAATGGAAAGAAAATTTTCCGGAAGATTATCAACATGTGGTAGAGCAAATTCCTTTAGGCCGTTTTGGAGACCCTCAGCGTGATGTAGCGCCCATTGTGGCTTTTTTACTCAGCGCAGATAGCCAATATATGACCGGGCAAACGCTAATGGCAGACGGTGGCGATATTAAATTACGTTAAAACGGATTTTAAAGTCTATCCCTCGAAAGCTGTTTCTCATAACACAACAAGTTATGCTACAGCAATAAAAGGCAAAACCGGAACAGACATGACGAATCATATCAGTCCCGGTTACATACCAACTATCGCGAATCTTTATCTTACTAATGAGACGCCCATTAAACCGATAATAACATCGTTTGCCTGGGTTTCTAAATGGATACTGCTTAAAGTTTTGCTATTATCCAGAGGGATGTCTAAAACGGTAGCAGCGCCCCCTTTTACACCATAACTGCTAAATCCTTTTATGGTGTAAAACTGAGTGTTGTTTAGCTTAAATTCTCCGGACTTTAAATAGAGTCGTGGCGGACGAGGGTAATCTATCGCAAATGCATAATCATCAATAAAATAGTCTTGCTCTAAAGGCCACCAATTTTCGGGGTTCTTAAGTTCTAAAATCTGCTTGGTACCATCTGTATAATTTACTGCAACCACCCCATTTACCAATCGGCTTTGCATTGGATTTGTAGTGCCGCCCATCAACAGATAAGCATGCGATGCTTTCCCTTTTAGCGGTATAGAAACCTCGGTTGGAAAATTATCCCACTGAGATGTAAAAACTATATTTTTGGCCTTTTGCTTATCTGGCGTAGCGAAAGTTATTTTATCTTTAAAGAGGATACGTCCATTGGCACTAGCAGATTTAGATCTCAGTCCGCTATCGTCTAACTCTGGTTTTATTAACGGATAGCACCAATTACCTATACCCTGCGTAGGTAATTGAAGTGTAGTTACGCTTGGCCGTGGGCTCAAATATTTATTTTCAAATACCCGGATAATCTCATCATTAAAAAAGTTTGACAGATTTACTTCCTCTACATTTTTGATTAGCGCTGTAGAGCTGACATTCCAATTGATAACGGTAGTATCTAAAATAGAATGCCCCGCTCTTTTCAGTATAACTTTATTACTACCAGGAATTAATACCGATGCGTCTACCACAATTTCATTTGAACCTTCTTTTAGATTAATATTCTGGTACACACTTTTAACAAAGGAAGGGTTTACATAAAGCTCTACACCAGTCAAAGATTCGCCACTTTTTATGTAGAAAAGCAATTGATCTGCTGGCTGTGTTTTAGCATATTTCAGCTTAAGGCTTGGTTTTAGATGAATATCAAAGGGTTGATACCATAACATTTCGCCTTTTTTCAATTTCAGAAAAACGGTTTTATATCCGCTCGCCAAATTGAAACCAGCACTAAGTTTGTCTTTGTTGATAGCAGCGTTATTCAGAACTTTCTGAGGGTCTAAAACTTCCAGAATATCGGCTCCCAGGTTTTCTAATACCAACTGGTTATTTGTATAGTAAGATTGCTCATCAGGCGCAATTATATCATCTCCTCCCCACTCTATCTCAATTTTATTGGTAGCACTAGTGCCACATTCTATTACAATTTGCGGAAAACCAACCGAATTAGGCACTAATGTCCAGCTTGCTTCTTTTCCGTTAATCAATACTTTTTTAATCTCACTTTTATACGCTGCTAGCTGAAGTTTCAGGTTCATAGTAAAAGGAAACTTAGAAACTACGTTGTAATAGCTGATATTGTTCTCTCTTCTAAAATTAAAACTTACATCGGCAATGTTTAGCGAGGCATAATGCCAGTCTTTTGGCAAACCTGGCTTTATTAACAACTCATTAGCAAAGGCATCGGGCAAAACACCAAATAATCCTTCTACTAAAGATCTGCCGGCCATAGCAATAGGGTCAGCAAAATCTCTGTACAGCTCTCCACGCATTGCATCGTAATAAGAAAGCTGCTGAAAATTGCCCGGACTGGCCCCCAAATACATACTCTCTATTAATGCGCTTTCCCAAAGTTTAAAGGCTTTATCACTTCTGTTTCCCTGCCAGTAAGCCAAAGCTGTATGCATTAATTCGGCAAGTGCCACATTGTTTACAGACCAGGTATAAGGGTGCCAATTGGTAGTAGAAATAGTGTAAAAACCTCTGTCTTGCAATCCTTTTGCTTTTATAGGAATATGTGGAATTTCGGTATCTATGTAACGCAGTGACTGATAAGCTTCAAAATCATCTGGTACTTTAGAATCTATAGCATGGTAGATACTCCAGACACCAGGTTGTTCATGCAACAGTTGCTTCCCTAATTTATCTACATATTCCGCATACCATCCTTTATTATTAATCCATAGACGGCTTTTTATAGCTTTTAAAATATGTGCGGCTTCATTTT
>PJUF01000574.1_pt1 | contig 25239 bp, 26 predicted proteins | sample 1512191 | NCBI WGS metagenome assembly PJUF01 (sample SAMN08177673, study PRJNA422409) | Feces metagenome, whole genome shotgun sequencing project. | isolation source: Chicken feces (3) enriched on wood chips | host: Gallus gallus | place: USA: Madison | collected 2015-01-15 | reverse complement strand
TTCCCCGACCGCGACGATGTCAACTGGCGCAAGCACACGATCGCCCGCCTCGACGCGGCCGGCAATGTGGCGCTGAGCTATCGCCCCGTGCACACCGAGCCGCTCACCCCCGAAAGCGAGGGCGGCATTCCGCTGAAGACAATCGCGCCCAAGGCGCGGGTGTACTAGCATGCGAAGAGGCCGAAGCCGCGGGCGAGAGGTCGGTGCAGGCGCGATGTGTCCGCTGGGAGTTGCATCATGACGGCGGCGGCCGCTGCCGCCGCCGGCTATTCGGGCACGCCGCTGGCGCAGAAGCTGGGGCTGAGGGACGGGCAGCGGGTGCTGTTCATCGCGCTGCCGGCCGACTTGCGGGCGCTGCGACGGGCGCGCCAGTTCGCCGAGATGGCCGAGGCCGGCTGGGAGAGCTTTGCCGGCGGCAGGCCGGGCTACGACATCATCCACGGCTTCACCGCCTCGCGGCAGGTGCTCGCCGCGGCCATCGCTGCGCTCAGGGCGCAGCTTCGGGTCGACGGCGCGCTGTGGCTGTCCTGGCCGAAGAAGGCGAGTAAGGTGCCGACCGACATCACCGAGGATACGATCCGCGAGATCGCGCTGCCGCTCGGGCTCGTCGACATCAAGGTGGCCGCGGTCAGCGAGATCTGGTCGGGGCTGAAGCTCGTGATCCGCAAGGAGCTGAGATGAAGAGACTGGTTGCCATCGCCGTTCTGGTGCTTGCCGCGGGCGCGGCGCAGGCAGCGCCGCCCAGCGCCGACCAGAAGGCCGAGTTCCACCGGGTCTGCGTCGGCATCTCGCAGAACGAGGCGCTGTGCACCTGCAAGGCGGATGCCGCCATGAGCCTCATCGACACGGAATTCATGGCCGTCGTCATCGCCTCGATGCGCGGCACGCCGGTCGAAAGCCGCTATTACGAGGCCTATAACGACTATATCGCGCGCTCGACCCAGGCGTGCGGGATGGGCATGTAGGCCGATGAAGAAGATCTCGTTCGACAAGGCCGAGCGCGAGGCCATCGTGGGACGGATCCAGCGCTATTTCGTCGACGAACTGGACTCGTCCATCGGCAACATCCCGGCCGAGCTATTGCTGCAGTTCTTCGGCGATGTCGTCGGGCCGTACTACTATAATCGGGGCCTGCACGACGCGCAGGCGGCCTTCGCGCGGCAGGCCGACAATTTCAACGACGACATCTACGGGCTCGAACAGCGCGAAGCCCGCACCCGCTAGACGCACCGGACATTCTCATGGTTGAACTTCTGCTTCCCCCCAATTCCCGCCCCGGCAAGGGCAAGACCTGGCCCAAGCCGGCGGGCCTCCGGCTGCGGGAATATCGCGTCTATCGCTACGATCCGGACACCGAGGCCAATCCGCGCATCGACACCTATTTCGTCGATCTCGACGATTGCGGGCCGATGGTGCTGGACGGGCTGCTCTACATCAAAAACAAGATCGACCCGACGCTGACGCTGCGCCGCTCGTGCCGCGAGGGCATCTGCGGGTCGTGCGCGATGAACATCGACGGAACCAATACGCTCGCCTGCACCAAGGCGGCCGACGAAATCCGCGGGCCGATACGCGTCTATCCGCTGCCGCACATGCCGGTGATCAAGGATCTGGTGCCCGATCTCAACACCTTCTACGCCCAGCACCGGGCCATCGAGCCGTGGCTCAAGACGACGACGCCGACGCCCGAGACCGAGTGGCTGCAATCGAAGCCCGAACGCGAGAAGCTCGACGGGCTCTATGAGTGCATCCTGTGCGCGTGCTGCTCGACCGCCTGCCCCTCCTATTGGTGGAACGGCGAGAAATATCTGGGGCCGGCGGTGCTGTTGCAGGCCTATCGCTGGCTTATCGACAGCCGCGACGAGGCGACCGAGGAGCGGCTCGACAATCTCGAGGATCCCTTCAAGCTCTATCGGTGCCACACGATCATGAACTGCACGAAGGTCTGCCCCAAGGGCCTCAATCCGGCCAAGGCGATCGCGCAGATCAAGCGGATGATGGTGGAACGGAGGGCCGCCTGAGCGTGGAAACGATCGCCCATGTGCCCGATCCGACGCTGGCGCGCGTGCTGATCGCCGCGCTCAGGGCGCATGGCTTTCACCCCGAAGAGAGCGGCGAAGGCGGATTTCCGGGCGTCACCGACGCGTTTTTCGGCAAGGGCATCCCCATCCGCGTGCCCGAGGAGGAGGCCGCGGACGGCCGCATCCTCGCCGCCGACCTGCTGGCCGAGATGCAGAAGCGCTGACAGAGCGCCCATCGACCCCACAATGGCCACGATCCTTTGACCTGCTGGCCGGGAACGGTTGAGGGGGACCAGCGATTGGTCTATATGCGCACGCGGATTTCCAACTCCGGGACATTGCCGAGCATGAACACGCGTCTTGCTGCATTGGGCCTCGCCACGGCGCTGCTCCTGTCGGGCTGCGCCTCCACCAATGTCGCCGTTTCCAATGCGGGCCAGGCCGAGCAATTGGCGCCGGTGATGGGCAGCTCGGTGTCGACGACGGCGCTGCCGCCCATCGGCCCGAACGGGGAAGTGCAGGGGCCGGCGCCCCTCACCCCCAGCGGCATGGACCCGGCGGGCGGCGACGTGCTGGCCGGCCAGGGCAGCTTCGGGGTCGCCAGCGCCGACGGCTCCATCGCCGCGTTGCCGGCGGTGGGCGCGCTGCCCAACAGCGCGGGACGCGACCTCACCGGCGGGCTCACTGTCGAAAAGCTGCTCGGCCGCTGGACCGTCGTATCCGGTCCCGAGCAGTGCCAGCTCAACCTGACGCAGACCGCCAAGACCGGCACCGGGCGCTATCGCGCCTCGGCCCCCGCCTGTGCGTTGCGCGGCCTCAATGTCGTCGCGAGCTGGACACTGGCGGGCTCGCAGGTGCAGCTGTTCGACGAGAACGGCGATCTCGTCGCGGCGCTCATCCTGTCGGGCAACCGCTTCATCGGCACCCTGGCGGGCGGCCAGGGCATCTCCATGGTCGGCTGAGCGCGCCGCCTCGACAGCTTCCGCCGCAGCGGCTATTGGCTGGCGCGTGCGCGCCCCGGCCCAACCCGTTTCCACTGCCCTTGCCGACCTGGTGCGGCGCGGGGCGCTGTCCGCAGACCCGCTGCAGGCCGACGCGGCGCGCGTGCTCGACGGCGTCGCCACGGCGCTCGGCCGAAGGGGCGGACTGCTCGGCCGGCGCAAGCGGGTGCGCGGCGCCTATCTCGTGGGCGCCGTGGGACGCGGCAAGACGATGCTCATGGACCTGTTCTTTGCCAGCGTGCCGATCGCCGAAAAGCGCCGGCTGCATTTCGACGCGTTCATGGACGAGCTGCATGCGGCGATCACGGTCTGGCGCAAGGGGCACAAGGGCGATCCGCTGGCCGCGGTGACGAAGCCGATCATCGCCTCGAGCCGGCTCATCTGCCTCGACGAGTTCCAGGTCGGCGACATCGCCAACGCCATGCTGCTGGGCCGGCTGTTCGAGCGGCTCTTCGCGGGCGGGGTGACGCTCGTCGCGACCTCCAACACGCTGCCCGACGCGCTCTATCGCGACGGGCTCAACCGGCAGCTCTTCGAGCCCTTCATCGAGCTGCTCAAGGGCGAGGTCGAGCTGGTCTCGCTCGACGGGCCGACCGATTACCGCCGGCTCAAATTCGCGGGCGAGGCGGTGTTCCACTTCGGCACGGGGCCCGAGGTCGCCGCGGCGATGGACAGGCTCTGGCTGCGGCTCACCGGCGGCGCGCCGGGCGCGCCCGAGACGGTGCGCTCGCTAGGCCGCGACATCGCCGTGCCGCGGGCCGCCATGGGCGCTGCCCGCTTTCCCTTCGCGGCGCTGTGCGAGGCACCGCTCGGCGCGCGCGACTATCTGCGGCTCGCCCATGCCTACGAAGCCCTGATGATCGACGGCGTGCCGCCGTTCGGGCGGACCAATCCGAGCGCGGCCAAGCGCTTCGTCCTGCTCGTCGACACGCTCTACGATCGCGGCATCAAGCTGAGCGCGAGCTTTGCCGTGCCGCTGGCCCAGCTGGCGACGGAGTCGCGTGTCGCGCAGCAGTTCCAGCGCACGCTGTCGCGCCTCGCCGAGATGCAGTCGGCGGGCTATCTCGAGGCCGCGCACAAGCCCCCGACGCCGACGAAAGCCTGACTTGTTTACGCTCCCCCCAGGGTCTATAGGGGCGCCAATTCAACGGAACAGCAGGGGTTTGGGGCCTATGGCGCGCAAGAAGATCGCTCTGATCGGGGCCGGACAGATCGGCGGCACGCTCGCCCATCTCGTCGCGTTGAAGGAGCTCGGCGACGTCGTGCTGTTCGACATCGTCGACGGCGTCCCGCAGGGCAAGGCGCTCGATCTCAGCCAGTCGGGGCCGGTCGAAGGCTTCAACGCCACGATCAAGGGCACCTCCGAATACAAGGACATCGCCGGGGCCGACGTCATCGTCGTCACCGCCGGCGTGCCACGCAAGCCCGGCATGAGCCGCGACGATCTGCTCGAGATCAACCTCAAGGTGATGGAGCAGGTGGGCGCGGGGATCGCCAAATACGCGCCCGAGGCGTTCGTCATCTGCATCACCAACCCACTCGACGCCATGGTGTGGGCGCTGCAGCGCTTCTCGGGGCTGCCCTCGAGCAAGGTCGTCGGCATGGCCGGCGTGCTCGACAGCTCGCGCTTCCGCCATTTCATCGCCGACGAGCTCAAGGTCTCGGTCGAGGACGTGACGGCGTTCGTCCTGGGCGGGCACGGCGATTCGATGGTGCCGCTGGCGCGCTATTCGACGGTCGCCGGCATCCCGCTCACCGATCTCGTCAAGATGGGCTGGCTCAGCAAGGATACGCTCGAGGCGATCGTGCAGCGCACCCGCGACGGCGGCGCCGAGATCGTCGGGCTGCTCAAGACCGGCTCGGCCTACTACGCGCCGGCGACCTCGGCCATCGAGATGGCCGAAAGCTATCTCAAGGACAAAAAGCGCGTGCTGCCGGCCGCGGCCTATCTCAAGGGCGAGTACGGGGTCAAAGGCACCTATGTCGGCGTGCCCGTGGTGATTGGGGCGGGCGGCGCCGAGCGCGTCGTCGAGATTTCGCTCAACTCGGCCGAGCAGAAGGCGTTCGACAAATCGGTCGCCGCCGTCAGCGGGCTGATCGAGGCCTGCAAGAAGATCGCCCCGAAACTGGCTTGAGAGCATTTCCATGAACATCCACGAGCACCAGGCCAAGGCGCTGCTCAAGACCTATGGCCTGCCCGTCGCGGCGGGCGTCGCGATCTTCGGTGCGGACGAGGCCGGGCCTGCTGCCCAGTCCCTGCCCGGGCCGCTCTATGTGGTGAAGTCGCAGATTCACGCCGGCGGCCGCGGCAAGGGCAAGTTCAAGGAGCTGGGGCCCGACGCCAAGGGCGGCGTGCGGCTGGCCAGGACGCCGGACGAGGTCGCGGCCAATGCCCTTGAAATGCTGGGCCACACGCTGGTCACCAAGCAGACGGGCGCGGCCGGCCGGCAGGTCAACCGGCTCTATATCGAGGACGGCGCCGACATCGCGCGCGAGCTCTACTGCTCGCTGCTGGTCAACCGCGACAGCGGCCGCGTCGCCTTCGTCGTCTCCACCGAGGGCGGCATGGACATCGAGGCGGTGGCCCATGACACGCCCGAGCGGATCGTCACCGTCGACATCGACCCCGACAGCGGGGTGAGCGAGGCCGACGTGGCGCGGATCGTCGCCGCGCTCGCCCTCGAGGGCGTTGCCGCCACGGAGGCGCAGGCGGTGTTCCCGGCCCTCTACACGGCCTTCGTCGACAAGGACATGAGCCTGCTCGAGGTCAATCCGCTCATCGTCATGACCGACGGCCACCTGCGGCTGCTCGACGCCAAGGTGAGTTTCGACAACAATGCGCTGTTCCGCCATCCCGAGCTCGCCGAGTTGCGCGATCTCGGCGAGGAGGACGCCAAGGAGATCGAGGCGTCGAAATTCGACCTCTCCTATGTGGCGCTCGACGGCAATATCGGCTGCATGGTCAACGGCGCCGGCCTCGCCATGGCGACCATGGACATCATCAAGCTCTATGGCGAGGAGCCGGCCAACTTCCTCGATGTCGGCGGCGGCGCCTCCAAGGAGAAGGTGACGGCGGCGTTCAAGATCATCACCGCCGACCCGCAGGTCCAGGGCATTCTGGTCAACATCTTCGGCGGCATCATGCGCTGCGACGTCATCGCCGAGGGCGTCGTCGCGGCGGTGCGGGAGGTCGGGCTCGAGGTGCCGCTGGTGGTCCGGCTGGAAGGCACCAATGTCAAAGAGGGCAAGGCCATCCTCGGCGCCTCCGGCCTCAACGTCATTGCCGCCGACGATCTCGACGATGCGGCCCAGAAGATCGTGGCGGCCATCCGGGGCGCAGCGTGATCCGCAACGCGCTCGCGGGCGCCGCGCTGCTCGCCGGGACCCAGCCCGGACTGGGCGCGGGCTACGACCAGGCCTTCGTCGACGCCTTCGCGGCGGCGTGCGTGCCGGGCCGGCTGAGCTATGACGCGACCCGCGGCGCCGCGACGGCGGCGGGCTGGGGCGAGGTCGCCGACAGCGACCACGCCGAACTCGCGGCGCTCATGGCAAAGTCGGCCGAGATGCTGGCGGCCGAGGACGAGATCGACATCGAGCATGTGCAAAGCCTCTATGGCCGCGACGTCGCCGGCGCGCGGCACCATCTGGTGGTGACGCGCTCGGTCCTCGGCTTCGAGGGCGACGACGATCCCTGGGTCATGGTGGGCTGCCATCTCTACAATTTCGATGCGGCCGCGCCGCTCGACCCCGCGCCGGTGACGACGCTGATCGGCCAGCCGATCGGCCAGTCGCACGAAATGGCGGGCGCGCTCAGCCATGTCTGGGGGCCGCCCTGCCCGATGCCGCGCACCGGCGACACCTCGCTCAGCTTCGTCGCCGAAGGCAGCGAAGCGGCGGCGCTGACGGGCTTCAGCGGCATTGCGCTCAACTTCTCCACGTCCGAGCCGGATCCCGGCGAAGATGTCCCCGAAACCTACTGTTAGGCCGAAGGCACATGTCCATCCTCGTCAACCAAGATACCCGCGTGCTCGTGCAGGGCCTCACCGGCAAGACCGGCACCTTCCACACCGAACAGGCGCTGGCCTATTTCGGCACCAAGATGGTGGGCGGCACGCATCCGCGAAAGGGCGGCGAGACGTGGTCGTCCGGGGTCGACGGCACGACGCTGCCGATCTTTGCCAGCGTCGCCGAAGGCAAGGCGCAGACCCAGGCCAACGCCTCGGTGATCTATGTGCCGCCGGCCGGGGCGGCCGACGCCATCGTCGAGGCTATCGATGCCGAGATCCCGCTCATCATCGCCATCACCGAGGGCGTGCCGGTGCTCGACATGGTGCGGGTCAAGGCGCGGCTCGCCAGATCGGCGTCGCGGCTGATCGGGCCGAACTGCCCGGGCGTGCTGACGCCGGAACAGTGCAAGATCGGCATCATGCCGGGCTCGATCTTCTCCAAGGGCTCGGTGGGCATCGTGTCGCGCTCGGGCACGCTCACCTACGAGGCGGTGTTCCAGACGACCAATGCCGGGCTCGGCCAGACGACGGCCGTCGGCATCGGCGGCGATCCGGTCAAGGGCACCGAGTTCATCGACGTGCTCGAGATGTTCCTTGCCGACGCGGCGACGGAGTCGATCATCATGATCGGCGAGATCGGCGGGTCGGCCGAGGAGGAGGCCGCGCAGTTCCTGATCGACGAGGCCCGGCGCGGGCGCAAGAAGCCGATGGCGGGCTTCATCGCCGGGCTGACGGCGCCGGAAGGACGCACCATGGGTCATGCTGGTGCCGTAATTTCGGGCGGTAAGGGCGGCGCCGAAGACAAGATCGCGGCGATGGAGGCGGCCGGCATCAGCATGTCGCGCTCTCCGGCGCGGATCGGCGTCACGCTGGCCGAGGTGCTGAAAGGCTGAACGCCGAGAAGTGAACGGATGCAGGCCTTTCAGACCATCGTCTCAATGCCCAATATCTTAGCAGGATGCTAATCTAACGCCGTTAACGTTCTCCGCACGCGGAACGGCCGCCCTCTCCGGGCGGCCGGCAAATAGGGATACGGGGAAAAGCCCCGCCTAGACAGAAAAGATGACCCGACAGGAAAAGAACGAACAGTTCTTGCTCTCCTCCTTCCTCTACGGCGGCAATGCCGCCTATATCGAAGACCTCTACGCCCGCTACAAAGCCGACCCCGGGAGCATCGACGCGACCTGGGCGAGCTATTTCGGCCGGCTCGAGGATTCGGCAGCCGATGTCGAAAAGAGCGCGGAGGGCCCGTCCTGGGCGCGCGCCGACTGGCCGGAAGTCGCCGATGGCGAACTCGTCTCGGCCCTCGACGGCAATTGGGGCGAGATCGTCGTCAAGTCGGGGGCGGCGCTGGGCCGCAAGGCCGCCGCCGAGGGCGCGGCCGCGCCGACGCCCGACGAGGTGCTGCAATCGACGCGCGATTCCATCCGCGCCATCATGATGATCCGGGCCTATCGCTCGCGCGGGCACCTGCATGCCGACCTCGACCCGCTGAAGCTCACGGCGGACGAGCCGGCGCCCGAGCTCGATCCGGCCACCTACGGGTTCACCGAGGCCGATTACGGGCGCAAGATCTTCATCGACAACGTGCTCGGGCTCGAATTCGCCACCGTGCCGCAGATGCTGGAGATCCTGCAGCGCACCTACTGCTCGACGGTGGGCGTCGAGTACATGCACATCAGCGACCCCGAGGCCAAGCAGTGGGTCCAGGAGCGCATGGAGGGGCCCGACAAGGAGATCCGCTTCACCCCCGAGGGCAAGCGCGCCATCCTCAACAAGCTCGTCGAGGCCGAGGGCTTCGAGAAGTTCCTCGACGTCAAATATACGGGCACCAAGCGCTTCGGGCTCGATGGCGGCGAGTCGCTGATCCCGGCGCTTGAGCAGATCATCAAGCGGGGCGGGGCGCTCGGGGTCAAGGACATCGTCCTCGGCATGGCGCATCGCGGCCGGCTCAACGTGCTCACCCAGGTGATGGGCAAGCCGCATCGTGCGCTGTTCCACGAGTTCAAGGGCGGCGCCTACTATTCCGAGGACGTCGAGGGCTCGGGCGACGTCAAGTATCACCTGGGCGCCTCGTCGGACCGCGAGTTCGACGGCAACCAGGTGCATCTCAGCCTCACCGCCAACCCCAGCCACCTCGAGATCGTCGATCCGGTGGTGCTGGGCAAGGCGCGCGCCAAGCAGGACCAGTGCGCCGCCGTCAACGGCCGGCTCGTCGATCCGCGCCAGGTCGATCGCTCGGTGGTGCTGCCGCTGCTTATCCATGGCGATGCGGCTTTCGCAGGCCAGGGCGTCATCGCCGAATGCCTCGGGCTCAGCGGCCTCAAGGGCCACCGCACCGGCGGTTCGGTGCATTTCGTCATCAACAACCAGATCGGCTTCACCACCTCGCCGATCTATTCGCGCTCCTCGCCCTATCCCACCGACGTCGCCAAGATGATCGAGGCGCCGGTGTTCCACGTCAATGGCGACGATCCCGAAGCCGTCGTCTATGTGAGCAAGGTGGCGGCCGAATTCCGCCAGCGTTTCGGCCGGCCCGTCGTCGTCGATATGTTCTGCTACCGTCGCTTCGGGCACAATGAAGGCGACGAGCCGAGCTTCACCCAGCCGCTCATGTATTCGCGGATCCGCAGCCACAAGACGACGCTGGAACTCTATTCCGAGCGGCTTATCGGCGAGGGCCTCGTCACCGCCGAGGAGGTCGACAGGCTCAAGGCCGAGTGGCGCGCGACGCTCGAGAGCGAGTTCGAGCTCGGCGAGGATTTCCGCCCCAACAAGACCGACTGGCTGGACGGGCACTGGAAGGACATGAAGCGCGCCGACGCCGACGGGCCGCGGCGCGGCGATACCGGCGCGCCGCTCGAGGATCTCGTGCGGGTCGGCCGGCAGATCACCAAGGTGCCCGACGACTTCGCCGTCCACAAGACGGTGAAGCGCTTCCTCGACCACCGCCTCGCGTCCATCGACAGCGGCGAGAGCATCGACTGGGCGACGGGCGAGGCGCTGGCCTTCGGCACGCTGCTGCTCGAGGGCCATCCGGTGCGCCTCAGCGGGCAGGATTCCGAGCGCGGTACGTTCACCCAGCGCCATTCGGTGCTGTACGACCAGCAGAACGACGGCAGCTACACGCCGCTCAACAACATCGCCCCCGACCAGGAGCGCTACGAGGTCATCAACTCGATGCTCTCGGAAGAGGCGGTGCTCGGCTTCGAATATGGCTACTCGCTGGCCGAGCCCAACACGCTCACCCTGTGGGAGGCGCAGTTCGGCGATTTCGCCAATGGCGCACAGGTCATCGTCGACCAGTTCATCTCGTCGGGCGAGCGCAAATGGTTCCGCATGTCGGGCCTCGCGATGCTGCTGCCGCACGGCTATGAGGGCCAGGGGCCGGAGCACAGCTCCGCCCGGCTCGAGCGCTATCTGCAGCTGTGTGCCGAGGACAACATGCAGGTCGCCAACTGCACCACCCCGGCCAACCTGTTCCACGTGCTGCGCCGGCAGGTGAAGCGCGATTTCCGCAAGCCGCTGATCCTGATGACGCCCAAATCGCTGCTGCGGCACAAGCGGGCGACCTCGACGCTGGCCGAGATGGGACCGGAGAGCTGCTTCCACCGGCTGCTGTGGGACGATGCCGAGGCTCCCGGGCCGAAGAAGACCTCGATCGAGCTGGCGGCGGACGACAAGATCCGGCGCGTCGTCCTGTGCTCGGGCAAGGTCTATTACGACCTGCTCGAGGACCGCGAGAAGCGCGGCATCGACGATGTCTACCTGCTGCGGCTCGAGCAGCTCTACCCGTTCCCGGCCAAGGCGCTGCTCGACCAGCTCAACCGCTTCGGCAACGCCGAGATCGTGTGGTGCCAGGAAGAACCCAAGAACATGGGCGGCTGGGCCTTCGTGCAGCCCTATGTCGACTGGGTGCTCGAGCAGATGGGCCGCACGAACGAGCGGCCGCGCTATGTGGGCCGGCCGGCCTCGGCCTCCACCGCCACGGGATTGATGCGCACCCACCTTGCGCAATTGCAGGCTTTCCTCGAAGAAGCCTTCGCGAAGTAGGAGCGAGACAGACAATGGCTACCGAGATCCGGGTTCCGGCACTGGGCGAGAGCGTCACCGAGGCGACGATCGGCCAATGGTTCAAGAAGGTGGGCGAGGCCGTCGCCGCCGACGAACCGGTCGTCGAGCTCGAGACCGACAAGGTGACGATCGAGGTGCCCTCGCCGGTGGCCGGGGTACTCGAGGCGATCGCCGCCAATCCGGGCGACACCGTCAATGTCGGCGCACTGATCGGCGCCATCGGCGAAGGTGCCGGGGCGCCGGCGGCCAAGCCGGCCGAAGCGCCCAAGGCGGCTGCCGCCACGGCCGCATCGCAGCCGGCCTTCACGCCGGAACCGGCGCCGCCTGCGGCCAATGGCACGGGCGCGACACCGCCGCCGGCGCCCGCCGCCCAGAAGCTCATCGCCGAAAAGGGCCTAGCGGCCGAGGCGATCGCCGGCTCGGGCAAGCGCGGCCAGGTGCTGAAGGAAGACGTGCTGGCCGCCGCCGCGCCGCAGGCGGCCAATGCCGTCACCGGCAGCGCTGCCCTGCCGGCGAGCGCCCCCGTCGCGGCGGCGCCCCGCGCACCCGCACCGGCAGCGCCGCGTCCCCCCGTCGCGGCGGCCGACGAGGCGCGCGAGGAACGCGTCCGGATCACGCGGCTGCGCGCCACCATCGCGCGGCGCCTCAAGGACGCGCAGAACACGGCGGCCATGCTCACCACCTTCAACGAGGTGGACATGCAGCCGGTGATGACGCTGCGCACGCAGTACAAGGAGCTGTTCGAGAAAAAGCACGGCGTGAAGCTCGGCTTCATGGGCTTTTTTACCAAGGCCGTGGTGCACGCGCTCAAGGAAATCCCCAACGTCAATGCCGAGATCGACGGCGACGAGGTCGTCTACAAGAACTACGCCCATATCGGCGTGGCGGTGGGCACCGATCGCGGGCTCGTGGTGCCGGTGGTGCGCGATGCCGACCGGCTCTCCATCGCCGGCATCGAGACGGAGATCGGCCGGCTGGGCCGGCTCGCCCGCGACGGCGCGCTCTCCATGGCCGACATGCAGGGCGGCACCTTCACCATCTCCAATGGCGGCGTCTACGGCTCGCTGATGTCGACGCCGATCCTCAACGCGCCGCAGTCGGGCATCCTCGGCATGCACAAGATCCAGGAGCGGCCGGTGGTCGTCGGCGGCCAGGTCGTGATCCGGCCGATGATGTATCTGGCGCTGAGCTACGACCACCGCATCGTCGACGGCAAGGAAGCGGTCACCTTCCTCGTGCGCGTCAAGGAAAGCCTCGAGGCGCCGGAGCGGCTGGTCCTCGACCTCTGAGGGAGGGGACAATGGCAAGGAACGGCGTTCTCGTCGTCACCGGAGGCAGCCGCGGCATCGGTGCGGCGACGGCGCTGCTGGCCGCCGAGCGCGGCTATGACGTCGTCGTCAACTACGCCGACAATGTCGCGGCGGCCGAGGCCGTGTGCGCCCGTATCCAGGAGGGCGGCGGCGCGGCGGTGGCGGCGCGCGGCGACGTCAGCGTGCCCGAGGACGTCGAGCACATCTTCAAGGCGGCCGACCGGCTCGGGACGCTCACCGGCCTCGTCAACAATGCCGGCATCATCCTGCCCGTCGCCCGCGTCGACGAGATGGACGCCGCCCGCGTCGCGCGCAGCCTCGCCGTCAACGTGACCGGCGCCTTCCTCTGCGCCCGCGAGGCCGTCCGGCGCATGTCGCACCGGCATGGCGGCGGAGGCGGCAGCATCGTCAACATCTCCTCGGCCGCCTCGAAGCTGGGCGGCGCCGGCGCCTGCGTCGACTATGCGGCGAGCAAGGGCGCCATCGACAGCTTTACCGTGGGGCTGGCGCTCGAGGTGGCGGGCGAAGGCATCCGCGTCAATTCGGTGCGGCCCGGCGTCATCGACACCGACATCCATGCCTCGGCCGGCGATCCGGAGCGGGCGGCGCGCATGGCGGCCCAGCTGCCGATGCCGCGCGCCGGCACCGCCGAAGAGGTGGCGCGCGCCATCCTGTGGCTGCTGTCCGAGGAGGCCTCCTATTCGACGGGGACCACCGTGACGGTCAGCGGCGGGCGTGCCATCCTGCCATGACGACGGAGCTGGCGCTGCTGCTGTGGAGCCTGCCGCTCTACGGACTCTCTCTGGCCCCGCAGTCGCTGCTCTATCGCGCGAATTACGGCGTCGATTTCGCCGCCACGGCGCGCGACGATCCCAAGCCCGAAAGCGTCCGGCTCGGCCGGGCCGAGCGGGCGCTGCGGAATTTCCAGGAGACCTGGCTCGTCTTCATCGTGCTGATGCTCGCGGCACAGCTGGCGGCGCCGGGCGACGGGCTCGTCTTCTGGGGCGCCGTGGTCTGGTTCGCGGGGCGGATCGTCTATCTGCCGCTCTACGTGCTGGGCGCCTATTGGTGGCGCAGCGTCGTCTGGAGCATCGCCACGGCCGGGCTCGGGCTCGTGTTCTGGGGCGTTCTGTTCTAGCCAGCGATGGCGGCAGTCACTACATATCGGCAACACTCAAGCGCAGGAAGTTCGTCATGGCGGATCAATTCGACCTCACGGTGATCGGCTCGGGCCCGGGAGGCTATGTGTGCGCCATCCGCGCGGCCCAGCTCGGCCTGAAGGTCGCTGTCGTCGAGAAGCTTCCCACCTTCGGCGGCACCTGCCTCAATATCGGGTGCATTCCGTCCAAGGCGCTGCTGCATGTCACCGAGCTGTTCGAGGAGGCGGGGCACAATTTCAGCCATCTCGGCATCGACGTCTCGCCGCCGACGCTCAACCTCGCCCAGATGATGGCGCATAAGGACGAGACCGTGGCGGCCAATGTCAACGGCGTGTCGTTCCTGTTCAAGAAGAACAAGATCACGACCTTCACGGGCCTCGGCTCGCTCGCCGGCAAGGGCAAGGTGAAGGTCGTCTCCGACAAGGGCGAGGAGATCGTCGAGACGCGCCACGTCGTCATCGCCACGGGCTCGGTGCCCGTGACGCTGCCGGGCATCGACATCGACGAGGAGCGCATCGTCACCTCGACCGGCGCGCTGACGCTCGGGGCGGTGCCCGACCGGCTGCTGGTCATCGGGGCCGGCGTCATCGGGCTCGAGCTCGGCTCGGTCTGGGCGCGGCTGGGCAGCAAGGTGACCGTCATCGAGTTCCTCGACCGCATCCTGCCCGGCATGGATTCTGAGGTGGCGCGGCAGTTCCAGCGCATCCTGCAGAAGCAGGGGGTGGAGTTCCGCCTCGGCACCAAGGTCAAGGCCATCGACCGCCAGGAGGACGGCTCGCTCACGGCGCGGCTCGAGCCGGCCAGCGGCGGCGATATGGCCCTCATCGATGCCGACGTGGCGCTCGTCGCCATCGGGCGCAAGCCGTTCACCGAGGGGCTGGGTCTCGCCGAAGCGGGCGTCGCGCTCGACGAGCGCGGCCGCATCCAGACCGGCCCCGGCTACGGCACCAGCGTCGAGAACATCTACGCCATCGGCGACGTGATCGCCGGGCCGATGCTGGCCCACAAGGCCGAGGACGAAGGCATCGCGGTGGCCGAGATCATCGCGGGGCAGGCCGGCCACGTGAACTACGGCGCCATGCCCGCGGTGGTCTACACCAATCCCGAGATCGCCACCGTCGGCAAGACAGAGGACGAGCTCAAGGCGGCCGGCATCGACTACAAGGTCGGCAAGTTCCCCTTCACCGCCAATGGTCGGGCCAAGGCGATGCTGGCGACGCAGGGTTTCGTCAAGGTGCTCGCCGACGTGGCGACCGACAGGGTGCTGGGCGCGCATATCGTGGGCAAGAACGCCTCCGAGATGATCGAGGCGCTGACCGTGCTCATGGAGTTCTCCGGCTCGGCCGAGGATCTGGCGCGCACGACGGCGCCGCATCCGACGCTCAGCGAGGCGATCCGCGAGGCGGCGCTGATGTGCGGCGACGGCGCCATCCACATCTGAGGCTCAGGAGGCGCGCTTGTCGCGCTTCTGCTGGGCCCGCACATAGGCCCTCAGCACGTTCTGCATGCGCGTGATGTGGCCCTTGCCGCCCGCCTTGAAGAAGATGAACACCTCGGGATCGAGCCGCAGGTGCACCGAGCGCTTCTCCCAGTCGCCCGGCGCCATCACCACGGCCTCGTCCCAGAATTCGTCGGGCAGGTCGGGCTCCGGCACCGTCGCGTCCCGATCCGGATGGAACTCGCCCGCCTCATGCATCCGGCGGAGATCTTCGAGCGAGGCTCGCCTTATATTGCTCATATCTTCTCCGTCCGGCGCGCCAGGCCGAAATCAGCCGGACAGCGTCGTGTCTCGTTGTGTGGACGACGACATAGGGAACCCCAGCGATCACTCCAATCGAGATGAAGCGCTGCTCGCGATAGTCGCTTCGCTCGTCCCGAAAGGTGACCGTCGGTCCGTCGAAGATGAGGCCGACCTTCGCGAGATCGACCCCGTGCTTTTGCAGCACTTGCTGGCGCTTGGCTTCATCCCATTCGAAGTCCACGCCCGTCCCCCTCAAGCGTAGGTTTAATGTACACTTATTGTGTACATTGTCAACGGGTCCGGCGCTCGAACAGCCAGACGCCGCCGAGCACCAGCGCGGTGCCGAGGGCGTGCCAGGGGGTGAAGCTCTCGCCCAGAACGACAATGGCGAGGAGCACCGTCACCAGCGGCGACACATTGCCGATGACGGCGGTGCGCTCGGGGCCGATCAGGCCGATGGCGGCCGAGATGCAATAGCCCGGCAGCACCGTCGAGAGCGTGGCGAGGGCGACCATCAGCGCGAAGCCATACGCATCCACGGCGAGGGCGGCGAGCGGATGGGTGAGGAGGAAATGGACGATCACCGCCGGCCCGGCGGCGCTCATGGCGAGCGAGGTGAACAGCTGCGGCCCCAGCCTGTCGATCAGCGGCTTGGCGAGAATCTGGTAGGCGGCGTAGGCGATGGCGGCGCCGAAGACCAGCGCCGCGCCGAGCACGGCATTGTCGCCCTCGACGGCGAGGTCGTGCGCGAAGATCAGCGCGATGCCGACATAGCTCACGACCAGGGCGGCCAGCATGGCCGGCGTCACCCGGCGCCCGAAGACGAGCGCGCCCAGCAGCACGACGAGAAACGGGTAGGTGAGCAGGATCAGCCGGTCGAGCTGGGCGGTGATGTAGGTGAGCGCGGCAAAATCGAGATAGCTCGCGGCATAGTAGCCGATGAGCCCGACGCCCAGCGTCTGCAGCAGGCTGGTGCGGTCGAGCAGGGGCGGCGCCCCGGGCGCGCGGTCGCGGAGCCGGCGGCGATAGCCGAGGCTGCCCACGGCCACGAAGATCGGCACGGCGATGAGCATGCGCCAGGCGAGCGTCGTCACCGCGTCGATGCCCACCGTCAGGGCGAGCTTGACGAAAATCCCTTTGGTGGCGAAGCAGGCGGCGCCGAGCAGCGCCAGGCCGGCGCCGGCGAGCGGCCGGGAGGCAAGGGGAAGCCGGGGGATCGTCGCCGGAAACATCGGGTGTCCGTTTCGCCTGGAGTGGCCGCTGGCCGCGGCCCCTTATACGCGAGGATGGGCGGCGCGATAGGCGTCGAGCAGGCGCTCGGTATCGACCGCGGTATAGATCTGGGTCGTCGACAGCGAGGCGTGGCCGAGAAGTTCCTGGATGGCGCGCAGATCGCCGCCGCGGCCCAGCAGGTGCGTTGCGAAGCTGTGGCGCAGGGCGTGCGGCGTGGCGCCCGGCGGCAGGCCGAGCGCGCCGCGCAGTTGCGCCACGCGCAGCTGGATCAGGCGCGGCGAGAGCACGCCGCCCTTCACGCCGCGGAACAGCGGCTGGCTGGGGCCGAGCGGGAAGGGGCAGAGCTCCAGATAGGTGGCGATGGCGGCGCGCACGCCGGCGATCAGTGGCACGAGGCGGGTCTTGCCGCCCTTGCCGGTGACGCGCAGCGCCGGCCCGTCGAGATCGGTGCGGCTCAGCGCCAGCGCCTCCGAGATGCGCAGGCCGGCGCCGTAGCAGAGGGCGAGCACGGCCATGTCGCGCGCCGCCACCCAGGGGCGGTCTTCGAGTTCGGCGGTGGTGGCGATCGTCGCCTTGGCCTCGGCCACCGTCAGCGCCCGCGGCAGCCCGCGCCTGGTGCGCGGCGTGCGCACGGTGTTGAGCGCCTCGGTCGAGAGCACGCCCTCGCGTTCGAGGAAGCGCAGGAAGCTCTTGATGGCGCTCAGCGTGCGGGACAGTGAGCGCGCCTCGATGCCGTCGGTGCGCCGTCTGGCCATGAAGGCGCGCAGATCGGCCGCGCGCATCTGGCGCAATGTCGCGAGCGACACGGCGCCGCCCATATGCTGCGACAGGAAGGCGAAGAACTGCCCGAGATCGCGCCCATAGGCCTCGAGGGTCTTCGGCGCCAGCCGGCGCACGGCCCCCAGGTCGCGCATCCAGGCGGCGATCTGGGCCTGCGTCTCGGCATCGGCGATGAAGGCGGTTCCGGTCATGGCGGCATCCTAGCGGATGTGGCCTTAGGCTTTGTAACCATGCGCGCCCACCTTTGCATTCGACCCCCGCGGGGAGATTTGCGATGCCGACATGCCGTCTTCGCTGCGCGACAGTCGGCGTGCTGCTGGCGCTGGCCGAGAGTGCCGCCGGCCTCAAGGGAAATTTCTGACGGCGATCCGGCATCGAAGAATCGGTGTGCGCTGCCTATGTTCGACGTGAACGAACAGGGCACATATGAGCGAGCTATCCGACATCGTGGCCGTCATGGTGAGCGTCTCCGTGGAGGGGCCCTATTCCTACCGCGTGCCGCCCGGCATGCGGGTGACGCGCGGCTCGATCGTGGCGGTGCCGCTGATCGGGCGGCTGACGCTGGGGGTTGTGTGGGGCGCGCCCGCGGACAATTACGCCCACAACCGGCTCAAGGACATCGCGCAGGTCTATGACGTGCCGCCGCTCGGCGAGGAACTGCTGCAGACCGTCGAGTGGGTGGCCCGCTACACGCTCGCGGCCCCCGGGCAGGTGCTGCGCGCGGTGCTGCGTTCGAGCGAGGCGCTGGAGCCGGCGCGCCCGGTAACGGCCTTCCGCCGCACCGGGCACGAGCCCGGGCGGATGACGCCGGCGCGGCTGCGGGTCCTGGACACGCTGGCCGACGGGCTCGCCTGGACGAGGACGGCGCTGGTCGGGGCGAGCGGCGTGTCGGCCTCCGTCATCGAGGGGCTGGAGCGCGCCGGGGCGCTGGAGCGGGTCGAGATCGCCGCCCCGCCGGTGGCCGAGCCGCCCGATCCGGAAGCGGCGGCGCCGCAGCTGAGCGGCGAGCAGACGGCGGCGCTGGCCGCCATTCGCGCCCTCGATCCGCACGCTTTCGGCGTCGCGCTGCTCGACGGGGTGACGGGCGGCGGCAAGACGGAAGTGTTCTTCGAGGCGGTGGCCGATACGCTGCGCGCCGGCCGGCAGGCGCTGATCCTGCTGCCCGAGATCGCGCTCACCCACACCTTCCTCGACCGCTTCACGCGGCGCTTCGGGGTGCGGCCGGCCGAGTGGCATTCGGACATGACGCCGGCGCAGCGCGCCCGCACCTGGCGCGGCATCAACGCCGGCGAGGTGCGGGCCGTCGTCGGGGCGCGCTCGGCGCTGTTCCTGCCCTTTCACGAGCTGGGGCTGATCGTCCTCGACGAGGAGCATGACGGCGCCTACAAGCAGTCCGACGGGGTCAATTACCACGCCCGCGACATGGCGGTCGTGCGGGCCCGCTTCGCGGCGGCGCGGGTGATCCTCAGTTCGGCGACGCCCTCGGTCGAATCGCGCAACAATGCCGACCAGGGCCGCTACCGGCACGTGCTGCTGACGGCGCGCTTCACGGCGCAGGCGCTGCCCGACGTCACGGCGCTCGACATGCGCGAGGAGCCGCCCGAAAAGGGCCAGTGGATCGCGCCCCGTCTCGCCCGCGAAATCTTCGCGACGCTCGATCGCGGCGAGCAGGCGCTGCTGTTCCTCAACCGGCGCGGCTATGCCCCGCTGACGCTGTGCAGTGCCTGCGGGCACCAGTTCCAGTGCCCCGATTGCGATGCCTGGCTGGTCGAGCACCGCTTCCGCGGCGTGCTCATGTGCCATCATTGCGGCCATGAGCGGCGGCGGCCGGCGAGCTGCCCGGCCTGCGGCGCGGCCGATTCGCTGGTGGCGGTGGGACCGGGCATCGAGCGCATCGCCGAGGAGGCGGCGGCGCGCTTTGCGGGCGCCCGCACGGTGATCCTCAGCTCCGACATGGGCTCCAACGCGCAATTGCGCGACCGCTTCAGCGAGATCGAGCGCGGCGAGCACGACCTCGTCATCGGCACCCAGCTCGTCGCCAAGGGCCATCATTTCGAAAAGCTGACGCTTGTCGGCGTGCTCGACGCCGATCTGGGGCTGGCGCACGGCGATCCGCGCGCCGCCGAAAAGACCTTCCAGATCCTGACCCAGGTGACGGGGCGGGCGGGGCGTGCCAGCCGGGCGGGGCGGGCCTTCCTGCAGACCTGGCACCCGACCCATCCGGTGATGGAGGCGATGGTGCGCCAGGACCGCGAGGCCTTCTATGCCCATGAGCTGGCGGTGCGGCGCGAGGGCGGGCTGCCGCCCTTCGGCCGGCTGGCGGCGCTGATCGTCACCGCCAATGCGCATGACGAGGCGATGGGCTACGCCCGCCGGCTGCTCGGGGCGGCGCCGCAGGCCGAGGGGCTGCGCCTGTTCGGGCCGGCCGACGCGCCGGTCGCCATGGTGCGCGGGCGCCACCGGGTGCGGCTGCTGGCGCAAAGCCCGAAGGGGTTCGATCTCAGCGGCTATGTGCGCTTCTGGCTCGGTTCGGCCGAGCCCGCGAGGGGCAATCTGCGGGTCCAGGTCGATATCGATCCGATGACCTTTTATTGAGTCGCGCCAAGGGCTTGCACCTGCGACAAACGCGCATCGAAAACCGCTCCCGCCGCGCCTTGCGCAGGTTCGAGGCGCCATGGTAGAGGGGGCACGATTTCGGGGGCCGGAGGGCCGCCTCCGAGCCAGTCAACGCGCCGTCCGTCCTTGGTTCCCGGCTTTTGGAGCGCGTCCAGCAACAGGGATGAAGCGGCATTGGCAGAGCAGAATTCGGTGCTGACCCAGATTGCGCGGCCTTATGCGGCGGCGCTGTTCGATCTCGCCAAGTCTGACGGCGCCATCGATGCCGTCGAGGCCGGGCTCGCCGACATCAACGCGCTGGCCGCCGAGAGCGAGGATTTCCGCCGCTTCCTGCGCTCGCCGGTGATCGCCGCCGAGGCCAAGTCCGGTGCCATGGACGCCATTCTCACCAAGGCCGGGGTCGAGCCGACCGTCGCCAATTTCGTGCGCGTCGTGGCGCGCAACGGACGCCTGTTCGCGCTGCCGGCCATCATCGCCGCCTTCACCGCGCTGGCCGCGGCCGAGCGCGGCGAGACGAGCGCCGACGTCACCTCGGCGGCGCCGCTCTCCAAGCCGCAGCTCAAGGCGCTGGCCGACGCGCTCAAGCGCAAGATCGGCCGGACCGTCACCCTTATCGAACATGTCGATCCCACGCTGATCGGCGGCCTTGTGGTCAAGGTCGGCTCGCAGATGATCGACTCTTCCCTCAAAGCCAAACTGTCTGCGATGAAGATCGCGATGAAAGAGGTCGGATAATGGACATCAAAGCCGCGGAAATCTCTGCGATCCTCAAGGAGCAGATCAAGAATTTCGGCCAGGAGGCCGAAGTCTCCGAAGTCGGCCAGGTGCTCTCGGTGGGCGACGGCATCGCCCGCGTCTACGGCCTCGACAACGTGCAGGCAGGCGAGCTTGTCGAGTTCCCCGGCGGCATCAAGGGCATGGCGCTCAACCTCGAGACCGACAATGTCGGCGTCGTGATCTTCGGCAACGACCGCGGCATCAAGGAAGGCGACACGGTCAAGCGCACCGGCTCGATCGTCGACACGCCGGTGGGCAAGGGCCTGCTCGGGCGCGTCGTCGACGCCCTGGGCAACCCCATCGACGGCAAGGGGCCGATCGAGTTCACCGAGCGCCGCCGCGTCGACGTCAAGGCGCCGGGCATCCTGCCGCGCAAGTCGGTGCACGAGCCGATGTCGACCGGGCTCAAGGCCATCGACGCGCTGATCCCCATCGGCCGCGGCCAGCGCGAGCTGATCATCGGCGACCGCCAGACCGGCAAGACGGCGGTGATCCTCGATACCTTCCTCAACCAGAAGCCGGCGCACGACGCCAATGCGTCCGAGACCGACAAGCTCTACTGCATCTATGTCGCCGTGGGCCAGAAGCGCTCCACCGTGGCGCAGTTCGTCAAGGTGCTCGAGGACAATGGCGCGCTCGACTATTCGATCGTCGTCGCCGCCACCGCGTCCGATCCGGCGCCGATGCAGTTCCTCGCGCCGATGACCGGCGCCGCCATCGGCGAGTTCTTCCGCGACAACGGCATGCATGCCGTCATCGCCTATGACGACCTCACCAAGCAGGCCGTCGCCTACCGCCAGATGTCGCTGCTGCTGCGCCGCCCGCCGGGGCGCGAGGCCTATCCGGGCGACGTGTTCTATCTGCATTCGCGCCTGCTGGAGCGCGCCGCCAAGCTCAACGAGGAGCATGGCTCGGGCTCGCTCACGGCGCTGCCGGTCATCGAGACGCAGGCCAACGACGTGTCGGCCTATATCCCGACCAACGTCATCTCGATCACCGACGGGCAGATCTTCCTCGAGACCAACCTGTTCTTCCAGGGCATCCGCCCGGCCGTGAACGTCGGCATCTCGGTCAGCCGCGTCGGCGGCAACGCCCAGATCAAGGCGATGAAGCAGGTCGCCGGCTCGCTCAAGGGCGAGCTGTCGCAATATCGCGAGATGGCGGCCTTCGCCCAGTTCGGCTCCGACCTCGACGCGGCGACGCAGCGCCTGCTCAACCGCGGCGCGCACCTCACAGAGCTGCTCAAGCAGCCGCAGTTCTCGCCGCTCAAGCCCGAAGAGGAGGTCGCGGTGATCTTCGCCGGCGGGCAGGGCTATCTCGACGACCTGCCGGTCGACCGGGTAGGCGCCTTCGAGAAGGGGCTGCTCGGCGCGCTGCGTTCCAAGAACCAGGACGTCTTGACCAGGATCGCCACCGAGAAGGCCCTCAGCGACGAGCTGCGCGCCGCGCTCACGGCGGCGATCGAGGCCTTCAAGAAGACCTTTACGGCGTAAGGACACCCCGGCCCGATGGCTTCGCTGAAGGACCTCAAGAACCGGATCACCTCGGTCAAGTCGACCCAGAAGATCACCAAGGCCATGCAGATGGTCGCCGCGGCCAAGCTGCGCCGCGCGCAGGATGCCGCGCTGGCGGCGCGGCCCTATGCCGAGCGCATGACGCAGGTGCTGTCGGCGCTGGGCGCGGCCTATGCCGGCCGCCCGGATGCGCCCAGGCTGCTGGCCGGTACCGGCAGCGACCAGGTGCACCTGCTGGTCGTTGCGACCGGCGAGCGCGGGCTCGCGGGCGGCTTCAACTCCTCCATCGCGCGGCTGGCGCGCGACGAGGCCAACCGGCTCATCGGCGAGGGCAAGACCGTCAAGATCCTGACCGTCGGGCGCAAGGGCAACGATATCCTCAAGCGCATCTTCGCCGAGCGGATCATCGAGACCGTCTCGTTCCGCGAGGTGCGCCAGCTCGGCTACGTCAACGCCCAGCAGGTGGGCGAGAAGATCCTCAGCCTGTTCGAGGCCGGCGAATTCGACGTGGCGACGCTGTTCTTTGCGACGTTCAAGTCGGTGATCAGCCAGGAGCCGACGGCGCTCCAGCTCATCCCCGCCAGCTTCGAGACAGCGGCGGACGATGCGGCGGGCGACGTCGCCTACGAATACGAGCCCGACGAGGAAGCCATCCTCAACGATCTGCTGCCGCGCAACATCTCGGTGCAGGTGTTCCGGGCGCTGCTCGAGAACAACGCCTCCTTCTTCGGGGCGCAGATGAGCGCCATGGACAACGCCACGCGCAATGCGGGCGACATGATCAAGAAGCTGACGCTGGTCTACAACCGTCAGCGCCAGGCGCAGATCACCAAGGAACTGATCGAAATCATTTCGGGCGCGGAAGCGCTCTAAGCAGGAAAAGGCAAGCAAATGGCAAGAGCAGCAGCTAAGGCCCCTGACGCCGCCAAGGCCAGCGGCCGTGTGAGCCAGGTGATTGGCGCCGTGGTGGACGTCACTTTCGACGGCGATCTCCCCGCCATCCTCAATGCGCTCGAGACGACGAACAATGGCAGCCGGCTGGTGCTGGAAGTGGCGCAGCACCTGGGCGAGAACGCCGTGCGCACCATCGCCATGGACACCACCGAAGGGCTGGTGCGCGGCGCCGAGGTGCTCGACACCGGCAACCCGATCTCGGTGCCGGTGGGCGAAGAGACGCTGGGGCGCATCATGAACGTCATCGGCGAGCCGGTGGACGAGGCGGGCCCGGTCAAGACCGCCACCCGCCGCGCCATCCACCAGGAGGCGCCGAGCTTCGTCGACCAGAGCTCGGAAGCGCAGATCCTCGTCACCGGCATCAAGGTCGTCGACCTCATCGCGCCCTATGCGCGCGGCGGCAAGATCGGCCTGTTCGGCGGCGCCGGCGTGGGCAAGACGGTGCTCATCCAGGAGCTCATCAACAACGTCGCCAAGGCGCATGGCGGCTATTCGGTGTTTGCCGGCGTCGGCGAGCGCACGCGCGAGGGCAACGATCTCTATCACGAGATGATCGAGTCCGGCGTGAACAAGGACCCGCGCGAGAACAACGGCTCGACCGAAGGCTCGAAATGCGCCCTGGTGTTCGGCCAGATGAACGAGCCGCCGGGCGCCCGCGCCCGCGTCGCGCTCAGCGGCCTCACCGTCGCCGAGCATTTCCGCGACCAGGGCCAGGACGTGCTGTTCTTCGTCGACAACATCTTCCGGTTTACCCAGGCGGGCTCGGAAGTGTCGGCGCTGCTCGGCCGCATCCCCTCGGCGGTGGGCTACCAGCCGACGCTGGCCACCGACATGGGGGCGCTGCAGGAGCGCATCACCACGACGACCAAGGGCTCGATCACCTCGGTGCAGGCCATCTACGTGCCGGCCGACGATCTGACCGACCCGGCCCCGGCCACCTCCTTCGCCCACCTCGATTCGACGACGACGCTCAACCGCGCCATCTCGGAAAAGGGCATCTACCCGGCCGTGGACCCGCTCGATTCGACCTCGCGCATGCTCGACGCCAATGTCGTCGGCGAGGAGCATTACGACGTCGCCCGCCGGGTGCAGGAAATCCTGCAGCGCTACAAGGCGCTCCAGGACATCATCGCCATCCTCGGCATGGACGAGCTCAGCGAAGAGGACAAGCTCACCGTGGCGCGCGCCCGCAAGATCGAGCGCTTCATGAGCCAGCCCTTCTTCGTGGCCGAGGCCTTCACCGGCACGCCGGGTGTGTTCGTCGCGCTCGAGGATACGATCAAGGGCTTCAAGGGCCTCGTCGACGGCGAGTACGACCATCTGCCCGAAGCAGCGTTCTACATGGTCGGCACCATCGAGGATGCCGTCAAGAAGGCGCAGAAGCTCGCCGCGGCGGCCTAACCGACATTCGGGTCCGCCGCGCGGCGGACCCGCTTTCTTGCAAGGAACTGGCTGATGGCCGATGGCGTGAAGATCGAGATCGTGTCTCCCGAGCGGCTGGTCGTGTCCGAACAGGCGCGGTCGGTCACGGTGCCGGGGGCGGACGGCTATTTCACCGTCATGGGCGAGCACGCGCCGCTGATGACGACGCTGAAGCCCGGCTTCATCACCGTCACCGACCTCGGCAATGTGGCGCATGTGTTCTATGTGCGTGGCGGCTTCGCCGACGTGGCGCCGGCCGGGCTCACCATCCTCGCCGAGGAGGCCCGCGCGGTCGCCGATTTCGACCGCTCCGAGATCGAGGCGCTGATCGCCGCCGGCATGTCGGCGCTCGAGGCGGCCAAGGCCGCCGAGGAGCAGGACCGGCTGCAGACCGAGATCGACCAGTGGAAGAACCTGCTGCTCGACGCCTCCGTCGGCCGCGAGACGGCGCACTGAGCGGGCGCGGCAGGCGCGAAACCATCGCTTAAGCATATTTGCCTAGCCTCTCCCGGGGGCGACGTGCAGGGGCACGCCGCTTCGGGGGTGGCTCGGGCATGATCTTTATGGGGGCGCCGGCGCCGGGCCGGCTGCGGATCGCCGCGGTGCTGGCCGCTTGCGCCGTGCTGACG
>PJUF01000573.1_pt1 | contig 25290 bp, 17 predicted proteins | sample 1512191 | NCBI WGS metagenome assembly PJUF01 (sample SAMN08177673, study PRJNA422409) | Feces metagenome, whole genome shotgun sequencing project. | isolation source: Chicken feces (3) enriched on wood chips | host: Gallus gallus | place: USA: Madison | collected 2015-01-15 | reverse complement strand
CCATGTTTTAATTGTGTACTCGCCCATCATTTTATAATCAGAATTAAAATGAATGAGAGGTATAATAGCAAAACCTAGCTGTAAACTCAAAACAACTTGACTTAAAATAAGCAATTCGCCCAGAGCATCTTCCCCAAAATATAGAATTGTAAAGAACGCTGGAGCAATGGCAAGTAGTCTGGTGATTAATCTCCTCATCCAGGGTTCTATTCGTAAATTAAGATGCCCTTCCATAACAATCTGCCCGGCTAAAGTACCGGTGATGGTAGAGCTCTGCCCGGATGCAATGAGTGCCAATGCAAAAAGGGTTGGGGCAACGTTTCCGAATATATTTTCGAGTAATTTATAAGCATCCTGTATTTCTGCAACTTCATGATGCCCGTTGGTATAAAATGCCGCTGCGGCTAAAATAAGTATGGCAGCATTTACAAAGAATGCAAGATTTAAAGCAACAGCGGTATCTATAAAGTTAAACTTTATAGCTTCTTTAATCCCTTTTTTAGTTCGTTCTATTTTTCTGGTTTGAACTAAAGAAGAATGTAAATATAAATTGTGAGGCATTACAGTGGCCCCAATTATTCCAATAGCAATATAAAGGGCGCTTCCGTCTAGTTTGCTGGGAATAAAACCCTGAGTTATGGCTGCCAGATCTGGCTCTACAATAAACATCTCAAACAAAAATGAAATACCTACAACAAAAACCATAGAAACGATAAATGCCTCCATGCTCCTCATTCCTTTATTCAATAGAAAGAGTAGCAGAAAAGTATCTAAAACAGTAATGCTTATTCCCCAAATAAGTGGTAAATCGAATAATAAATTTAGACCTATAGCCATTCCTATAATCTCTGCCAAATCGCAGGCAACAATAGCTATTTGCGCAAGTATATATAATGGAATGTTAGCCCATTTTGGATAGGCTTTTTTTGATGCTTGAGCTAAATCTAAACCTTTTACAATTCCTAATCTTGCACTTAATGTTTGTAGTAGCAGAGCAATTAGGTTAGACATTAATAAAACCCAGATAAGTTTATAGCCAAATTGAGAGCCGCCTGCAATATCAGTCGCCCAATTTCCGGGGTCCATATATCCAACGCTAATAAGATATGCAGGCCCTAAAAATGCAAAAATTCTCCTCCAACCCTTTTTTGAGCCAGGGTTAACCGATCCGTGTACTTCGCTTAATGATTCAGAATTACCCATTTGCAATTAATAAATTTTTAGCCACATCTCTGCTTACAGTTTGCTTGTTTTTATTGATATTGATGATGAAAGAACCGTCGAAATCGATAATATTTAGAACTTCAATATTTTCTCCTAGTGTTAAATTTATCTCTGCCAGGTATTTTAAAAAAACAGGAGAATGGTCTCTAACTCCGCTAACAATGCCTTGGTCTCCTATAAGTAGTTTAGAAAGCGGTTTTAGGTCTTGAATATAAAACTTGCCATTTTTGTCCGGAATTGGATCGCCATGCGGATCACTTTTGGGGAAATCCAAAAACTCATCCAATCTGTTAATCAGCAAATCCGATTTTATATGCTCTAATTCTTCGGCTACATCATGCACCTCATCCCAAGAAAACTTTAATTTTTCAACTAAGAAAACTTCCCAAAGCCTGTGCTTTCTAATAATATTTAATGCTGTGTTTTTACCCTTATCTGTTAATGTAACACCTTGATATTTAATGTAATTAATGAGTTCTTTTTCTGATAGTTTTTTAATCATATCGGTAACAGAAGCAGCTTTAGTATTCATAGATTCTGCAATAGCATTAGTGCTTACCACTTGGTTGTTATCTTTTGAAATATGATAAATTGCCTTTAAATAATTCTCTTCTGTATATGTATTCATATGTTCTAAAAATACTGTTTTACAAATCTAATTAAATTTTTAGACAAACCTAAAAAAAAGTATTAGATGACTTTACGAAATATTGTTTGGTTAAATGAATAAAACTTACATTTGTGTTCTGATTTATGTCCCCCTTTATATATGGAATTAGATAAAATAGATCTAAATATTCTGAAAATTATGCAAGAAAATGGCAGGATAACCAACTTGCAGTTATCTCAAATGATTGGCCTATCACCCGCTCCAACTTTAGAGAGAGTAAGAAAATTAGAAAGTTCTGGATATATAAAAGGCTATCATGCACTTGTAGACGAGGAAAAACTAGGTTTGGGGATAAAAACTTTTATCCAGGTGTCTCTTGATTTTCATCAGAAAGATACGCTTGCCAGTTTTTTGGAAGAAATTAAAAATATTAAGGAAATTACAGAGTGCCATCATGTTACCGGTCAGTTCGATTTTATGTTGAAAGCCTACGTTAAAGACATAAAAACCTACGAAGAACTGATTATGAATAAAGTTACAAGAATTCCTGGGGTTAAAAATTTCCAAACATTAATGATTCTTTCTACGTCTAAAAAAGAGCCTATTGTCCCTTTAGAGTACTAATAAAGGGCTAATCTATTTGCCAGTCAATAGGTTTTTGATGGTGTTTTTCTAAATATTCGTTAGCCTTGCTAAAAGGTCTCGATCCAAAAAAGCCATTATACGCAGAGAAAGGCGACGGGTGTGCCGATTTAATAATATAATGTTTTTGAGCATCAATTAATTTAGACTTCTCTTGTGCAAATCTTCCCCATAAAATAAATACAACGTTGGTTTTATGTTCAGAAACCGCTTTTATGGCTGCGTCGGTAAATTCTTCCCATCCTTGTTTTTGGTGAGAGCCTGCTTTTCCAGCCTCAACGGTAAGCGTAGCATTAAGTAAAAGTACTCCTTGTCTGGCCCATTTGCTTAAATTTCCATGTCCGGGCATTTTAAAACCATTAATGTCACTTATTAACTCCTTGTATATATTTTGCAACGAAGGAGGTAATTTAACATGTTCTTTCACAGAAAAGGATAATCCATGGGCTTGCCCAAATCCATGATAAGGGTCTTGCCCAATAATCACTACTTTTATTTCGTTAAAAGGCGTAAGGTTAAAAGCGTTAAATATTTCTGCATTTTGAGGATATATAATTTTGTTCTGCTGCTTCTGTTCAGATAAAAAAAGCTTCAGATTTTTCATATAATCCTTGTCAAATTCACTTTTAAGAATTTTCAACCACGAGTCTTCTAGCTGTATGCTCATTTTAGTAATGTTTTTTATGGAATAGCAATCAAAATAATCGATATTTGTAACCTTAACAAATAAAGGGCTTGAAATTAAAGCTTAGAGCGGTAAATAACAAAATATAAAATAAATTATGCCAAATTTTATCAGAATCGTTTTAGCAGCAATATTATTAGGGGCAGCGGTTACACTAATAGTTTTTTCGCACTGGGGATGGGGTATATTGCTAGTATTATTATCTATTCTAGTAGCAATTACATATATATTTAATGAGAAGATGCTTATTGCCCAATGGTTCTTGAGAAAAGAAAATATGGAAAAAGCAGAATCTTGGTTAAATAAGATTTCTAATTACGAGAAAGAACTCTATAAAGGACAATGGGGATATTATCATTTGCTAATCGGATTAATCGAGTCTAGAACTTCGCCTATGAAGGCAGAGAAGTATTTTAAGAGATCTTTGCAATTTGGTTTAACTATGGATCATAACATTGCCTTGGCTAATCTTAGTTTGGCAGGAGTGGAAATGGCTAAACGCAACAAAAGAGAGGCGCAACGTCTTTTAAAAGAAGCAGAAAAAGCAGACAAGAATAAATTAATGGCCGATCAAATAAAAATGATGAAGGGCCAAATGAGTATGTTGGATAAAACTCAGGTGGTACAGGGCGGAAGAGGACGCGGAGGATTTAGGCAGTTTTAAAACCTTACAATGCTAAAAAAAGCTCTGGTTATCCACGAGCCTTTTTAATTTTAAACGGTAAAAGGAGCAAAAAGCGATAGTTTGCTCCTTTTTTTATTACAGGTTCTTAAAAGAAAGTAAAACTGAAAGGGCTAATTCAAATAAAGAGAACTGTAAAAAAAACATTACCAATGTAATTTCGAAATAAGATAATATGCTGATTTAGGCTATTTATAAGAATGCTCCTTTTTGCTATGGTTAAAAGTGATTTGTTTAATTTTTGTTTATGATATAAAAGCTGAAATTTTTTTAATTAGCTGTTTTTAATAGGTTTTACTCAGCTTTTTTAATGTTTTGCACTTTACAAGAAAAAACAGATATTTAGGTCTAATGGCGGTATTATATAATTAATTTCAATTAATAAACTCAAAGATTCTAGCTGAAAAATCATGATAATAAGTAAGATATTTTTGATAAAATGTGAGAGGGAAGAGGTCCTTTAAAATAATTAAATTAGAACTTGTCTGATTTATTCATCACAATTTGTGATAATAGCTTTTAAAGCAATAAAACCTAAATTTTATTTATGGATACCAAGAGCATAATAAGCGATGAAGAATTGCTTGCTAAGTTAAAACTTGGCAGTAGATTGGCTCTTGATGAAATTTACAAAAGATATCATGCGCCTTTATTTTCTCATGCTTATAAAAAGCTTCAATCAAAAGAAGAAGTTAGAGATATCTTACAAGACGTGTTTCTTAACCTTTGGACTAATAAAGAAACCATAGTCATAAATAACTTGTCATCTTATTTATTTTCATCTGTAAGAAACAGAATTTTAAATGTATTTAGAAATACAAAAGTAAGAGAGATGTATTCTAAATCATTGCAAGAATTTATAGATAAAGGTGAAAATGTGGTTGATCTAAAATTGAACGAAAAAGAGCTAATCAATTTAATTGAGGAAGAAATTGCAAAGCTTCCACCTCAAATGCGATTGATTTTTGAAATGAGTAGAAACCTTGAGCTCTCTCATAAAGAAATAGCTTCCGAATTAAATATAAGCCCTCATACCGTTAGAACTCAGGTAAGAAATGCGCTTAGAATTTTGCGTTTAAAATTAGGCGCAAATATTTTTTCAATATTTTTTTAATTCCCTATACCCCCCATTGGCACTTGCCGTGTCTTATAGTTATTAAGCCATTATAAGCTTTATATGAAGATTTCTGAAAACTTATTAGATAAATATAAAAAAGGAACTGCTACGGAAGAAGAGAAAGCTTTGGTATTGGCCTGGTACAATCAATTTTTTATAAGAGATGAAAATCTTTCTTTAGAAACACTTAATTATGAACATGATGAAGGATTAAAGAATTTAAATCTGGCTATTAACAAAAGAAACGTTAGGGTGCTATGGCAAAAAGTTGCTGTAGCAGCGTGTATCTTAATAGGATTATTAACGTTTATTTTTATTGATATAGCTAAGAAAGACCAAGTTTTAGCGAAAAAAACAGATTCAATTGAAGATACCACCGCACCATTATTAATACTATCTGATGGGACGAAAATTAATTTGTCTGAAGATAATATTGGTGAAATTACAGAAGAACAGGGTGTTAAAATTAGTAAAGCGATTGATGGATCTTTGGTTTATACAATTATTGATCAGAATGAAAAGACAGTAGATGCCAAGAAAAAGAATACTATAGAAACCCCTTACGGTATTGTTTTTCAAGTGAATTTGCCAGATGGAAGTAAAGTTTGGTTAAACTCCAGATCTAAATTAATATACCCCATTCAGTTTAGTAAAGATGAACCTAGAATTGTGGAGCTAGAAGGAGAGGCTTATTTTGAAATAGCAAAAGGCAAAGATTTTAGAAATAGTAATAAAAGGCAGCCTTTTTTAGTAAAATCAAAGGGGCAGGTTGTACATGTGTTAGGAACACATTTTAATGTTTCTGCATACACGGGAGAAAAGAACATAGAAACTACTTTGTTGGAAGGTGTTGTTAGAGTTGAGAGCGAAAAATCTAACGTAATACTTTCTCCGGGCCAACAATCATCTCTTAGTTTACATGATCAAGCTATAGCAGTAAGCGAAATTAATATTGAAAATGAAATAGCCTGGAAAAACGGGTATTTCCATTTTGATAATGAGAGTATTGTTGAGGTCATGAAAGAACTTTCCAGGTGGTATGACATTGAAGTGGAGTACAAATCAGAAGTTTCCAGCCAAAAGATTGGCGGTACATTTTCTAAATCAAAAAACATCAAAGAACTATTAGCTTCTCTTGAAACATTAGGAGGGTTAAAATTTGAAATTGAAGGAAGGAGAGTAATTGTTATGCAGTAAACGTATTAAAATCAACAATTAACCTAAAAAAACCAGGAGCAGGGCAAGTGCTCCTAGCTTTGATAGTTTACAAGTAAACTATCATTAGGTAATAATTTTAATTAATTGTAATCAGTAATTATAATACCTAAGACCCAAATGTATAAAAATAATGTGGTAAATCTAAGGCTTGCTTGTAGTGGCTTTTCTCTAAAATTTTTATTAATGATGAAGCTTATAATAGTTGTTTTAATAGCAGGTTTAATGCAAGTAAAGGCAGCCGTTTATAGTCAGCAAGTAAGTTTAAATGTAAAAAATGCACATCTAAAAGATGTATTTAGTTTGATAAGAAAACAAACTGGATATGACTTTGTGTATTACACTTCTGAGTTAAACTCTTCAAAACCAATTACCTTATCGGTAAAGAATGAGAATATCAAATCAGTGCTGGATAAGTGTTTATTAGGTCAACCTTTTACCTATAAAATAACTTCAACAACAGTTTCTGTTAGGAAAAAGCAATTGATTAACAATGCTACTGCGGTACAAAATATAAGTATTGTTGGCAAGATTTCGGACGATAGTGGCGAGCCTTTAGCTGGCGTAAGTATCCGTGTTAAAAACATGACTATGGGTACAATTTCAGACCATAACGGTAATTATAAAATTAATGTGCCAAATGTAAATGCTATCCTGCAATTTTCTTATCTGGGCTTTGCTTCACAAGAAAAAACCGTAGGAAATAATACTGTAGTAAATATTGTATTGAAGCAAGAGTCGGCCAACTTAAACCAAATTGTTGTAATTGGTTATGGCGAAGTAAAAAGAGGTGATTTAACAGGCTCTGTAGGGGAAGTAAAAGTAGACGATCTTCAAAAAGCACCCGTATTGTCTGTAGATCAGGCATTGGCAGGGAGAATTGCAGGAGTACAGGTATCCGCAAACGATGGGCAACCTGGTGCAGAAATGAATATCGTTATACGTGGTGGTAATTCTTTAACACAAGAAAATTCACCTTTATACGTAATTGATGGTTTTCCGTTGGAAGACGCCAGTTTAATGAGCATCAATCCAGAAGATATTAAAACAATGAATATCTTAAAAGATGCTTCTGCAACGGCAATATATGGCTCTAGAGGTGCAAATGGTGTGGTTGTTATTGAAACTAAGCAAAGCGATGGAAATAACATAACCAATGTTTCTTATTCTAATAATATGGGGTTTCAACGCGTAACTAATCGCTTAGAATTGTTGGAACCCTACGAATTTGTTAAATACCAGGTTGAAGCCAATTCGCAAGCTGCAGACATTTTGTATTTAGCTAATAGAGGTAGAACACTTGAAGATTATAAAACCATAGCCGGAGTAGATTGGCAAGACCATTTATTTAGAGATGGATTTTATCATAACCACTCTTTAACAATTTCAGGGGGTGCAAAAACAAGGTTCCATTCGTCTTTTTCTTATGCAAATCAGCAGGGGCCAATCATAAAAACAGGGTATGACAGGCTTCAAGGGAGATTAAACCTGAACCACGATACCAAAAATGCTAAGTATTTTCTTGGAATAAATTATACACAGGATAGAGATTTTGGAGATATAGCTTCATCGCCAGAAACAGCAACTTATAGCAGCTATACACTGTTTAGAGCATGGGCATTCAGACCTACATCGGGTGTAGATGATAGTATGTTTTTCGATGAAATTATAGATCCAGAATCTGCTCTTACTACTACAAATCCTATCATAGATCTAAATAATATTTTTAGAGAAACTAAAAAAAATAATCTGTTTTTAAATGCTTCAGCCACATTTAAAATTAATAAAGATTTAGAATTCAGAGCCAGAGCAGGTGCTTCCAAAAGAACGAATAGAGACGCTGGGTTTTATAACTCTTTAACTTCTAGAGGTACAATGTTGCTGCCAAGTAGTGTTAAAGGTGTAAATGGCTCGGTTTATTTTTCACAAATGGGCAGCTGGTTAAATGAGAATATACTTACTTATAGAAAGAAAATACAGCAACATTCATTTACTGGCCTTGCAGGTTTTACCCTGCAACAATATGATTATAGCAGATTTGGCACAACAGGAGAGCAGCTTCCTAATGAAAGTTTAGGGTTAAGTGGGCTTGATCAAGGAATTATGGGTGCAAATGCAGCTATAATCAACAAAAATTTCTTAATGTCTTATTTGGCCAGAGCAGATTACAATTACAAAAGTACCTACATGGCTACCTTAACTTTCAGAGCAGATGGTAGTAGTAAATTTGCTGACGGCAATAAATGGGCTTATTTTCCATCAGCAGCTTTAGCATGGAAGTTTAAAAATGAGGAGTTTTTTCAAAATATAAGATATTTAACAGATGCCAAACTGAGAACCAGTTTTGGTTATACAGGAAATAATAGGATTGGAGATTTTACGCGTTTTTCACAAATAACCATGCCGTATAATTCTCATTATTCTTTTAATAACGGGTATCCTACACTCGCAGCTCTTCCTAGTACTTATGGTAATCAAGATTTAAAGTGGGAGACTACCAGACAGTTTGATATAGGGCTGGATTTAGCCTTTGTTAAAAACAGGATAAGATTTACTGCAGATGTTTATGATAAAGTAACTAAAGATTTGTTACTAAGTGCTCCGGCTCCTTATACAACAGGTTATACCAATATTTATAAGAATATAGGTAGCATTAATAATAAGGGTTTAGAGCTTTCTTTATCAACAGATAATATAAAGACTAAAAATTTCTCCTGGTCGTCAGATTTTAATATCAGTTTCAACAGGAATAAGATATTATCTCTAACAGATGAAGCCACCAGATTATTAACACCTATTGGTTGGTCTGCTAACTTCAATACTGTTAACCTCTATATGGCACAAGTAGGTGGGCCATCTGCGATGTTTTATGGCTTAGTATGGGATGGGGTTTATGGCTATGATGATTTTGATGTAATCGGAGGGAATTATGTGTTAAAAAGCAATGTCCCCACCAACGGATCGTCAAGAAATGCTATTCAGCCTGGTTTTATCAAATACAAAGATCTTAATGATGATGGGATAATTAACATTAATGATAATACAATTATAGGGCGAGGCTTACCTGTTCATATAGGTGGCTTTAACAATAATCTTAGGTATAAAAACTGGGGGTTAAATGTGTTTTTCCAATGGTCTTATGGTAATGATTTGATGAATGCCAATAGAATGTATCTAGAAGGAAATATAAACAATAGCATAGGGATGAACCAGTTAAAAACCTATGAAAATAGGTGGACCCCTGAGAATCCAAACAGTACCCTATATAGAGTAGGTGGACAGGGGCCAAATGGGTTTTATAGCAGCAGAACTTTAGAAGATGGCTCTTTCTTACGATTGAAAACTGTAAATCTTTCTTATTCATTACCAAGATTATGGTTGAAAAGAATGAATCTTAAGAATTTAGAGCTTAACGTTGCTGCACAAAATATCTATACATGGACAAATTATTCAGGTATGGATCCTGAAGTCTCTTTAAGAAATACTGCGTTAACACCAGGATTCGATTTTTCGGTTTATCCAATTGCAAAAACATTAGTTTTTGGTCTTAAAACAAACTTCTAAGAACAATGAAAAAGATTAATCTAATAATATTCGTTTTGAGTTTTTTCATGTTATCGTGTAAAAAAAATCTCGAAATATCTCCTTATGATTTTCCTCTGCCAGAAAACTATTATAGTAACAAACAGCAGATGAACTATGCCTTAACAGGTGTGTATTCTATTTTGAAGGATAATGCACTGTACGCTAACCACATGTTGGGCAGAATGGGTTTAGATGCCGATCAGGCATATAATAGAAACTCTAATGACGCAAATTCTATAGGCGATTATTCTGTTTCTACAGCAGATATAAAAGTTCAAAGCTTTTGGAGGGTGTTATACTCCGGAATCAACAGAGCCAACTTTATATTAAAAAATATTGATAAGCCAACAGATTTAACAGAAAAGGAAAGAGGCGCTATAGAAGGAGAAACTTTATTCCTGAGAGGCTATTTTTATTTTCTCTTAGTTTCTAATTTTGGCGATGTACCTATTGTATTAGAGCCAATTAATACCTCTTCGGCTACAGCTCATCAAATAGCCAGAGCGCCTAAATTAGAGGTGTATAAGCAAATTGTTGCTGATATGGAAAAGGCTCAGGATTTAGTTTTGCCTATAGAAGAAATAGGTTATGGAGGAAGGGTTAGTCAATCTGCAGTTTGGGGAATATTGGCCAGGGTCAATTTGCATTGGGCTGGTTTCCCCGTAAAAGAGAATACAGCTGAGGATAAGAAAAGATACGCCGAAGCAAGAATGTATGCTAAAAAGGTTATGGATCATTCGGTTCATAAATTAAATCCAAGTTTCCAGAATGTTTTTGAAAAACTAGCAAGAGACGAGTACGATATAGGCGAAAGTATTTTTGAAGTAGAATTTTACGGAAATGGATCTGGAATATATGCTGCTTTAGGAGGTTTTGTAGGTGTTAATAATGGTATTTATAATCAGCAAGATCTCAATAAAGGCTACGGATATTCTTATATCAATACAACCAGATATACTTATGACGTGTATGAGGCTGCTGATAAAAGAAGAGATTGGACAATTGCACCATTTTACTACGCTTTTACCAATAATGTTGCCAGAGAAGTTAACAGAGGTGTTAATGATATCATGCAACGCAATTGTGGGAAATTCCGCAGAACTTCAGAAACTTTAAGGCCTAAACATAAAAGTTATACTCCTCAAAATTTCCCAATACTTAGATTTTCTGATGTATTGTTAATGTTTGCAGAAGCAGATAACATGCTGTCTGGTAGCGGTGCTACTACCGAAGCTTATAAAGCGCTAAATCAAGTGAGAAGAAGAGGGTATGGGGTAGATATTAATACAGATAATGCAGCAGTAGATATAGCCGAAGGAGAAACTCAGGAAAATTTCCTTAAAATTATTCAAGATGAAAGAACACGCGAGCTTGCTTTTGAATCCCTAAGAAAGGGAGACTTAGTACGTTGGGGAATCTTTGTTTCCAGAATGAAAGATCGACTTGCGGAGGTAAATAACCACGTTTATTTTTTTGATTTAAGATTTGCCAGAGCAACCTTTACTAATGTGTCTGCCAGAGATGTTGTTTGGCCAATCCCTAGTTATGAATTAGGGGTTAATTATGAATTAGAACAGAATGTAGGATGGTAAAATTTACAGTTATGAAGAAAATAAAAAACTTAGTATACATTCTTGGTTTAGCATTATTCACTCAATCTTGTAATAACCTTGAAGATATAGATACTCCAACTTTTAACGCTACAGTAGATAAAGATACCTACATAGCAGGAGACACTGTTCGTATTAACTTTAGCGGCAGTGCAGATTATATTACGCTGTTTACTGGACAGCCCGGCAAAGATTATGATTTTATAGATAAGATTCGCATGCAGGAAATACCTTACTATTTAGATTTCAATAGTCATGCCCGGGACGGCGCTCAAGGACCTCAGGTATCTGTGTTAATTTCAACCACTTTTGATGGGAATTATAATTACTCAAATATTAGCGATCCGAAATGGTGGGTAGATATTTCTGAAAAATTTAAAATAGCCAAATCTAACGAGAGAGATTATGTTTCAAGCGGTGTAAAAGCTATTAACGACGCTATATTTGAAGGTCAGGAAGATACGGCATTTGTATATTTTGCTATTAAGCAAGTTGTGAAAAAGCAATCTGTTTATGGTACAGGAAGCCTAAATAGAGTTCAGAATTTCAGAATTAGAACACAGCCTGATCCTAATGCTGATTATAGTGATTTTTATCCATATACCTCTTTCAATTTCGTTACTAATGGCATTTTTTCTTCACCTAACAAGCAATCTGGAAGAGCAGGATTTGAAGGGACAAATATAATTATGCTAAGAAACAATACTTCTACAGCCAGTGAAGAAACACAGGATTGGATAGTGAGTGATAAAATGGCATTTCCAAGATCACTACCCGTTGGCAGAGATTGGGGTTTGGCAATAAAAAGTATGAACGACAGAAGGTTAGATTATTACCAGGTTGCTTATAATGAGCCTGGAGATTATAAAATCGTACTTATTGCGTTTAACGCCAATGCAACAGAAAAAAATGAAATAAAGAAAGAAATCAATATAAAGGTTTTACCTCGATAAACTAAACAATGAATATAAAGTTTTTAATTTCAGCATTAGTGCTGACGGGAATGTCTTTTGCCATTTTTGCCCAAAAATCAACATATAAAAATGTTCCGGGAACGGTAATTGCATATCGTGATGCAGCTGGAGGCCAGTATATTGGCTCTCCAGGTATTACTATATTACCTAACGGAAATTATATAGCAACTCACGATTTATTTGGTAAACAATCTACTGAGTTTTCTTCGGCAGTATCTAAAGTTTACCTGTCCAGTAACAGAGGCAAATCCTGGAAAGAAATAACAACTTTAGATGGCCAGTTTTGGTCTAAGCCGTTTGTTCATAACAAAGAGCTTTACATATTAGGTACCGATAAGCATCACGGTAACGTAGTAATTAAAAAATCTACGGATGGTGGATATACATGGACCAAGCCTATAGATTCAAAATCTGGATTATTACTCGAAGGCGAATTTCATTGTGCACCAATGCCTATAGTTTCTCATAATGGTTATTTATGGCGGGCAATGGAAAGAGCCGATGGGGAAATTAAAAAATGGGGCTTTAGGTACGGAACCTTTATGATGTCTATAAAGGATAATGCAGATTTATTAGATGCATCTAGTTGGAGATCAAGTAATAGCCTTCCGTATGATTCTACATATCTAAAAGGTGATTTTGGCGCCTGGATAGAAGGGAATGCTGTAGTAACTCCAGAGAAAAAGATTGTAAACATCCTGAGAGTTCATAATCCAAAAGATAAAGAAAACGAATATGCAGCAATAGTAAATGTATCTAACGATGGTTTAAAGTCCTCTTTCGATAAAGACCGGGGCTTTATTAAATTTCCGGGTGGAGGTAAGAAGTTCTCCATCAGGTATGATGAAAAAACACAACGCTATTTGGCTATTGCTAATTATGTGCCTAAAGAATACAGAGCTAAGGTACAATTAGACAGAGTACGTAATACACAGGCATTGGTTTCTTCCGCAGATTTAAAGACATGGACAGTACACCAGATATTACTGCAACACCCGGATACAAAAAAGCATGGTTTCAATTATATAGACTGGGAATTTGATGGTAAAGATATCATCTATGTTTCAAGAACAGCTTATGATTTTGGAGATAAAAGTGCCCGTAACTATCACGATGCCAATTTTCTGACATTTCATAGGTTGAAAGGCTATAAAAAGAGCCTGAAAAAATCAATTGACTCAATAGTTCAATAAAACTCATGACAATGAGAAGGTTTAGCCTAATAATTTACTTTGTTTTTGTGTCTACCTTAGCGTGTGCGCAAACAAATCCGCTGTGGGTTAGTGAGGTAAGTAATCAGCCAGATTTTCCTGTAGCAAGATATCTCGGAAGCCCCAGTTTAGTACGGCTTCCGGATGGCTCTATATTGGCATCACATGATTACGCAGGTACAGGAACTACCTCTAACGAAACATCAGTTTTCAAATCTACAGATAACGGAAACACATGGACGTTTCTTAAAACACTGAAAAGTATGTTTTGGGCAACGTTGTTTTATCATAACAATAATGTTTATCTATTAGGAACGTCTGCCGGAGTAACCTATAGGAGTATCGTTATCATGAAATCTGCAGACGGTGGTGTAAATTGGACAACGCCAACAAGTTCAACTACAGGTATTTTATATGATAAAATAACCGAAAGCAATCCGTTATACCATTGTGCGCCAACTCCTGTAGTTTATCATAACGGAAGGTTATATAAAGGTTTTGAAAGATTAGTCAATGCCAGCCAAAGTTTCAGGGGCTATTCCGCATTTGTAATCTCTATATCCGAAAACGAGAATGATTTACTGAATGCTGCCAATTGGAGAAAAAGCACAGAAGTCCCATACAACACTTCTTCTGATTTACCAGGTTCGGTTTGGAATACCGGCTGGATAGAGGGAAACGTGGTAGAAGCACCCGATGGTAGTTTGGTGAATGTCATACGCGTCAATTCAGCTCCTTATGTAGATAAAGCAGCTATCATCAGAATTTCAGATGATGGTAATACAGCAGCTTTCTCTGCGTCTGATTTTATAAAATTACCCGGGGGGATGAGTAAGTTTACTATTCGCAGAGACCCTGTCTCTAAAATTTATTTCCTTTTTACGAATAACAATACAGATCCCAATTATCCCGAGCAAAGAAATATACTATCTATGTATATCTCTTCTAATTTAAGGGATTGGTATCATGCAAAAACCTTGATGGAAGATAATCTGGGCTTATCACATGAAGAATCAATAGAAAAAACAGGTTTTCAGTATCCCGATTTTCAATTTGATGGGGATGATATCATTTATCTGGTAAGAACGGCCTATCAGGGAAGAAATAATTTTCACAATGCCAATAAGATTACTTTTGGCAGGGTAGAAAATTTCAGACAATATTTAGTCGAAGAAATACAACCTGCTCAAACGGTTGGTTCTACAGGGCGGATTATTGTAAATTATAATAACGCCCCGGAAATATATGCTACTGTAAGAGCAGAGGATGGAAATGTTTGGTTGCAGCAAAACTTAGGTGCTAAAAGGCTACCAACATCAAGAACAGATGCAGAAGGCTACGGCGATTTATTTGCATGGGGGCGTTGGGATGATGGGCATCAGCTAAGAGATGCTACGTTGGCGAATGCGATATTAAGTCCCAACAATCCATCTGCTTTAAACAAAACAGGTTCTAATCCTTTCTATTATTACGCATCAGCTTCGGGTTATTTTTGGTCGGGCGGGTTGGTAACTGATAAACTGAGTGGAGACCTTACAAAAGTAAATGCCAATACAGGCTGCGATCCATGTAGCAAGTTATTAGGCGCAGACTGGAGCATGCCAACTAAAGCAGAATGGGAGAATCTGCTGTCAGAAGAAAGTATAACAGACTTTGCTACAGCTTACAGCTCAAATCTTAAAATTCCATCGGCAGGTTTGAGGAATGTAGCTAATGGTACGCTGGGTAGTTTGGGTACACTTGCCCGCTATTGGACAGCAGATGCAAATGCAAGCGGACAGGCACACGTTGTAAGTATTTCTAATGTAACAGCAACTACATTACCGGTAAGCAGAGGCGGTGGTATATCTGTAAGATGTGTAAGGATACAAAGAATGCTACCCGTAGAGTTAATGGATTTTAGCGGTGCATATCAACAAGGCAAGGTGCAAATGCAATGGAATATTGCCTCACAAACAAACAATCGCCATTATACCATTCGTAAATCTGAAAATGCGAATGACTTTTTAACCTTGGCAACTATTCAAAATATTGATGATGCTGAAAAGGTATATCATTATACAGATTATAATCCTTTTGCCGGTTATAATTATTACAAACTATTTCAAACTGATTTAGATGGCACTACAAAAGAGCTCAAAACTATTGCTGTTTATGCCGGATTAAATACTGAATATCTACAGATTTATAAGAACGCAGAAGGTAATCTTAGTATAAAACTTAATCATCCTATCAGTAAATCAGCAGAACTCAAATTGCTTACTGTAGAGGGAAGAGTAATTCATCAACAACAAATTAGCATAGCTGAAAAGGTTGCTGTTCTAAGTAAAAACAGCATATCATCAGGCATCTACATCATTCAGGTGGTTTTTGATAATAACGAAACAGTTAGCAAGAAAATAATTTATTAAAAAATAGAATAATGAAGTTGAAGCTTTTTTTAGGAGTATGTTTTTTTATGGTGCAAGCCAGTTTTGCACAAGTGTCAAACACACTCAATTTAATGCCGGTACCCAAAGATTTAATGGCTAAGGAGGGGAAATTGTATATAGACAGTACTTTCAGACTATCTATAACCGGAAACCCCGATACAAGAATTTACCCTGCTGCAACAAGGTTTCTGCGCAGACTGGACGAACAATCTATTTTATGGTTTAAACAAGACCAAATATCTTCGGCGGATAAAGATCCAAAAGCTGTATTGCAAATACAGATAGACAGACCTGCCCTTATCAAACTCAAAGAAGACGAATCTTATTCTTTAGAAATTACCGATAAGCAGATTAAGATAAATGCAGCTAACGATATAGGGGCAATGTATGCTTTAGAAACGCTACTGCAATTGTTAGAGGCAGACGAAAAAGGTTTTTATTTCCCCAAATTAGTTGTTAAAGATTCTCCAAGATTTCCTTGGCGAGGGTTAATGATAGATGTTGTTAGGCATTGGATTCCGTATGAAGTAATCATTAGGAATATAGATGCAATGCTGGCTGTAAAAATGAATGTTTTACACCTGCACTTAACAGACGATCAGGGATTTAGGGTAGAAAGTAAAGTATATCCTAAACTACATGAAAAAGGTTCTAACGGAAAATACCTTACGCAGGCACAGTTAAAAGATATTGTGAAATATGCTGCCGATAGAGGAATTAGAGTAGTTCCTGAATTTGATATGCCAGGACATGCTTCCAGTTGGTTTCCAGGATATCCGGAATATGCCAGTGCGCCCGGCCCATATAAAATAGAGACAAAGTACAGCCATTTTGAGCCTGCACCAACAATGGATCCTACGAATGAAGCATTATATCCATTTATTGATGCATTCATTGCAGAAATGACGGCTATTTTTCCAGATGAGTATATCCATATCGGTGGAGACGAAAACCGCGGTCTCCAATGGGATGCCAGTGCGAAAATCCAGGAGTTTAAGAAAAAACATAACCTAAACTCAAACATGGAATTGCAAACTTATTTTAATGGCAGGCTACAAAAAATATTATCGAAGTATGGAAAGAAGATGATGGGATGGGATGAGATTCTTGAACCGGGAATTTCAAAAGACATTATGATTCATTCCTGGAGAGGTAAATATTCTTTAACAGAGGCAGCAAAGCAAGGCTACCCCGTAATTATATCGTCAGGTTTTTATGTTGATTTATTGTTTAGCGTAAAAGATTATTACCTGAATGAGCCATTAGCAGAAAGTCATGATTTAACACCAGATCAATTAAAAAATATTTATGGTGGCGAATCTGCTATGTGGGGAGAAATTGTTTCTGCGGAAACCATGGATTCCAGAGCATGGCCAGTTACAGCCGCTATAGCAGAGCGTTTATGGTCGCCAAGAGAAGTACGTGATGTAAAGGATATGTATAGAAGGTTGGCAGTAATGGATACCAGATTAGAATATCACGGTTTAACCCATAACAGAAACTATGAGGTAATGCTGAAAAGGCTAGCCAATGGTGCCGATATCTCTGCGCTAAAAACATTTGTAGATGTTATAGAGCCCATGAAAGAATTGTCTCGAAGAAAACAGGGCATTACCTATTATACCTATACGCCATTAACCATGGTTGTAGATGCGGCAAGACCGGATAGCAAGGTGGCAAGAGAGTTTTCCTGGCTGGTTGATGATTTTCTGAAAAACCCGACTAAAGAGGTAGCAGAAAAAATAAAATCTTCTTACCAGTTATGGATAGAAAATCATCCAAAATTAAAAGAGACCATGAAAGTTGCTCCGGCAATACGTGAAATTGAACCTGTGTCAGAAAATTTAGCAAAAATATCAGGTATTGGGCAAGAGTTAGTGGATTATCTAATGGCAAAATCTTCGGGTAAACTAAAATCTAATAAGCTAATGACTTATAGTGACTATGAAGACAAGCAAGACATTATCAGATTTATGGTAAAACCTGTTGGTAACGTTGAGTTTATCGTCATTATTAATGCTACTCGTAAACTATTAAAAGCTGCTATAGACTAAGTTTATGAAGATTAATTTTAAATATTATTTACTTACTCTTTTTCTGCTGTTGGGTTTTGCTTATAAAGGCTTAACACAGGAAAATGTAAACACATCTTTATGGATTAGCCAGGTTAAATGGATGGACCCCAGCACCAGCACTTATTTAGGTAGTCCTAGTATTGTAAAACTAGAAAACGGGCATATTCTGGCATCGTACGATTACTTTGGAAAGTACGTGAATTCAGACGAAACCTTTATCCATATATCTAAAGATGGCGGAAAAACCTGGGCTGGTCTTTCGGAGCTTAAAGGTATGTTTTGGGGTAACCTATTTCAGCATAAAGGGGCGGTATATATTTTAGGTGTATCAGCAGGCGTAGGTACAAGAAATATTGTAATCATGAAGTCGGATGATAATGGTAAAACATGGTCAAAACCTACCAATTCAAAAAACGGACTATTGTTTACAGATGGCGTAAATGGCGGAACTGCAAAATATCATTGTGCCCCTATGCCTATAGTATATCACGAAGGCAGAATTTACCGGGCATTTGAGAATTTAACACAGTTTTTACCCGGTATGCGTGGCTACAAGGCATTTTCAATATCTGCCAATGAAAATGCCGATTTATTGAATGCTTCCAGCTGGCTAAAAAGCACAGAAGTAGCCTATGATACTTCCAAAGACCCAGAGGGATCTAGAAATACCACGGGATGGATAGAAGGGAATATGGTGGTTGGCGCAGACGGTAAGCTTTGGAATATTTTAAGAGTTAATTCTACACCTTTTATAGACAGGGCAGCTATGGTTCAGATTAAAGATGGGGGTGCAATAGCTGATTTTTCGCCTGAAAACTTCATCTCCTTGCCAGGAGGAATGAGCAAATTTTTAATTAGAAAAGATCCGGAACTTGATGTTTACTGGATGCTATCTAATAATAATACCAACCCAAATTTCCCAGCTCAGCGAAATGTACTATCTCTTTATGCGTCAAAAGATTTACGTACATGGTACCATGCTAAAACTTTGATGCAAGATGATCAGGGGTTAGCAGAAGCTCAATCAATTAAAACAGTAGGGTTTCAGTATCCAGATTGGGTGTTTGATAAGAACGATATAATTTATTTATCCAGAACATCTTATCAGGGAGCGAGAAATTATCATGATTCTAACAGAATAACCTTTGGCAGATTAGAGAACTTTAGAACTTTTTTACCAGAAAATTTAAAATAAATACACAATATGAAACGATCAAGCATTTTTTTATTAACGGGAGCAATTTTATTAGGTGCAGCATGTACAACAAAAAAATTAGCAACAACGGCTACTGTTGCAGTTGAAAGTAACGAAGTTTTACCAGCTAAAGAAACCGGCGCTTTGGGCAATATTTTAGTGGATGTTGATGATACAAAATATGAATATAAAACAGTTAAAGCAGCAGATGGTAAGATATGGTTACAACAAAATTTAGGGGCTTTAAGACCAGCGGCAAATATAAATGATAAAAATTCTTACGGTTATTATTTCCAATGGGGAAGAGGAATTGATGGTCATGAAAAACTTGATGGTGCGGTAGAAATTGCTACCGCTAAACCTAATAACCCTAAAGGGCTTTCTAAAACAGAGAAAAATCCGTTTTACGCATCAGAAAAAAACACAGGGTTTTGGTGGAAAGGTGGCGACCAATATGATACGTGGGAAGCAAGTGAAATGGCTAGAATTAATGAGATTAATGGTTGCGACCCATGTAAACAGTTATTAGGGAAGAACTGGAGAGTGCCAACAATCCAGGAATGGAAAGATGTATTAGCAGCAGAGAAAGTATCCAGCTTTTTAACTGCATACGCATCTAATTTAAAGCTTTTACCTGCAGGTATGAGAAATGCCAATAACGGAAAAGTAGGTAACCAAACAGCCATGATGAGATATTGGTCTAATTCTGCTGCTTCTACCGGAAACGCATATTTAGTGAATTTAAGCAATAAAGGTTTAGAATATCCGGCTTTTAGTAGAGGTGGAGGTTTATCTGTAAGATGTATTAGAGCAAAATAATTATTAAAAAATGAAAAAGATTTTAGTTTTTTTATTCGTCATATTATCTGGGCAGGTATTTGCCCAGATAAATTTGCCTTCTTTTTTCTCAGATAATATGATTCTGCAGAGAAATACAGAGGTGAATTTTTGGGGATGGGGTAACAGAGGCGGAAATGTAATCATTACACCATCCTGGTCTAACCAATCTGTTACTGTTAAGGCATCAGGCCATGGACGTTTCGATGCAAAGTTGAAAACACCAGAAGCCGGAGGACCTCATACCATTAAAATAATTTCAGGGAAACACCAGAAAATAATCAATAATATTCTAATAGGCGAGGTTTGGCTATGCTCGGGGCAGTCTAACATGCAATGGAACTCAGAAAACAGATTGCAGGAGATGATAGAGGAGCTGCCAAATGCAAAGAATCCAAATATTAGATTGTTAAATGTAAGTAACGTAGCATCGCTACACCCTCAGGAAAATCTTTTTGATTCCTGGACAGAATGTACACCCGAAACAGCAAAAGGATTTAGTGCAATTGCATATTTCTTTGCTAAAAAACTAAGTGCAGAGTTAAAAGTGCCTGTTGGGGTAATCAACTCTAGTTGGGGAGGCACTGCTGCAGAATTTTGGACTTCTGCGGATGTTATTTTAAATGATCCGGAGTTGTTAGAGAATTCTAAAAAACAAAGACCTGCACCTAGCAAACCACATGAGCCAGGTTCTTTATGGAATTCTATGATAAAGCCATTGGTTGGTTATAACATTTCTGGTGTTTTATGGTATCAGGGCGAATCTAATATTGTAACCCATTTTGCTTATGATAAGTTGTTTTCTACCATGATACGTTCCTGGAGAAATGCATGGGGTTATGAGTTTCCATTCTATTACGTTCAAATTGCTCCTTACGATTATAAGTCTAAACCAGAATTACAAAGAGGCGCTTTGCTAAGAGAACAGCAAACCAAATCGTTAAATATGCCTAAAACAGCAATGGTGGTTGTTACAGATTTAGTGCCTGATGTTACCAATATCCATCCTACAAAAAAAATAGAAGTTGCCAACAGGCTTTGCAATCTGGCTCTGGTAGAAACTTATGGTAAAAAATTGGAGGACTACAAATCGCCATTATACAAATCGCATAAAATAGAGGGTGAGAAAATTATCATAGAGTTTGAGCATCTAAAAGGAAACTTAAAAGTGGACGGACAATTTATTAAAGATCTATTAATAGCCGATGAATCCAAAATCTTTAAGCCTGCAGATTATAAAATATCAGGTAATAAACTAATAGTTTTTAATAAGTCGATAAAAAAGCCGGTAGCCGTAAGGTTTGGTTTTACAGATATTTCTACCCCGAACTTATTTAATAGCAAAGGACTTCCGGTATCTCCGTTTAGAACAGATGACTGGTAATATGATAATTAACTAAATTTTTAAACTAAAATCAATCAATTATGAAACAATTTTTTACTTTATGTACACTAGCAATAATGTGTTTTGTTGGAGCTGTAAATGCCCAAAATCTATTTAATCAAGATTTTACAAGTAGTGCTAGCGTCGATTCCTATTTTAGTAATAATAATTCTCCAACAACTCATCAATTAAACAGTATTTCAAAATTTGGGAGCACTCAACCAAGCATTAGTAATACCTCATTAAAATGGACAAAAACAAATGGTCAAACTAGTGGCTCTTCAGCGGTACTTATAAGGAATACACCAATTTCTACAGGCGATATTAGTTTTTTGAAATTTCAGTTTAAACTTAAATTATCTTATTTAAGTGCTAGCGATGGTACTTCAGGATTTTTGGTGTATTTAGGTAGTGGTTCAAATACCAACTGGACAAGTTTTTCATCTACAGCAGCACCTGTTGATAGCGAATTATTTACAAAATTTGATTTTCCAGTGGAAACGAAAGAAGATCCTGATAATACAGTAAGATACAGAATCGGAAGTTCTAGTGTTTTTAGCAGTGCTAATGATTGGGAAGAAGTGACTATTTTTTGCAATAAATCTGCTTCGCAGGTTAGCTATATCGGTATGAATGGTAATTCAACATCTTTAGCAGCAAATGCTATTGATGTTTGGTTTGGAACGACTAGAGTAAGAACTGCAGTTGCAGCAACTACGAGTTCGGTAAATCCTAGTATGTTTAAAATGGTATTCCCTTCTCAAATGCATGCGATGAATATAGAGCTAGATTACATTAAAGCTTGGGATCAAACAGTTCTTCCGGTTACTTTAACTGGTTTTTCTGGCAAAGCTGTTGAAAGTGGCGTTAAATTAAATTGGGAAACTGCCTCAGAAAAAAACAATAGCCATTTTGAAGTTTTAAGGGCAAACAATGCAATTGACTTTCAAACAATTGCTACAATTTCCAGTAAAGGAAATTCAAATACTCCTTCAGCTTATCAATATATAGATTACAGTCCCTTAGTTGGTACAAATTACTATAAACTTAAACAAGTAGATTTTGATGGACAGTCAGAAGAATTTGAAAAAGTTGTAATGGCAAATTTTGGATTATCGAAATCTAATTTGCAAGCCTATTATACTAATAGTGCTTTAAAAGTAATTTATCAGAAGCAAAGCAATGCTGTTAAAGCAAATGTTAAGCTGGTAGACATATCCGGCAGAATAATTCTTAGTGATTCATTTAAGCTAAATGAAGGGATAAATCACCTGTCATTTAATAAAAACCTAAGTTCCGGGGTCTATTTGCTAAATGTAGAAGAAAACGGAAAGCTAAACTCTATTAAAATTATTATTTAATTTAAGGAGGCTGTCCAAAATTACTGTTTTTTGTCAAGTTGATAACTTTATCAGGTTCAGGATAATTTTATCAGGCCAAACGCAGTCGAAACCCGTTCAATGCTGTTCAGGACATATTTCGACTAGCCTGTACTAAACTTATCAAAGTACTCAATATGACAATTCGTCTTTTTAAGACAGCCTCTTCTTGTATTTAATGCTATGAGAATGCCTATACCTAAAATCTTACTTATTGTTTTTTTATACAGTTTTTCTACCATTCATTTGGCCTGTTCAAAGTCTATAGTAAAAGAAGAACAAGACAAACCAAAAAAAGAAAACAAAGAAGAAAACAAGCTATGGATTAGCGAAGTAAAATATCAGGATCCATTTACTCAGATATATTTGGGAAGCCCGTCTATACTTCGGTTAAGTAATGGAAATATATTGGTGACTAACGATTATTTCGGTCCAAAAGGATATAGAGATGCGCAGAAAAGATCTAATCGCACCAGCGTACACCTATCCATTGATAATGGCGGCACCTGGAGACAAATTGCAGATATAGACGGGATGTATTGGGGCTCTCTGTTTGAACATAAAGGAGCTATATACTTAATAGGTAATGGCTCTGCTATGGGGAATATTAGTATTCTTAAATCTACCACAGGTGGTTTTACTTGGTCAAAAGCGGAAGACGCTAAAACAGGCTTGTTATTTAAAGATGGAGAAAATGGAACAGCTCCACGCTATCATGGAGCACCTACTCCGGTAGTAAAACATAAAGGGAGAATCTATAGAGCTTTTGAAAATGTAGAAGACTTAAGCTTAAGAGGAATGCGAGGTTATAAGGCATTGGTAATCTCTATTTCAGAAAATGAAGATTTATTAGATGCTTCAAAATGGATTAAAAGTAACGAATTGTCTTTTTCTGGAACTTGGGATAAGCCGGGATCTTACCAAACTACCGGCTGGCTGGAAGGGAATATTGTAGTAGGAGATAATGGCGAGTTATGGAATATCCTAAGGGTAAACTCTACACCTTTTTTTGATAGAGGCGCAATGATTAAAATTGAGGAAAACGGAAAGAAGCTTTCTTTCAACCCCGATGAGGATTTTATTAATTTACCTGGAGGACAAAGCAAATTTGTGATACGAAAAGATCAACAAACAGGAGTTTATTGGGCTATGGTTAATAATAATACCGATCCCGCAGAATCATCTCAAAGGAATATCTTATCTCTTTATGCTTCAAAAAACTTAAAAAACTGGTATCATGCTAAGACATTAATGCAGGACAATCAGAAATTAGATTGGAAAGAATCAATCCGATTAACAGGTTTTCAGTATCCGGATTGGATTTTTGATGGAAAGGATATCATTTACTTGTCCCGAACGGCTTACGGAATAGGTGTCCCCGGATATCATGACTCTAATAGAATTACATTTGGAAGAATCACAGGTTTTGATAAATATCTACCGATAGAATTGCAAAGTGACTAATCGGAATGAAGATAATATAACAATAATCAAGACATTAAATATTATTAAAAAAACAAGGAAGCAGGCTGTTTGCAAAGGCCTGTTTTTTGTTTGTTTTAGCCCTTCGTCAGACTCGGAACAAACTTAGTCGAATTTTGTGAGGTTGAATCTTTCATTAGGCTCGCCTATCTTAAAAGAAAAAACCAAATTTTTTTTTGTCTGCTATTTAGCTTATCTTTCTAAATGAGGATAGATGCCGGTCGAGACAGATACGAGATAAACTCGGGACAATCCTCACTATTCTTCCAGAGTTCTTCGATAAAAAAACGGGTATTTCTTCGACAGTTGTTCGACAAAACCACCCCTTTGTTCGACTGCGCTTCGACAAACCTTCGGCAACTGCCAACCCCATCCCGAAGCCAACCCGAAGAAAACGAGAAAAATCCTCCTGTCAGCGTCGGATTTATCTGAACTTTATCTCCTCTGTACCTTACTTCTATTTCATTCCAACGGATGACTTAAATGTTTTTAGAAACCGATGACTCCGTCCGTAATATTGCACTAGATTTGGTTTAATGTTATTATAACTGGATACGAGCCTTGTTTTACCAACGAGTTAAGAGGTTGTTTTGTTAACTCAAACCAGCGTAGATATGTATATGCTTGTTTATAACACCAGACGTAGAGGCTATCTCATAAATCGAAATTGGCATGTCAAAAGTAATCGAACCCCCGTCCAGCACTGAACTTTCCCCATCATGTTTCTAGTATATCTTAAGTAGCATTCAAGTACAGATAGCGTATCCGTGAAGCGGATACCTACAAAAACGGCGTTAAACATCCGTGATTAATAAAAAAAGGATTATTGGGTTGATTTCTCTGCTCCTCCGTATCTTTAATAAAATAATCTGCTTGTTTTTCAATGGATTGCGTGTATCGGTAAAAAAACAGGCATTTAATATTTGTATAGAATAAAAAAGGGCTTACCTT
>PJUF01000567.1_pt1 | contig 25398 bp, 17 predicted proteins | sample 1512191 | NCBI WGS metagenome assembly PJUF01 (sample SAMN08177673, study PRJNA422409) | Feces metagenome, whole genome shotgun sequencing project. | isolation source: Chicken feces (3) enriched on wood chips | host: Gallus gallus | place: USA: Madison | collected 2015-01-15 | reverse complement strand
GGCTGGCTGAACAGCACCGCCGCCAGCGCCACGCGCATGCGCCAGCCGCCTGACAGTTCGCGCGTCGGCGCGTTTTGCCGTTCATGCTCGAAGCCGAGGCCCTTAAGGATCGAGGAGGCCCGCGCTTCGGCGGTATGGGCGTCGATGTCGGCTAGGCGCATGTGGATTTCGCCGATGCGGTGCGGATCGGTCGCCGTCTCGGCCTCGGCCAAGAGCGCCGTGCGCTCCTTGTCGGCCGCCAGCACCACCTCGAGCACTGTCTCCTCGCCCGCCGGGGCTTCCTGCGCCACGGCCCCGATACGGGCCTTTCGGTTGACCTCGATCGAGCCGCTGTCGGCGGCGATATGGCCCTGGATCAGGTGGAACAGCGTGGTCTTGCCGGTGCCGTTCTTGCCCACGAAGCCGGCCTTTACACCGTCGGGCAGCACAAGGCCTGCCTCTTCCAGCAACACGCGGCCCTGGATGCGATAGGTCAGGTTGTTGATGTTCAGCATAGCTTCAATTCGTCCGCAGGGCGTCAGTCCCCGCACGCGCATGGGGCAGGGGACGCGTCAATAACTCTTCGGCCCGGAAGTAGGCGTTTGGCGCCCGTCTGGCAACCGCGCGTCACGCTGTCGCCGGATTTGCCGCGCATCCCTTTGGCGGGGCGGACGTTTCGACGGAATAGAAGAGAAGAGGACTTTCCATGACTTCCACCCGTATCGCACTCGCCGCATTGCTTGCCATGGGTCTGGCCGCACCAGCCGTGGCACAGGAAAAGACCAAGCCCGCCGCTCCAGCCGCCACCGAGGGCGAGGCTCAGCCCGCCGCGCTCAAGGATCTGGACGCCGAGCGCATCAATCCCAACCAGATCACCATCGACTTCGAATATACCGGCGGCGCCTGCGAGGAGGTCGGCCCGGCCGAAGTCGGCGACGTGGTCGACGGAACCCTGTCCGTGACCTTCCCGACGATCTCCACCGCCGAAGTCTGCACCATGCAGGCCGTCGAGATCGAGGTAGAACAGACCATCCAGGCCGAACACATCGTCTCGCTGATCGACGTCACGCTTACCGCACCCGATGGCACGGTGATCGCGACCGGGCAGACGGACGTCGATCACGACTAAGATGAGCGGGAGGTGACGGCTTTTCCCATCCTTAGGAAAAGCCGTCACGATATGTGTGCGACATGGTGGGCGTGCGGACCGGACCTGTCTTGCCTCCGTCAAACTCTCCCGCTAAAAGGCCCCACCTTTCCCACGCAAATGCAGGATAATGACCGCCATGGCGATCGAACGCACCTTCTCCATCATCAAGCCCGATGCCGTCCGCCGCAATCTCATCGGCCAGATCATCGCCAAGTTCGAAGAGAACGGCCTGCGTCCTATCGCTCTCAAGAAGATCCACATGACCCGCGCGCAGGCCGAAGGCTTTTACGCGGTCCACAAGGAACGCCCCTTCTTTGGTGAACTGGTCGAGCAGATGATCGCTTCGCCGGTCGTGGTGCAGGTCCTCGAAGGCGAAGGCGCCATTCTCAAGAACCGCGAAATCATGGGCGCCACCAACCCGGAAAACGCCGCAGAAGGCACGATTCGCAAGCTTTTCGCGCTGTCTGTCGGCGAAAATTCGGTCCACGGATCGGATGCTCCGGAGACCGCTGCGCAGGAAATCAAGTTCTTCTTCACCGATGATGAACTGGTTGGCTGATCGCTTCCGCGATTAGCCTTTCGAAAGGGCCGCCCATTCGGGGCGGCCTTTTTGCTTGTTCGTGCTAGAGTGCCGAACGCTGAACGGTCCGCCGCCAATGAGGGCCAGGACCCCTTTGATGAACACCATTTCTATGTCGGAGCACCCCTGATGAACGGGGACACGGCACTCATGGTGTATCTCGCTCCGAAAGAATGACATTGTCCCTGCCTGAAACCATTTCCGCCCCCATCGCCCGCGCTCTTGCCGCCAAGGGCTATGAAACCCTGACCCCGGTCCAGTCCGCGGTGATCGAACCCGAGGCCGATGGCCGCGACCTGCTCGTCTCCGCCCAGACCGGATCGGGCAAGACCGTTGCCTTCGGCATGGCCATCGCGCCCACGCTCCTGGGCGACGACCAGATCCTGCCCGCACCCGGCGCACCGCTGGCGCTCGTCATCGCGCCGACGCGCGAGCTGGCCATGCAGGTCCGCCGCGAACTCGAATGGCTCTATGCAGAGATGCACGCCCAGACGGCAGCCGGCGTCGGCGGCATGGATCAGCGCACCGAACGCCGGGCGCTCGAGCGCGGCGCCCACATCGTCGTCGGCACGCCCGGCCGCCTACGTGACCACATCACCCGCGGCGCCCTCGACATGTCGGCGCTGCGCGCCGTCGTGCTGGACGAAGCCGACGAAATGCTCGATCTCGGTTTCCGCGAGGATCTCGAATTCATCCTCGCCGCCGCCCCCGAGGATCGCCGCACGCTTCTGTTTTCCGCCACGGTGCCCAAGCCGATCGCCGAGCTCGCGAAAACCTTCCAGCGTAACGCGCTGCGCATCACCGCCACCAGCACCGGCGAACAGCATGCCGATATCGACTACAAGCTGATGGCCGTGCCCGCAGCGGAGCGCGAAAACGCGGTCATCAACACGCTGCTCTGGTACGAAAGCACCAATACCATCGTCTTTGCTTCGACACGCGAGGCGGTGAAGCACCTGTCCGCTCGCCTGCTCAACCGTGGCTTTGCGGTGGTGACCCTCTCCGGTGAGCTGACCCAGGCCGAACGCACCAATGCGCTGCAATCCATGCGCGATGGCCGGGCGCGCATCTGCGTTGCCACCGACGTCGCCGCGCGCGGCATAGACCTGCCCAATCTCGATCTCGTCATCCATGCCGACCTGCCCATGAATGCCGAAACCCTGCTGCACCGTTCGGGTCGAACCGGCCGGGCAGGGCGCAAGGGCACGTGCGTCATCATCGCCCCTACCCATCGCAAGCGCGTCGCCCTGTCGATCCTCCGGACCGCCAAGATCGATGCCGAAAACATCGCGCCGCCCAGCGCCGAGGCCATCGATGCGCGCTATCGCGAGTCGATCCAGACCAATGCGCTCCTCAGCGACGCCGTCACCGAGGACGAACAGCCGAGCGTCGCCGCCCTGGTCGAGAAATGGCCAGCCGAAGCGCTGGCAGCCGCCTATCTCCGCCTGCAACTCGCCGCCCGGCCCGTGCCCGAAGAGGTCTCGGCCACGCTGATCGATGACACCCATGCCCCTCGGACGCGCGAAGCCTTTGCCGGCGGCTCGTGGTTCAAGGTCAATCTCGGCCGCAAGCAGCGGGCCGAGCCGCGCTGGCTGCTGCCGATGATCTGCAAGGCCGGCGGCGTGACCAAGAGCGCCATCGGCTCCATCCGCATCTTCGACACCGAAACCATCTTCGAGGTCGCCGCCGACAAGGTCGACGGCTTCCTGCGCTCTTTGGGCAAGAACGGTACCGGCGAAAAGGGCGTCCACATCAATGCCGTCGATGGTCCCGGCGAACGTTCCGAGCGTCCGCAATCGAGGCGCCGCCCGCCCGGCCCGCCGGAAAAATACGATCCGATGAAGCCGCGCCCGGAAAAGGCCGACCGCAAGGAGCGCTACGCCAAGCCCAAGTCTGACGACTTCGAGGCCTTCATGGAAACGCCCCGTCCGGCGCGCGACCCCAAGCCGGCAAAGGCGCCCAAGCCTTTCGCGGCCAAGGACAAGGGCAAGCCGAAATGGGCCAAGCCTACGGATGGTGCCGAACGTCCGGTCAAGAAGGCCAAGCCGAAGGACCACAAGAAGGGTCGCGCAGCGGAGTGATCGCAAAGTTCATCCCCGTCCGCCGGGCGGGGATGGTCACGCGGGCACCCGCCGCAACTGGCCCAGCCGGTTGAGATTACCCAGCACCATGATTGCGGCGCCGAGCAGCGAGAGAACCGCAGCTATCATCAAGGCGAAACGGTAGTCGCCACCCGCCGCCAGAACGCCGAAGGCCCCGGCGCCCAGCAACTGGGCGCCGATCGCCACGATATCCATGAGGGACGTCGAGAGACCGACGCGTCCCTTGATGGCATCCTGCACATAGGAAATGTTGACGCTCATCAGCGCAGCCGTGCCCAATCCATTGAGAAACAGCAGCCAGAACAGGGCGCTGACGCTTTGCAGCTGGGTCGACAGACCCATGAAGATGGCCATGACCACGCCCGCGCCGGCAAGGAGAGTTTCCTTGGTCACCCGTGTTGTCAGCCAGGCCAGCAGCAGCATGAAGGGCGCCTCGGTCGCCGCTGTAATGCCGGCATAAAGCCCCACATCGGTAACCGTGCCGCCCAGGTCGGTGACGATGAACAGCGCCATGGTGAGGGTCATGAGGCGAATGGCGCCCGTCATCACCACGAGCCCCGCAAGGCCCGCCAATGTTCCTGGTCGCAACTGGAAGGCCGAGAAGATCGAACTGCCTTCGGCTCGCGCTGGCGGCGGCGGCATCTGCACCGCCGTGCCGGGATCGCTTATCAGCAGGGCAAATATGCCGGCAACGGCGGCATAGCCGAGAGAGGAAGCGAGGAAGACGTCGAAGATCGTGAATTCGGCAGCGACCCAGCCGGCAAGCGGCGGCACCACGATCCAGGCAAGGGTAAAAACGGTGCGCAGCGCCGTGACCATGAAATCGGCGCGCTCTGGCCGGTGCTTGAGATAATAGACCCGCAGATAGCCAAAACTCTGCCCGTAGCTTGCTCCCGCAAAGGGCATGATGAGCGCCATGGCGATGGCGAAGCTGAGCTGGGAAGGAAAGAGGTAGATGAGGCCATGGGCCAGGATGCCGGCCAGGGCGGTGATCAGCACGAGGAGACGTCGATCGCGAAGCTTGTCCGATAGGTAACCCAGACCAAGCGACACGAAGGTGCCGAAAATCGCGCCCGAGCTCATCACCGTCGCGAAGAATGCCGGCGACATGCCCAGCGTATCGACCCCGACCAGCGAGGCGTAGGGCATGGTGGCGGCATAGGTGAGGCCGGAAAAGAACATGCTCGTGCCGAGCAGTGCCGTCACCGGCAGCCGTGCCTGCGTCATGCTCCCTCCTCCCTCAAGGCCAGAGGACTGCTAACGCCGGGGGCTAAACCTGTCTAGTAAATCGTTTTCATAGGGGTCATCACGCCAATTCATCACTGGCCGTGGTGCTGGCCAAGCGGCGTGAAAGCGCTTCGATTTCTTCCGCATGCTTTTCGGTTGCCGGCCCGATGCCGTCCATCCAGCGGCCAAAGCGCTTGAGCAGGGGAACGAAGGTCGCCAGTTCTCCGGCATCCCAGCCGGACAGGAAATCGCCCATGATCAGGAATTTATAGGCGCGCACCGCATCGACGACGGCCCGCCCCGAGGGCGTCAGCTCGAGAATGCTGCGCCGCGCATCGGCCTGGCTGACGGCGCGGCGGGCATAGCCTTGTTCGACCATTTCGCTCACGAGGCGGCTGGCGCGGGAAGGATCGATGTTAAGGCGCTCGGCAACGGTCGACACCATCACCTCCCCACTATCGCTGCCTTCCGGGTCCATTGCCGTGCCTTCGATGGCCGCGAGCACGTCGAACTGTGAAAGGTCGAGACCGACCTTGAGTTCTTCCAGCGCACGATGCCCCAATTCGCGCTTCATTGCGCGCCGTCTCCAGGCCTGCATCAACCAGTCGATCTCCATCACCGCATCGGTCGTCTCGGGGGAGATACCGGCATTGCGCAGCAATTTGCCCAGTTCGGTCGTGTCGCTTTCAGGCATGGCAGGGTCCATCAAATTGCATGCTCAAGGCAATTGCATGCTATTGACATGTAATTGCTTAGAGCACATGTATGCGCTCACATGATCGATCGCAAGGGCCGACAGTGTCGCCGTCCCAGCTTTCAAGGAATGCCTCAATGTCCGAACCCACACAACCGGCTGAACAGCCGGAAACCGCCTCGACGCGTCTCGTTATCGGCGCCATCGCGGTCACCCTGCTGCTGGCCTCGCTGGGCCAGACCATCGTCGCAACTGCGCTTCCCTCCATCGTCGGCCAGCTCGGCGGCCTCGATCACCTGACCTGGGTGGTCATCGCCTATCTTCTGAGCTCCACCGTCGTGGCGCCAATCTACGGCAAGCTGGGCGACCTTTATGGTCGTAAGATTGTCCTGCAGGTCGCCATCGTCATCTTCCTGGTTGGCGCGGTCCTGTCGGCCATGGCCACCAGCATGACCTTCCTCATTATCGCGCGGACCATCCAGGGGCTCGGCGGCGGCGGCCTCATGGTCGTAGCGATGACCGTGGTTGCCGACATCATCCCGCCCCGCCAGCGCGGCAAGGTGCAGGGCCTGTTCGGCGCCGTCTTCGGCGTCGCCACGGTCGTCGGACCATTGCTGGGCGGCTTTATCGTCGAGCATTTCTCCTGGCAGTGGATTTTCCTCATCAACGTGCCTCTCGGCGTGCTCGCCCTTGGCGTCATCGCGGTCGCGCTCGAGCCCCGCGGCGAGAGGGTCAAGCATTCCATCGACTATGCGGGCTTCGTGCTGCTGTCTGGTGGACTGACGGCCTTCGTGCTGGCGACGTCGCTTGGCGGTAACACTTTTGCCTGGTTCTCGATCGAGATCATCGGCCTCATCGTCGGTGCCATCGCCATGCTCGGGGCCTTCGTCTGGGTCGAAGCGCGCGCCGCCGAACCGGTCCTGCCGCTCAGCCTCTTCCGCAACAACACTTTCGCAGTGACCAGCGCCGTCGGCTTCCTCGTCGGCATGGCCATGTTCGGCTCGATCACCTTCCTGCCCATGTATCTGCAACTGGCCAAGGGCGTGTCCCCGACCGACTCCGCACTGCAACTGGTGCCCATGATGGTGGGCCTGATCGGCGCCTCCATGACCTCGGGCTTCCTCATGACCCGCACGGGCCGCTACAAGATCCTGCCGCAGGTCTCGACCTTCGTGCTGATCGGCGGCCTGCTGCTGCTGGCCACCATGCAGCTCGACACACCCTCCTGGCAGATCGCCATCTACATGTTCCTCGTCGGTGCCGGCATCGGCCCGGTCAACAGCGTCAGCGTCACCGCCACCCAGAATGCGGTGCCGCGCGCGGTGGTGGGCGCGGCGACGGCCGGAACCACCCTGTTCCGCCAGATCGGCGGCTCGATCGGCGTGTCCGTTTTCGGCGCGATCTTCTCGAGCGGCCTGGCTGCGCGACTGGGCGATGTCATGCCGGAGGGCGGTGGTACGGCCAGCTTCAGTCCCCAGGCCGTTGCGGCCCTGCCGGAGCCAGTGCGCAATATGGTGCTCGAAGCCTTTGCCGGCGCCCTGCATCCGGTGTTCTTCACCGCAGCTGGCGCGGCGATCCTGGCCTTTGGGCTGACCTTCCTGCTCGAGGAACGGCCGCTGGTCAATTCCCTGCGCAAGGAGCCGGAGGTGGAGATCGATGCGGAGGAAGCGGGTGCTGCATCCCTGGTCGGGGCCCCGGCGACGGCGACGCGCTGACCATTGTGGCGGGAGGCGGCATCAGGGCGGCCACGATTGGCGCCCCGGCTGCCTCCTGCCGCCGCAAACGTTGCGCGCTGGCAACAGTTTGCCGCATGCGATCGGGCTGCCCAACCTATGGCGAAAATGTGAGTGGCCAAATCAGATGCTTTGCGTAGGTTGATGGAACCATCTGCCGAAGTTGCGTCACCGGCCTCGCATATTGGAGAATAGCAACGTGCCCTTGCGTTGGCAGGAAGTGGCTTTGCCACTGATAACGATCACCCTTCTCATCGCCCTCAAATACTTTCCTGCCACTACTCATCTGCCGCTGTCCCGCGCTGCGGGCGTCGTGGCTTTCGGCTACGCGGCCTTCCTGGCCCTGCGGCTGGTGCAGCCCGAGGATGCCATCGTGGTAGAAGGCGGCTGGGCCGAACTGCGCCCGTCCATGGTCGAGTATTTCGCCTGCTACGGCGCTGCCGCGCTGGCCGCAGTCCTGCTCTTTGCAGTCATTTTCATGGGGCACGCCGCCGATACGACGCAGCTGATTGCCACCTATCTTGCCGTGCTGCTTCTGGCCGGTGGTTCGCTCGGCATCGGCATGGCCGGGCTCTTTACCCAGACCAGCTGGGATCATCGTCAGGTCAGGCACCGGTCGGCGCTGGGCCGCGAAACGGCGCTCGACTGGTCCGATGTCCGCTCCGTGCGCCCGAACTGGCGCGGCGTCACCATTACCGGCACCAGCGGGCGGATCACCTTCTCTCAGTTTCACGGCGGGGCCGCGCAGCTGGTCAAGCATGCCGCCACAAGAGCGCGGCGCAATTCCGAGAGCGCCAGCAAAGCTTTCGCGGCCTGACGGCCATGGGCGCCTTGCCGGGCGCTCATAACCAGGCTTCATCCCAGCCATCACCACAATCCGTTTGCGACCGTGGGGTGGCTGGCTTAGCTTTCCGGCATGACCATTCAGGCTCCCGCCCGCACCATCCGCTCCGTCTGCCCGCATGACTGCCCGTCGGTCTGCGCGCTCGATGTCGACATTCTCGCCGATGGCAGTGTCGGCCGGGTGCGCGGCGCCAAGGACGATCCCTATACCGCCGGCGTGATCTGCGAAAAGGTCGCGCGCTATGCCGAGCGCATCCACCATACCGAGCGGCTCCTGTACCCGATGCGTCGTGTCGGCCCCAAGGGAGCGGGGCAGTGGCAGCGCATCTCCTGGGACGAGGCGCTCGACGAGATCGCGGCGCGTTTCCTGGCCGTCGAGGCCGAACATGGCGCCGAATCGGTCTGGCCGTATTTTTATGCCGGCACGATGGGCCATGTGCAGCGCGACGGCATCGAGCGGCTGCGCGCGGTGCGCGGCTATTCGCATCAATACGACACGATCTGCGTCGGGCTGTCCTGGCCGGGCTATATCGCGGGAACGGGCTATCTCGGCGGGGTCAATCCCGAGCAGATGGCCGAGGCCGATTGCGTCGTCATCTGGGGCACCAATGCGGTTCATACCCAGGTCAATGTGATGACCCATGCGATGAAGGCCCGCAAGCAGCGCGGGGCCAAGGTCGTGGTCATCGACATCTACCGCAATGCCACGATGGAACAGGCCGATCTCGGCCTTGTGCTGCGCCCGGGAACCGACGGCGCGCTGGCCGTAGCCGTCATGCACGTGCTGCTGCGCGATGGCCTGGCCGATCGGCAATACATGGCCAAATTCACCGACTTCGGGCCTGAATTTGAATCACATCTTCAAACCCGCACGCCGCAATGGGCCGCTGACATTACCGGCCTCACGGTCGCGGAAATCGAGGAATTCGCCCATCTCGTTGGCAAGACGCCGCGGACCTTCTTCCGGCTCGGCTATGGTTTTTCGCGCCAGCGCAACGGGGCGACATCGGTGCATGCGGCGCTCTGCATTCCGGCGATGACCGGGGCCTGGCAGCATCGCGGCGGCGGCGCCTTCCACTCCAATTCCGGCACCTGGGCATTGGACAAGTCCCGCCTCGAGGGCGCGCATCTGCAGCAGGGCATGCCGCGCCTGCTCGACATGTCCGAGATCGGCCCGATCCTGACTGGCGACGCCAAGGCACTGCAGGGCGGCGCGCCGGTGCATGCCATGATCGTGCAGAACACCAATCCCGCCGTGGTCGCGCCGCATCAGGCGCTGGTGCGCCAGGGGCTATCGCGCGAGGACCTGTTCCTCGTCGTGCACGAGCAGTTCATGACCGAGACGGCCGAACTCGCCGACATCGTGCTGCCGGCGACGATGTTCCTCGAGCACAACGACTATTATACCCGCGGCGGCCATACCCGCGTGCTCTATGGGCCCGCGGTCATGCCGGTCCCCGGCGAGGCGCGGTCGAACCACGAGGTCATCAACGCCATCGCACTGCGGCTCGGGAGCGAGGATCCGGTCTTCCACACCACCGACCGCGATGTGGTGGCCGATACCTTTGCCCGCTCCAATTATCCGCCGCTCGAAGAGGTCGAGAAATCCGGCTATGTCGATCGCGAACGGCCCGACGAGGCGGCGCGCTTCGCGACCGGCTTCGGCTGGCCCGATGGCCGCTTTCGCTTCGCACCCGACTGGCAAGCCGTCGCCGAGCGCAAGGGCTATCGCTGGGCCTGCGATCCGGCCGACATGCCGCGCTTTGCCGACCACTGGGCCATCAACGAGGCCACGGATGCGGCGCATCCGTTCAAACTGGCGACGAGCCCTGCGCGCGGTTTCCTCAATTCATCCTTCAACCAGACGCCCGGAAGTCTCCGGCGTGAGGGCGAGCCGAGCGTGTTCATCCACCCCGCCGATGCGGTGCGGTTGGACATCGTGCATGGCGATGCGGTGGTGGTGGGCAATGCACGCGGCCAGGTTGAGCTGACGGCCTTCCTCCATACCGGTCTGCAAACCGGCGTTCTGATCGCCGAAGGCCTGCATCGCAACCGGGCGCATCGGGGTGGGCAGGGCATCAACATGCTGACCAGCGCCGCGCCGTCGCCCCCCTTTGGCGGGGCGGCCTTTCACGATGCGGCGGTGTGGGTGCGGAAGGCTCAGGCGTAGGCAGCCCAGAAGAAGTAGCCCGTCATGCCGATGCCGTAGAGGATGACGCCGTTGCGGATCCAGGCAGCAGGGATGAAGCGGGCCAGCCGCGCTGCGGCATAGCCGCCGATGGTGACACCCACAAGCGCGATCGAGCCATGATACCAGTCGATCGAGCCGTTGAAGGCGAAGCGGACCACTGCCACCAGCGCCACGACCGACGAGATGTAAAGCTTGAGCCCGTTCATGGCGTGGATGTCGCTCATGCCGGCAAGGGCGAGGAAGGCGAGGAGCAGGATGCCGAGCCCGGCATTGAAGAACCCGCCATAAAGACAGACCGCTGCCAGGAGGGCCAGGATCAGCACGGCGCCCAGCGCCTTCATGCCCCCGCTGGCGCCGCCGCGCGCGCGCAGCATGGCGTTGATCTGGTTGCCGAAGACGAACAGCGTCACGGCAAAGGCCATGAGCCAGGGCACCACGCGGGAAAACTGCTCGTCGGAAACCACGAGCAGCAGTTCGGCACCGAGATAGCCGAAGATGACGGAAATGATGCCGTAAAGAACCAGCTTGTCCTTGTAGGCGCGCATGGCGCTCCAGTAACCGGCAGCGCCGCTGACATAGCCGGGCAGGGCGGCATAGGTATTGGAGGCATTGGCCAATACCGGGGGCACGCCGGCAAAGAGGAGGGCGGGAAAGACGATGAACGAGCCGCCACCGGCAAGTGAATTGACGGCGCCGCCAAGCAGGCCGGCGACGAATAGCAGGATTTCAGTCATGGCTCCCCCGATCTGCCGACCCTCCTAGCGCGCCCGACACCTCGAGCCCAACGCAATTGTCTGATCGCCCCATCACCGGGCTTGATCGATGGCTCTTGACTTGCGGCCGGCCGAGGCGCATCTACCGCCCCGGTTGCTGGCGCCTGCCGCTCGCGGATCGCTTGATCCATGGTGAAGCCCAGCCCTGTTCCTGATCCCTTCGGTTGATTTCTCCCAAGGCGCATCATGGCAATGCGAGCTCCCATGTCACGAGGCGCCTCCATCCGGAGAGACCCGAAACCATGTCTTTTTCACTCGATACCCCATCCGCCCAGACCCTCAAGTCCGAGGCCAAAAACCTGCGCGAAGAACGCGCCCGATCGGGCCAGAGCATGACCCATAGCGAAGCGCTGGAGCATGTCGCCCGCCTGCATGGCTATCGCGACTGGAACACCGCGCGCGCCGCATTGCCGGAGCGTGTGGCCGTGCCCTTCCAGGTCGGCATGCGGGTCAAGGGGCTTTATCTCGAACAGCCCTTTGCCGGCCTGCTGATCGGCGTGCAGCTGGCGCACAATATGCAGGCCTATACGCTGACCATCCAGTTCGACGATCCGGTCAACGTGACGCCGACCTTCATGTTCGCCGCTTATCGCCAGCGCGTGGTGGCCACGGTCGACATCAACGGCATTTCGCCCGATCGCCGCGGCAATGGCCAGCCGGTCATGCGGGTGGCAAAGGCCTGATCACTGCGCCGGGGCGGCCTCGACCGCCCCGGCCGCCGCGCGGGCCGCGAGTTCCTCGGGAGACACGCGAAACCAGTCCTCGCCGCGGCAGACGACGTTGAACAGCACGCAGCCGTTGAGGCGCAGCGTGTCGGGGCCGAGCATTTCGACATAGCCCGAATAGGTCTTGCCATCCTCGGGATTGTAGATTTCACCATCGAAGATATGCGGCTGATCGCCCGGTCGCATGGTGAGGATCTGCAGGCCCAGCATCGGCCGGTTGCGCAGGGCAGGGTCCTCGTTGCGATAATCGAAGAACTGGTCGGGCGACATGGTCGCCGCCGCCTCGGCCTCGGCGCCGCTCAAAAGGCCTTCCGGCACGACGATATGGGAGAGGCTGCCGCAAAAGCCGGCAGGGCAGGCGGTAATGGTCACTTCCGAAAGAAGCTGGGTGCGCCAGACGCCCTCGACCGGCGAGGCGGGCGCAGCAGGCTCCTGCGCGAAGGCGGCGCCCACGGCCCAGAGCGCAAGACTGAGGCCCAAGGCGCGCGGCGTCAGGCCGAGGCCCAGGGTCCGCAGCGCCGGACCCTGCAGTTCACGCGCATTAGTGAGCATGATTCAGACCTTTCATAGCGCACAGGTCCGCCCTCGACTCGTCCGGACAGCGGCAAGGCGATTAAGCCAAGTTTTGGCACGCTCTCCAAGCGATTTGCGGCGCGTTCCGCCCCGTCCGGCGCCAAGCTTCTGTGGCCTTCGCCGCCCCCGGCCAAAAACCGCTTGCCATCCCGCCAGCCGCCCGCTAGACCCGACCCCGCCGGAGAGGTGGCCGAGTGGTCGAAGGCACACCCCTGCTAAGGGTGCAGATCGGGAACGGTCTCGAGGGTTCGAATCCCTTCCTCTCCGCCACTTTCCGAAGTTCGTCCTGACAGCATCAAGAGCCCAGCATTTCCGGGCCCTTGAGCAGCATCGGCGCCTGTTACAAAGGCGCTTAAATTGTCGCGAACTCCAAATGTATCCACCAATGTACCCACAAATGTACCCGGGCCGGTAAAGCCGGCGCGCAAGCCCGCATACCTTGTCGGTGATGTCTCCGGCTGGCGGTTTCAGATGCGCCTGCCCGCCCGCTTTCGTACCCAGGATTCTTTTCTTGCTAAGTCCGCGAGTACGCTTCGGGTCAGGATCGGCCCGATGACCCGCCGTGCGGCGGAGCAGCGGGCTGCTCTCTACGCAACGATCTGCCGGGCTGTCTTCGCGATGGTCTGGCAGGAGCAGGAGAAGCGCGAAATGCATAAGAACAAGATCGGCACCGAAAGCGATGCGGCACTTGCCGAGCAGGTTGTGGCGTCCTGCCAGGCCGCAATCGCTGCTGCGGTGGAGACCCCGTCATTGGCCCTGGGGCTGGCACGTGGTCTCGACAGCGCCCTCAAGACCCTCAGCCTTGTGGCAGGCGAGTGCGAAAAAGGCGAGGGCGGCAACCCGTCCGTCCTTGCCCACGCCGACTCCATGGCCCGTGACGCGCTTCGTTCCGTCCTTGCCTACGCCCCGGAAAAGCAGAAGGCGGACAATGCGCTCACGTGCGCCACCAACATCGTTGCCTCCTCCGCCCCCGCCTTGGCCGCCGCCGCGTCGGCAGTGGCGTTTCAAAGCCAGATGCCGCTCTTCAGCAAGGTGTCTGAGGCCTACATCGATATGCGGGTTGCCAATGATGGTGCTGATCATCCCGACATCAGATATCTGCGCCTTCGTCGCCAGACCTTCCTCGATCTCATCGGGGACCGCCCGGTGGACTGCTACAGCCCCAAGGACCTCCAGGATTATGTGAGCCGGATGAAGTTCTGGCCGGCCAACTCCACCAAACGTGCTGAGTTCGCTGACCGCACCACCGAACAGATCCTGGCGGCCAACCGGGACATGCATCTGCAGCCATTGGCGCTCAAGACGTTGCGCGACGGCTACGTGGCCAACATCAAGACCATGATGCGCTACCAGATGACGGGCCTGGGCTATCGGGATCCTTTTGCTGGGGTCCGCCTGCGCTGGCCTGGCACGGCGGCGCCACCCGTGGCGCGCGAAGAGATCGGCAGCGATATCATCAATCGCACCTTTGAGCTCGGCATCCAGTCGGAGCTGCTCGATGAAGCCATGTTGCCGCTGTTGGCACGGCTGACCACCCGCCGCCTTGGTCTGCTTGTCCACCTGCGCGGTTCCGACATCCGGATGAAGCACGGTGTCTATGTGGCACAGACCAACGGCATCGTCTTTGATGGCACGACCTGGAAGCGGGTGCCGATCAAGACCGCTCAAAGCAACAGCTTTTTCGTGCTGCACAATCTTCTCAAGGAGATCGGGTTCATTGATTGGGCGATGCAGCAGGACGGCTGGCTCTTCGAGGCGCTGCATGAACACTCCGATGCGAGCAAATATGCCAGCAAGGCTCTGAACCGGCTGATCCGGGCCGCGGGTGGCATTGGCGCCAATATCGAGGTGTTCCACAGCCTGCGCGGTGACGGCATCACCGGTCTGCGCGCAGGCGAAAAGGACCGCACCAACCGCATCCAGGCCGGACACGAGCTGGACGGCGTTCATGACAAGTATGGCTATCGGAACCTGACCGCCGAGGAATGCCGTCGCCTCGCAAACCTTCCGTTGGCCCCGGACATCAACTGGGACCTGTTCCACGGCCTGGATTTTGACCAGCTGGCCAAGGGCCGCCGCAGCCGGGGTCGCAAGACCAAGGCCTGAAACAAGCCAGACCCCATCCACAATTCGTACCGTACCAAAGATACCATACCGTACCAGGAGTTACCCCAATGCGTGAAGAACGTGCGACCAAGCAGGCCGTTGAAGCCGCCATCAAGCAGCTGGAGGCCAAAGGCGCCCAGCCCACCGCCAACCGCGTCCTCGAGATCACCGGCGACAGCAAGGGCACTGTCCTGCGCCACATGAAAGAGCTGGGGTTCGGCCTTTCCCGCCGCCCGGGCGCTGATGATGCTGATGAGGTGCTGCCTGCGGTTCTGCTCGAGAAGGCCAAGCCCTTCATCAAGGAGCTGATGGAGGCTGCCGCCGAAATCGAGCGTGCGAAATATTCCAGCTTCACCGAACGCTACCACCGCACCATGGAGGACTATGAGAGCGCTCTTGAAGAGGACGGCAAACGTCTCGATGCCCTCACTGAGCAGAACAACAACCTGATCGCCGAGCTCGCCGCCCTGCGTGATGAGCTTGAGATGGCCACTCTCGAGCGCGACGATCTGCAGGAGAAGCTGAAGGCTATGGAGCGCCGCGCCCGGGAGGCGGAGATGCGGGTGCTTGAAGTCGAGGCCATCAACAAGTCGCTGGAAGTGGCAGCGAACTCGGCGGCTGATATCGAAACGCGCATGCTGAAGGTGATCGATGAGCGTTTGAAGGGGGCCAGCAAGGTCACGACCCTGTAGTGCGCTGATGGACTACAGTCGCTCCCACGCAGCCGGACACCTGAACAGGTGATCCGGCTATTCAGTTTATCACTGAAATGGTTGTGCGTTCTAAATCCGTGTGCTAGTGAGTCTCCTGCTCACTGATATGAGGTCCCAATGCTGACACTGCGCGAACACGGGCTGTCCCGCACCGCCACGGCCGACGAGCGGATTGCTGTTTATGGCTCTTGGTTTGATGCGGACGTAGATCCGGCGACTACCCTTGTTCCCATCATCCGGCGACTCGGAGTCAATCTCCAGCGCATCATGGGGGAGGCCCGTATCGCCGAGGCCTTCGCGCAGCTGACCCGCAGCACAGACAATTGGGAGGAGGCGGTAGGCGAGACTGATTTCTATCTAGAGAGTCAGCTGGGCAGTTCGCTCGCAAACCTTTCGGCCTATGCCGTCTTCGGACTGGTGGGGCATGGCTTCCTGACGGATCAACAGATTCGCGCGACACTGCAGACTGTGGAAGATCTTCTTCGCGATTGCCCGCCTGAGCACTGGCTTCCTGATGCTGACGTCGAACCCCTCCTGCCGACGACGCTCATGGCGAGGGCACGGTGGAACCTGGACGGCGGAGCAGGGCTGGATCCCGAAGGTCTCGCACTGCTGGGTGGCGTAAAGCTCACTCGCATCCGGAACATGATGTCAGGCAATTCTCCCGAACTGCCTAAGGACGTCATGGGGCTTATCGCCAATGAGGCTGCCCGGAGCTGGTTGGAGAAGCGTGACTGCTTCCTGCCCACCACAGTGCCGACCACGGATGCCGTATCAGAGGATCGTGGCACCTCGATAGAGGCGATCTTCGTGCCGGTGGCTCGAGATGGATCGATCTTCACGCCCGACCTGAAGCGCAATGGCGGCTACCAGGTCGGCGACAAGGGCTCGGAAGAAAAGTACTCCACCTACGACGAAGCCCTCGCCCGGCTGCAGTCCATGCCGACCGCGAAATGGCGCCGGCCGAATGAGAATGGCCATTGGGGGATAGTCAGCGCGATAGAATGGCGACGCGTTGACCGTAACAGCCTCTAGAACCGCGGGCAGGCCTCGCCTGGCCTGACCCCCTCTCCCCAAGAGCTCCATGCCGCCTCCGGTCTGTTGACCGGGGGGGTGAGCCCTCACGCCTGAAAGGACGCAGTATGCATCTGACGCAACACGCTTCGGCACGCGCTACGCAGCGGGGTGTCCCCGACGAGATCTTGCAAGCAATCTTCATGTTCGGTGACGAGCGTCCTGCACCCGGAGGTGCCGTACGCATAACGCTTGATCGGGCATCCATCGAGCTGGCGGCCGATGGCAGTCCACACAAGCACTCCCAGCTCGAACGCTACCGGAACACCTACCTGGTGGTGGGCTGTGAAGGACGGGTCATCACCATAGCACGCCAGCGTCGGCGCTTCTTCAACTGATCACAAGACGTCCGGAGACAAACCATGGTCTACTCTGCCCGCAGCCTGCTCGATGAACTCCTACAGCTGCCGCCCCGCCCAACCGCGGAGGCGCCGCGCAATGCCCGCGGAATCTACGGGCTGGTCGATCACCTCGGCCAGTTGCGTTACATCGGCTCAACCAGCTCCGCCGACCAGTCCCTGCACGAACGAATTCACCAGCGTCACCGAACTGGCTCGGAAGGCATGAGCCACTACCTGTCGCACATGTACAATACCGGACGGATGTGGCGGGATCGCCGGGACGCGTCAGCTCGCGCGGATGGGCGCATCGCCAAAGCCCTGCGCAACGCCTTCATTTCCGATCATTGCGGTGCGGTGTGGATTGTCCTGCCCGACGACATCCATATTGCTGCCGTTGAACGAGAGATCCTCGCGATGGCGCCTGCCCATGCGATCGCGTGGAATGGTCGTGCCATGAGCCCCTATGACGAGCCTGTCGATCTCGTCGATCGTACCATTGCTCTCCTCGGTTGGGGGGCGGTCGAGCTTGCGGCAGTTGAACGTCAGCGGGCGCGCTATTCCGCAAACGCACTGGCAACTCCGGCCGTCGCCAAAGGCGGCATTGTGCCGCCCGAACTTCCGTCTGGCGAGTTTCGGTTTCTCGCGCTCGATGTTGAGACTGCCAATTCTGAGCGGGCGAGTATCTGTCAGATCGGCATTGCCGGCGTTCGCCCAGACAACTCGCTGGTTACCTGGTCGAGCTTCGTGGATCCGGGCACGGATGACTGGTCGTGCAACAGGATTCATGGGATCAATGCAATTACCGTCAACGGCGCGCCGACCTTTGAGCAACTGTTCCCCAAGGTCGAGAAAATTCTAGCCAACAGGATCGTTTACCAGCATTCAAGCTTTGATTCCGGAGCTATCGTAGCGGCTTGTCGGCGCGCAGGTTTGGCGGAGCCGGTCATTGAGTGGCGCGACAGCGTGGATATTGCACGACGAGCTTGGCCAGAACTTAAGGGCAATGGCGGACATGGGCTTGCTTCGCTGCGGCGTAATCTGAATTTAGAGTTTAGGCACCATGACGCAGGAGAGGATGCCCGAGCGTCGGCCGAGATTGTTTTACTCGCTGAAGCTCGCCTCGGCGCCGGCACTCGTTCTAAAGGGGAGGTCGCTGGAGCTGTTCATGCTACGCCGCAAGAGAATCCTGATGAACAAGTTGCCGAGCGCGAGCGGTCCGACAAGGCGAACGCGACTCCTACACCAGCCGTTACGCGGCACCTTGGCACTTCGAAGATAACTCAGGGAAATATTGACAACTGCCACATTTATCTTCGCGACTTCTTTCACAAGTTTCCGGATCAGGTGATCGGCGGTTCGAACAAATCAAGTGCCGCACCATTCGAGGTCATCATAGAATGGGGTGGGGCATCGGAGGTCAGTACTGATCTGGACGGAACGAAGAAATTCTTTCGTAAACGCCGCTGGATCCGGAGCTTTTTCGAGATGCATCAGGTCGCCGCAGGATCGGTGGTAAGCATCGACGAGATAGGACATTTTCGCTATCGCCTTACGGTACAACCGCGTTGATTGATGTCTTCTGAAGTATGCGGCCATGCCAGGCCATCGGTAAGCGGCATTTGAAGTGGACAACCACCTGCATTCAGTGGCCGGTTGGCTCGTAGTTGCCAATTGAGCGACTACAGTAGTGGGCGCAAACAATCCGAATCAATATGTCGACGCACGGGGGCGAATAATGAAAGCGTTTGAATTTGATCACCAGCTGATCGGCGCTTATGAACAATTCTCCCGCTCGTTTAGCTCAGTTCGGGCTCCCGACCTTAAATCCGAAATTGACGCTCAGTACGACGCCGGGAAATTTTGGCCGGATGCCCTCCTATCACTGAACCCACATTTCATGGCGGGACCGTCCGTCGACGAACTCGTTGCCACCGGTGACCTTGATGAGGGAACGGGCAAGGTCTTCCGGTTCGGCACGACCCCACTTCGCTTTCATCGGCACCAAGCCGAGGCAATCGCCAAGGCGAAACAAGGGAAAAGTTATGTCGTGACGACCGGCACAGGTTCAGGGAAATCCCTGTGCTTCTTTGTGCCGGTTGTCGACGCGATTATTCGAGCGCGCCGCGAAGGAAAGCCTCGTCGCACATCGGCAATCATCGTCTATCCCATGAACGCTCTGGCAAATAGCCAGATGAAGGAGATTGATAAGTTCATCGCCAGCTCGGGTTTGCCAAATGAGCTCACTCCGGTGGTCAAGCGCTATACTGGTCAGGAAAGTCGTGAAGAACGCGAGCGCATCGCTGCCAATCCGCCTGATGTTCTCCTGACGAACTACATGATGGCAGAATTGCTTTTGACCCGTCAGGACGACCTAGACTCGAAAGTCGTCTCGAACGCCTCCGGTCTCGAGTTCATCATTCTCGATGAACTACATACCTATCGCGGTCGCCAAGGCGCCGATGTGGCGGTCCTCGTTCGACGTCTGCGGGACAGGTGCTCGCCAGACAAGGAGCCAATCTGCATCGGCACCTCGGCCACCATGGCGTCCGAGGGATCGGACGAGAGCCGCGCACTTGCCGTCGCGAAGGTAGCCTCGCGTCTGTTTGGCACCGACATTGGCCCGGACGCAGTCATCGACGAGTCCTTGCAGCGCGCAACTGATGACGCCTTGAAGACCGAGCATGTCCTTGGCGCCTTGAAGACGGTCCTGACGCAGCCGTTGCCGGACGCGCTCGATGACGAAACCCTCAAGCGCCATCCGCTCTCGGTTTGGGCTGAGCTCGAACTCGGATTGGACGACGGGCTTGAGCTTCGCAGGAAGAAGCCGATTCCTTTCGAAGAGGCCGTAGAGAAGCTTTCTCTTGCCAGTTCGGTCAATGCCGAAACATGCCGAGACTATCTCGAGAAATTCCTGACCCGGGTAAGTTTGCCTGAGCATGAGCGTGGCGGGACGAAGAATGGTGCCTTTCTCGCCTTCAAGCTACACCGCTTTATCTCCGGTGCCGGTGAAGTCTTCACGACGCTCACAGCGAGGCCGCGTCGGATCCTACTTGAAGGGCAGCTTGAGGATCCCGAAGCACCAGGCAACCGCCTCTACCCCACCCGGTTCTGCCGAAGCTGCGGTCAAGAATACCATGTCGTGACCAAGGTCGACGATGATGGGAGCTTGCGCTTTCTGCCCCGAAGCATCGACGACACGCCGCTCGACACTGAAGAAGACGAGGTCGCGGGGTATCTATGTCCGGTAACTCCTGGCGATACTGACTTTCAGTTCACAGGCGAGCTTGAGGGTTATCCCGAAAGCTGGCGTGAAGAAAAAAACGGCATCGAACGGCTGAGAGGATACCGCAAGAAGCGTATGCCGGTATCCTACGTCGTGGGGGCAGATGGCCGCCACGGTGCAGGAGGAAATGATTTCTGGTTTATCCCGGGTAAGTTCGCCTTTTGCCTGTGCTGTCATGACGAACCGACGCAAGGGATGCGTGAGCGCAGCAAGTTGGCGGGTCTGTCCGGCGAAGGGCGAAGCTCGGCAACAACCTTGCTCGTAGCCAGCGCCCTGGAATGGATGAACAAACCTGGCAGCGGCGTACCCGAGACGAAGCGGAAGCTTCTAGGGTTCACGGACAACCGTCAGGATGCAGCCCTGCAGTCTGGCCATTTCAACGACTTCCTGTTCGTAAGCCTGTTGCGCGGGGCAATCCTTCGCGCGGTCATTTCTGCTGGCTCAGGTGGGCTCGCAGAAGACGAGTTCGGCCTGCAGGTGGTGAAGGCGCTCGGGTTCACTGCCGCAAACAAAGAAGCGCGCCAGCATTGGCTGCTGGATTCGAATGCTGGTGCCATCATTCGTGAAGATGCCCAGCGGTCGCTTGCAAAGGTTCTCGCCCATCGTGTCTGGACGGACCTGCGTCGCGGCTGGCGCTTCACCAACCCCAGCTTGTCTGTCCTGAATCTGATCGACGTGAATTTTCTCGGCCTTGAGGAAATCTCTGAAGATCGCGAGCGCTTCATGGCCATCCATCCAGCGCTGGGTGACCTCGACCTCGAAAAGCGGCAGGCAATTCTCAAGACAATTTTGTCGGCGATGCTCGAGGGGCTGGCTGTTCACACTGAGGATCTCGATCTTACTATTCTCGATGGAGTGGCACAGAAGTCCCGGAACTTGCTTCAGGCACCTTGGGCCATTGATCAAAAAGAAAACCCGCGTACTCGGTCATCGCTCGTCCTGCGTGGAGGCAGCAAGAACGTGGTCACGCTGCGTGAAGAACAAACACTTCTTCGAGCCGGCCCCAATTCACGGATCGCACGGCTCGTGAACCGGAAATCCGTTCTCGGCACGAAGCTGAACAAGGATGAATACTATGAGTTCATGGAAGGGATGCTTGCCTTCCTGAGCGACGAAGGGCTGCTGGTGCCAGTCGAACTCGATAGCGATGTGACGGGCTGGCGCCTTTCACCATCCGCCGTTCGGCTTGTGCCTGGACCGGCCCTCGATGATGAAACCCACCGCGGTAACCGATATTTCCACAACCTATACACCGCGATTGCCGGTGACCTTGGCGACGGGCGCAGTTCCTACTGGGGGCTGGAGGGACGCGAGCACACGGCTCAGGTTTCGCAGAAGCAGCGGGAATGGCGTGAATGGCGGTTCCGTTTCGAGCAGGACGACATGGACCGTCTCGCGACCTCGGAGTACCGAACGGAAATTCGGGCAACCGGCGAGTCAGACCGGTTCCTGCCCGCGCTGTTCTGCTCTCCGACCATGGAACTCGGCGTTGATATTTCCGCCTTGAACGCCGTCTACCTGCGCAACGTACCACCTACGCCAGCTAATTACGCGCAACGCGCTGGTCGTGCCGGTCGCTCGGGTCAGGCCGCAGTTGTCGTGACCTACTGCGCCTCGGGTTCTCCGCATGACCAGTATTTCTTCGAGCGGCGAAACGATATGGTGGCCGGCCTTGTGAGGCCGCCAGCACTTGATATTACGAATGAAGAGTTGGTCCGATCGCACCTTCATGCGGTATGGCTTGCGGAAGCGAAACTTGCGCTTTCTCCCGACATCCCGGAGATTCTAGACCTCCACGGGGAAAAATTCCCGCTGAAGGAAGACGTTCTGGCGGTCATCTCGAAGCCCGCTCTGGTTTCGCAGGCACGGGAACCGATGGCCCGTGTCTTGAAACAGATTCTGGCGTCCGACGGAGGGCAGCTCCCGATCTGGATGGACGATCCAGACGACTTCCTTCTTTACACGGCCATGAATGCCCCAAAGGAGTTTGACTGCGCCTTCGACCGTTGGCGGGAGCTTTATAGCTCTGCAAGGACGCAATTGGCCGAGGCGAACAAGCGTTCGGAGATTACGGGGCTCTCGGGAGCCGACCGGCGCAAGATCAAGGCTGCGCAAATGCAGGCCCAGGATCAGATCGCCATCCTCGAACAAGGCAAAGCCTCGAATGGCTCCGATTTCTATTCGTATCGGTATCTCGCAACAGAGGGCTTTTTGCCCGGGTACAATTTCCCGCGCCTTCCGCTCTACGCGTTTGTCCCAGGCGAAGGCAAGACGGGGTCATTCCTGTCAAGAGCCCGGTTCCTGGCCATTTCCGAATTTGGCCCGCGCAGTCTGATCTATCATGAGGGCCGCGCCTACCGGGTGATGAAAGCCAAACTGCCGCCCGAGGTGCGTCAGGGCGACGGATCGGAATTGGCGACCAAGGATATCTTCATCTGCTCCAACTGTGGCGCATCGCATGAGGGCGAGGTCGAGCGTTGCCATGGGTGCAACAACCATATGGCGGGTGAGGTCCCCATCAAGAAGACGCTTCGCATTGATAACGTCGAAGCTGCCCCGACGGAGCGGATCACCGCAAATGATGAAGAGCGAGTTCGGCAGGGCTTTGACATCCAGACCGTCTTTTCCTGGCCGAAGAAGGATGGGCAGATCCAAGTGACCAACGCCAACTTCGTCTGTGGCGAGACGTCACTCTTGGCCCTGCAATACGCCAACAGCGCGGAAATCAGCCGTCTGAACAAGGGCTTGAAGCGCCGAAAGGACCAGACTGTCTTCGGTTTCCACATCGACCCAAGGTCCGGCTACTGGGCGAAATCCGACGACGAGGACAGCGACACGGACGTTCCGCCCGACGTGGTCAAACCGGTTCGCATTGTCCCGATTGTCCGCGACAGAAAGAATGCCCTGTTATTCCGCTTTGAAAAACCGGAGCAGTATGAGCCCCAGACAATCGCGACGGTTCAGCATGCGTTGCTGCGCGGAATCGAAGTGGTCTTCCAGTTGGAGGAAGGCGAGATCCTCGGTGAACCGTTGCCCGCGAGGGACAACCGCCGCGCAATACTTGCCTACGAGGCAACGGAAGGCGGCGCCGGCGTGCTCACGCGCCTGATCGATGACGGAAAGGCAATCAACGAGGTGGCGAAGACCGCACTGGGTCTGATGCACTTCGAGAACGTGGATGTTGCGATTGCTGCAGGCGATGCGGATATGCTGCAAGAGAAGGAAGACGGAAGTTGCGTGCGCGGCTGCTACCGTTGCTTGCTGTCTTACTTCAACCAACCGGATCATGAGCTGATCGACCGCTCGAGCCCGGAAGTTGCACAATTCCTTATCGATCTTGCACGCGGCAAGATTTCCCTTGCTGCGAAACCGGCTGCCGGAATCGTGCCATCACCATGGCTTGAGGCATTCAGCGCCGCAGGCCTTCCCCAAGTCGATACGATGCCCGCAAGCTTTGGTGGACGTGAATTTGAGTTCGTGTGGCGCGCGTACGCGGTTGCCGCAACGACGGCGGCCATTTCGTCAGAAGCTGAGGCGGACGCGATGAAGAAGGGCTGGCTCGTAACCAGTTTGCCTCCGGATCCGTCCCAAGGGGTGCCGGACAGTTTCATAAAGAATTTTGAAGGTTGATATGACCGCAAATTTTACACCTGGTGATCTTGTCAGAGCGCGCGGTCGCGAATGGGTGACCTTGCCGACTCCCGGTGAGGGACTGCTCGCCCTGCGCCCTCTCTCGGGCAATGAAAACGACATCGTGGTTCTTGCTCCTGATCTCGAGCTTCCACCGGTAGAGGCCGCTCGCTTCGACCTGCCTGACGATGCACGCACGACAGTGCAGTCCAAGGCGGCTCTTCTTGCCGACGCGTTGCGACTGACGCTCCGCCGGGGGGCAGGCCCGTTCCGATCCGCAGCACAGCTCGCTTTTGAGCCTCGGACTTACCAACTTGTACCGCTTCTCATGGCCCTTCGGCTTCAGGTGCCGCGGTTGTTGATTGCCGACGACGTGGGCATCGGCAAAACCATCGAAGCAGGCCTTATCCTCCGTGAACTCATGGATCGCGGAGAGGTCGATGCGTTTTCGGTTCTCTGTCCGCCGCACCTGGTAGACCAGTGGATTATCGAATTGAAGGATCGCTTCGGGATAGACGCCGTTGCCGTCACCTCCGGAACTGCGGCGCGTCTGGAGCGCAATCTGCCATTGGCGCAAACCCTTTTCGATGCCTATCCCTTCACGGTTGTCAGCCTTGACTACATCAAAGCCGAGAAACGCCGTGATGGATTCGCCAGGGCCTGCCCGGATTTCGTTATCGTGGACGAAGCGCATGCCTGCGTCGGCACTCACAAGGGAAGGCAGCAGCGCTTTGACCTGCTCCAAGGCCTTGCACGGGATCCAGCGCGACGGCTGATCCTGCTAACCGCCACGCCGCACTCCGGGGACGAAGAGGCGTTTGCTCGCCTTTTGTCTCTGATTGACACGGAATTTGGGGCCGTCAACTTCGACAACCAGAAGTACCGCGAACGCCTTGTCCGGCACTATGTTCAGCGGCGGCGCGTCGACCTGGTCGAGGGCGATTGGGACGAGAACCGCTCGTTCCCCAAGCACGAGACGACCGAATACTCGTATCGCCTGAACGACGAGCATCGGGCATTCCAAGAGGCTGTACTTGATTATTGTTTCTCGGTCGTCTCTCGGGCTGGAGACGCGCAAAAGGATCGCCGCCTTGCCTTCTGGGGCACTCTGGCGCTTATGCGCTGTGTCGGATCATCACCCGCAGCCGCAATGAGCGCGTTGCGAAACCGGGCTTCCAGTGAAGACGACCGCCTCGAGCCGCAGATTTATGACGAAGATGGTGATGATGAAGACGCCGTCGACATTGAGCCAAACACTGTCTTCTCCAGTGATCCCGCTCTCCAAGGGCTATTGGACAAGGCCAGCCAACTTCTTGCGGCAGATGATCCCAAACTGAACGCCCTGATTAAGGCCCTCAACCCCTTGATCAGAGACGGCGCCAACCCCGTCGTCTTCTGCCGATACCTCGCCACTGCGGAACATGTGAAGGAAGGGCTCCGTAAAGCCTTCCCCAAATTGAGTGTGCAGGCAGTGACGGGTGAATTGACGCCGGATGAGCGTCGTGACCGCGTTGCGGAAATGGCGGCGGAACAAAGTGCCGCCGGAAATCAGCGCATACTCGTCGCCACGGACTGCCTGTCGGAGGGGATCAACCTTCAACAGCTGTTCGACACCGTGATCCACTACGACCTTTCCTGGAATCCGACGCGCCACCAACAGCGCGAAGGTCGCGTGGATCGT